>SXGR01232968.1_pt1 | contig 11405 bp, 10 predicted proteins | sample 3174711 | NCBI WGS metagenome assembly SXGR01 (sample SAMN11356860, study PRJNA531348) | freshwater metagenome | isolation source: freshwater sample F1-60 | place: China: Fuxian Lake, Yuxi | collected 2017-12-25
CCCTGCCATGAAAAAAGCACAGTTGATGAAGCTGTGGTTTTTTCTTTTACCACGCCATTTTCATCGACAATTATCTGAGTTAGATCCTTGAATAACTGCTCGGAGTGGGTCGTTTTGGGTCGGTCCAGGCGGAATCAATCAAGAGTGTAAGGTGTTTCTCGCGACCGAGTTGTCACAGGGAGAGAAACATCTCGAAGCGAGCGAGGGGGACATGGAGTGTAAGGCAGTTACGCTCGAAGAATTTTGGTCAATGGTTGCTGTTGGGGAAATCAAAGACGGACCAACGCTCGCCGCAATATCTATAGCTCAAAACGTCTTAAAAATTTTCTAGCGTCTGATTGTGGTAAGATTGACCTATCAAGGGGATTTTGATAAAAGAGTGCATCAAAAGGAAGCTGCGGTGCATCGCGTGGGAGAAAAGGAGTATGTCTTCGTCCATTACGTCTTCAAAGAAATCGAGACGTATTCGTGTGTAACATGGGAGAAAATAAAAAAGGAGTTGTAAATCTATGTCCGAATTCGAATCGCGAAGAAATCCAATAGAAGACGAAACAACGGTCGATGAATTTCAGGTGGGCGATTTGGTCGTCTTTAATCGTGAACATCCGGCAATAACAAGTGGGTTCGGGGGTAACAAGGTGTCGGCCGTATTACAGCTAATCGAAAAATACGGGGAAGGGCCATTTCGTGTCATCGGTATCCGGGAGAATGCGCCTATTCTGGTGGAGGCTGGGCAACATAAACAAATTCTGAAACTTGAACGGGTTGATGGGACAGATGAGACGACCTTTAACCGACTACCGAGCCCAGCATCCTGGTATAAGAAACATTCGCCATCAGAATAATTCGCGCACGCGAAGCTTGCCACGAGAGACGATCATCGCAAGGTGATCGTTTTTCGATTTCCAAAAAATGGTTACTTCAACTCCCTTACTGTTTAGGGCTGGGGTTCAAGTTGCGCACTTGCGAATAATACTCCAAAGGCACGACACCAGATGAGCACCGTGTCATACACACCAAAATCGATCTCTTCTTCTTGCTCTGACAGGGAGTAATTAAGATCGCCGCGATTAGCCCTGAGCGGACCTAAATCGATAAATTGGCTGGCCTGCTCATCGGTAGAGAGATAGACTCGTAAATCAGGGCCGTTAAGGACATCAAAATCCTCAAGTCTTAATATTCGTCCCTGATCTGTTTCAATGACCTGCACAACACCCTCTGCCCGGTGGGCCCTTGGCTCCAGGACCCCACCCATCACAACAGTGGGTTGTGGCAAGGACGGATCAGGTAATACGGGAATAACCCCTTCAGTCGTTGGAGTGAGTGGTGAAATATCCTCACCGTTGCGATGAATGATGTAGGGCGACAGGAGCCAAAAAATAGGAACCAAAAATAGCAGGAGAATGACGACGAATAATGGACGCTTAACGTGTATCATACTCGTGCATGATAATGCATCAACTCAGACAACAGTAGGATCTTACCTATAGTCTACATACAAATTGACCCATTGAAAACATGGATCAAACGCCTCACTGAATAACTGCACCTTTTTCTATTTACGAAGTCGGAAAAAATCTTTATAATGAACCTAAATTCTCATATGAAGCAGATTACTATTTTTGGGTTGTGTTGTACCGCTCTTTGGTTTTTTACCGCCTTCACACCATCAGCTTTTGCCGCAGCCTACACATGGGACGGTGGTGGATCAACGAACAACTGGAGTGACTGTGATAACTGGTCAACAAACACCTGTCCGGTAGCAGGTGACGCCGTTACCTTTGACACAACGAATACAAAAAATTCAACTGTGGACACCGGCTGGACGGCGTCAAGTGGACAGATTACAAGCATCACCATTGCTTCTGGGTACACAGGAACTATTTCGCTCCAAAGGTCTCTTTCGGTCGGAAGCACCTTTAGCATGGCAGATGGTACCTTCACGGCAAACGCCCAAACAGCGGACTTTAACGGGGCGTTCACCATCTCTGGAGGAATTTTCAATGCGTCTACCGGAACCACAAGCTTCGCTGCAAACTTCACACACACAGCAGGTGGAACATATAACCACAATAACGGAACGGTGGTTGTGGATGGAACTAGCGTCACCTCCGTATGGAACGTAAATACATCCGAGACACTCTTCAATCTGACTTTCACAAAAGGGAGTGGACCGGATATGAGCATTACCGCAGGCGATACTATCGTGGTCAATGGAGACCTTACTCTTTCGAGTGGATCCGCGGGCAGTATTGTTCAGGGAGGAGCACTACAGGTCCTGGGTGATGTATCCGTTACGGTCTGCGCGGCGCATACCACACCCATTACATTCTCTGGCTCAGATAGCCAAACGATTTCTTCTGTTGCTCAGGATTGTTTGGATGGGGACATTACCGTGAACAAAACAATCGGTACGACACTAACAGCTCTTTCTTCGCTTACCATGAATGCCAGCGGACAAGATCTCACTCTCACGAATGGAACCTTTGACCTCAACAGCTTCACACTCATCGTGAACGGTGCGAGTGGAACCCTGGTTGTCGAAAGTGGCGGAACATTCAGACTTGAAGGGGGCGAGACCATCACCCTGAATCCGAGTAACCCCACACTCTCTGCTGGAAGCACCGTGGCTTATGACGGGACAAGCGGACCCTACACATTAAAGGATTATAACTACCAATCAATCGAAATCACGGGGGGTTCTTCGACCATCTTCACGCTTGCAGTAACAGAAAACCTCGCTCAAAATCTTACGATCACCTCAGGCGTACTCGCCTTAGGAGGAAATGGACTAACGGTCACAGGAACATTCACAAACAATGGAACGCTTCAGTTACAAGGAGGTGAAACCGTTACGCTCACACCTGACTCAGACTCTGGAATTGTGAGATATCGTGGTGATGGGGATGGTTCCCTTGATAACTACACCCTGAAGAACTGGCCCTACTATTCACTAACCTTAGACTTTGCCGATGCGGCCGACACGGCAGCGGCCGCGAGCTCACCGCTCGATGTAAATGGAACCTTCACTATTTCTGGTGGCGTATTTACTGCTCCTGCATCATTCACCATCGCAGAAAATTTTCTGCACACAGGAGGAACATTCACACATAACGGTGGAACGGTGACTCTGGATGGTTCCAATCAAACCATTAGCGGAACAACGACATTCAACCACTTCACGAAATCCGTCGCCTCCGCCGCAACCCTCACCCTTCCAGCTGGAGCAACACAGACATTCGTTGGAACCCTCACGCTTAATGGAGCAAACGGACAGGTCCTTTCCCTTCGTAGTTCTTCCGCGGGAACACAAGCATCCATTGATCCACAAGGAACACGCTCTCTTTCTTATGTGAATGTCCGGGACAACAACAACATCAACACCTCCGTACTCTACTGTGTTACGGGATGTGTCCAATCGCTTAATGTCACGAATTGGTCATTCGTTCCCCCAGGTGTTACGGTCTCGCTTATCTCTGGAAACACAGCAGAAGCTGGAACCACCGCAACATTCACGGTTGTTCTTGACTCTCAACCCACCGCGGATGTCTCTATGAGTCTCTCCTCGTCTGACACAACGGAAGGCACTGTCTCCCCTGCTTCTCTCACATTCACAAGCGGTAACTGGAGCACTCCGCAAACCGTAACGGTTACCGGAGTTGATGATTCACTTGATGATGGAAATCTTGGATACTCTGCGGTGGTTGGATCAACCTCGTCTGCAGAGGCGGCATACAACGGAATTAATCCTTCCGATGTCTCTGTGATAAACGTAGACAATGACACATCAGGCTTTACCCTTACGGAAACATCTGGAACAACCGACATCAGTGAGGCCGGGCTCACTGACACCTACACCATCGTCCTGACAGCTGAACCCACGGCTAGCGTGACTATTTCCCTGACCGGAAATACCGATCTCTCTCTGAGTGGCTCATCGGTTATTTTTTCGACAGGAGCGTGGAGCACCCCTCAAACCATAACCGTCTCCCCGATAAATGATCTGGTTATTGAAGGACCTGAGACCGTAACGGTTTCACACACAATCTCCTCCGATGATGCGCAATACAGCGCCCTGTCCTTGAGTAGCATTTCTGTCAGTATTGCGGACAATGATGAACTTGTAGGTGGATTCAAACGCTCCAGGACTCGAATAGGTCCCCAAGAAAAAGCCATACAAATACTACAACAAAAAGAGGCTGAGGCGATCCAAGCCGTGGCGGAACGTGTGACAGCACTTCCACCCACCGTTCAAGTCCACAAGCTTATTAAACTTCCAGATGACGAAGACCCGGTCACACAATCGGACACCACTGTTTATTACATTGGTGCTGATGGATATCGACACGCATTTCCCAACAGCTACGTATTTGAAAGTTGGTTTACTGGAAATGCAGAAACTCTATCCATTACCGAGGTGTCAACAGAAGACCTCGCTCAGATACCTCTGGGAAAAAACGTCATTTACCGACCTGGGAATCAAATGGTGAAGTTTTATACGAGTCCTCGAGTCTACGCGGTAGAAACGGATGGAAGCCTCCGATGGATCAAAACGGAAACCGTGGCCGAAGCGCTGTACGGAGAAGAGTGGAACGAAAACATTCATGATATTGATGATGTCTTTTTTGGAAACTACCATTTTGGTGAGAATATTGAGGATGACACCTGGGATCCAGAAGAAGTTCTCTCTCAGACAGACATCCCCAGCGATGCCATGCAGATTCCTGGATACGTAAAAACACGCTGACTCGCAGCGTGTTTTTTGTTAATTCGTGTAACTGCTCCCGTTAAAGATCTCCACTCCATCCAACGTGACAGACCTTGTATCAACAAAGACATCCACATGATAACGACTCGAACGCTTGGGCATGCCGGGCTTTGCGTAGATCGTGTGCTTTTGTCCCAGTGATAAATGAATGCCGCACATACGCTCATACGAGCCGACATCATTGAGACGCCGCTCCTTAGTCATCGCTCGATTCATGCCAAAGCCAAGTTCACGTACCCACAAAGGCTCCGTGAGCTGGATCTCATCGAGAATCGATTGGAAGTTCGCCGGAGCGTTTTCGACCTTGGTGATTTGTCCTCCTGTAATCGTAAGGATGATCGGCTCATCAACAGAGGAGACTCGAAAATCTCGTGACCCAAAGGCGAAGAGCCCAACCGTTCCATTGACCTGTGTGAAATCTTTAGGCTCAGTAAACACTTCTCCAATGGGAAACTGTCCTCCGATGTTTTTCATCTTCGAATAATCTCCGATATTCAATTTGGCATCTTCGAACGAAGTCGTATAGACAAGTTCCCCACCACTACTGATCACGACCGCACGCTCTGCCCGATCGATCCGTGCTTTGAGGTCAGGTCCCACTGTGCGGTAATAGTTCTTATCGTAGGCCAAAGAATCGACGTACAATTGGTGTTCGTGTTCTGGAAGACGTCCAATGTGAACATGTTCGACCACAGCAAGCGAGCGATTGAACAGCTCCAAACGGAAACGGAACTCATTCAAGCGAAAACTGCTCGATTGAACAAGAACCACGAGATCGCGAGGATGGAGCTGATCAATGGTCTGTCGAATCTGATCTGGGGTGGCACCCTGAAAATCAAGAAATGTCGCCTCAGGAATCACCTCGCGATATCCTTGGGTGATCGTCCGTGCAAGGATAGACTGATCATCAAACACCACCAACGCGCGTGCGGTTGATGGATGGGCAATGACCGTATAGACCAGGTCGTGAAGATTGGAGGTGAGGGCATTCATGCGGGGCATCATACGGTCTCACAGATGAAGAATCAAGCAAGAGCTGATAGAATTAGTTGGTCTATGTATCATAAAATCACCATCACGAAGGAATTTAAGGCAGCGTACAAGGCAATGAATGAAACGGCGGATTTGATCTTCCTCACGGGTCGCGCCGGAACCGGAAAATCCACCCTCCTCAACTACTTTCGGAAAGAAACAAAGAAGAAACACGTTGTCCTGGCTCCGACGGGCGTCGCAGCGCTCAATGTCAAAGGGCAAACCATTCACTCTTTTTTTGGTTTTCATCCTGCCGTGACCCCCAAACTTGTTCGCAAGGCGTTCCCTAATTCCCTTCCCCTATTCAAGGCCCTAGACACCATTGTCATCGACGAGATCTCCATGGTTCGAGCGGATCTCCTTGATTGTATTGACAAGGCCTTGCGCCTCAATCGTGAACGCCCAAAAGAACCGTTTGGCGGTGTCCAGATGATTTTCATCGGAGACCTCTACCAACTTCCTCCCGTTGTGACAACAGAAGAATCCTATCGATTCGAATCCGAGTATTCTTCCCCCTACTTCTTTTCTGCCTACGTCATGAACGGACTGAACGTTCGAATGATCGAGCTCCAAACGGTCCACCGACAAAAGGAGTCGTCTTTTGTGCAACTCCTGGATAACCTTCGGACCGACCGCGTTTCTCCCCAAGATATCCAAACCTGGAATACGCGTCATGAACCGTACTTCGATCCGCAGGATGACCCTGGCTATATCCATCTGACAACCACAAACAAGATGGCTAAGACACGCAATGACTATGAGCTCAATCAGCTTCCCGGAAAAATGTGGAAACTCAAGGCCCATACGATCGGAGAACTCCCTGACCGTCGCATGCCGTCAGAAGAACTCCTCACCGTGAAAGAAGGAGCACGCATTATGTTCACCACCAATGACCCGGATAGACGCTGGGTGAATGGAACATTAGGGACGATCTCACACATCCACAAAAAGGCCCTCTCGAAATCTCCGACACTCGAGGTCGGTCTTGAGGATGAGCGGACCGTCACCGTAACACCATTCAAATGGGAGATGTTTGAGTACGGACACAATGGAGAAGTCATCCAGGAGGCGGTTGTAGGCTCTTACACGCAGTATCCCATTACCCTGGCGTGGGCCGTCACGATCCACAAGGCACAAGGAAAAACATTCGATCGCGTTCTGGTTGACATTGGTTGGGGTACGTTTGCCCACGGACAACTCTACGTCGCTCTGAGTCGCTGCACGACATTTAACGGTCTGGTCTTGCTTAAACCATTCAAAACCAAGGATGTCATTCTGGATCAAGCGGTTGTCGAATTTATGAAGCAACCGTAGACTGTCGACATGCGTATTGCCATCATTGGCGCCGGAGCCGCTGGGCTTATGTGCGCTGCCACGATTCTTGAAAATGCCCCTGATTCAAAGATTTTTTTGATTGAACGAAACCATGGCCTGGGCAAGAAGGTCATCATCTCAGGTGGAGGACGCTGCAATGTCACCACCGGAATCCAGGCAGCAAAACTCGTTCTCAATCACTATCCACGCGGGAACAAATTCCTCACCAGCGCAATGCACGCTTTCCCACCAGGGGCGGTGTACGAGTGGTTTGAGTCCCACGGCGTCCCCCTCAAAACTCAGGAAGACAACCGTGTGTTTCCTCGCTCAGATGATGGTCACGACATTGTTGGTGTATTTGAGAAACTCTTTCAGGCGGCTCATATTCCTGTCTCGCTCAACACACATGTCATTCGTGTTGAAAAAAAAGAAACCACCTTCTTGGTTTACACCAAGGGGCAAGACGCACCTCTTCTTGTTGATCGACTTGTTCTCACGACAGGTGGCCAAGCTTATCGACAGACGGGTTCCACCGGAGACGGATACGCTTTTGCCCAAGCCCTGGGTCACACCATCACCCCACTTGCTCCAAGCCTGAACGCCTTTTTCACGCGAGAAAAATGGCCGGCTGAAATTTCAGGAGTGTCTTTCTCCCACGCTCGTCTCACAGCAAAACGCGGTCGTGAATTCTCGTTTACAGGTCCCTTCTTGTTCACCCACAAAGGCGTAAGCGGACCAGCGGTGTTTGCGCTTTCTTCCCTTGTCGCCTTTGAACAGTACAACGCAACCATTCCACTAGACCTGTCGATCGATCTCTTTCCAGAGCTTTCTCTGGAGGCCTTGCGCGCCCAATGTGAGACCCTCCTTGCCCAGCACGGACATAAACAACTCAAAAGTGTCCTGGCGCTTCTTGTACCGAAATCGCTCTCAGATATCCTCCTCAGAGAGCTTGCTATCACGCATACGCTTGCGGCCAATCAAACACCTAAGAAGGATCGTGAACGTATCCTTGCCTGGCTCAAAGCGATCCCCCTTACGGTGATTCAACGTGGTGCAGGAGATGAATTTGTGACCGCCGGTGGTGTCAGCCTGAAGGAAGTAAACCCTTCAACGATGGAATCAAAAATCTGTCCAGGATTATTCTTCGCAGGTGAAATTTTGGACGTTGACGGATTCACGGGTGGATTTAATCTTCAGGCATCGTGGGCCACAGGACATCTGGTAGGACAATCGATTGAAAAAGGTACCTAGTCCGATCTCCCAAACAAAAACACCCTTCGATTCAGCCTTGGCCTCATGAGGGTGTTTTTTGATTCTACTGAGCGACGACGAAGAGCATGTCAAAGGTGAGCGTAAACGCGTCCTCGATGAGCCCGTCGCCCAAGTTGTCGAAGAACTTATCGGAACCATAGCGTACATCCCAGAGCGTGCGGTCAAGCACCGCTGTCCCATTCACTTGAAGTCCTGATTCGTCCTGTGCGATGGTTGCATTGAATGTGATTTCATTCTCGATCCCCTTAATCGTCATATCACCCGTCACATCGTACATCCCTCCTTCTATTTTGGTCACCGAGGAAATGGCAAACGTCGCGGTTGGATATGTTTCAACGGAAAAGAAATCTTCACTCTTCAAATGATTGACGAGCATCGTGTTAGGTTTCTCATCCGTAAGATCAAGATTCACGATGGTGTTCATATCCACCACAATCGTTCCTTCAACAATTTCGCCCTTCTCAACAAGAAGAGCTGCTTCATTGATCTCAACTGTTCCGTTGTGACTGGCACCAACACGCTTTTGCGCATTCCATGCCACGGATGTTGCTGTTTGTGTTTCAGACGCGGGAACGACAATGTAGTTTCCATCCTCAAACAACGTCTCCATCATGGCCTCAGGTTGAACTCCTGAGTCTATCATGGCTTCCTCCTCCACAACTGGCTGAACTTCGAGTAAAGGCGGCTGCGAACAACCAGCACCAAGTAAAACGATGGGGACAAGGAACATGGGAAAATACTGTTTGAACATAGTGTTAAATTTCACTTAGGTCCCGGCCTTTGAGCAATCCGAGCGTCCAGCTGAAGGCCACACGCAGCTTGTTCCAAAGTCCAGGGGTTTTAAATAGGTAAATGGTGCGCCAAATATACCAAGCCAGCACGCCTTTGACTAGCAAGGGTCCGATCGTCCCTACGCCATCGCCATACCCAAGCGAAAACAACATTCCGATAACCTTGGGTTTGTATGCCTTGAGAACAGCTTCGTTGTCTTGCAGCAGCCGCGCGATGTTGTGCGCCACGATCGGTGCTTCTCGAACGGCTGTTTGGGCAAGCTTGGGAACCGGTTGCCCATCGATCGCAATGACATCACCCAGTGCGAAAATATCTGGATCCTCAACGGTTTGTAGGGACGCGGCCACGGGAATATGGCCTTGGTCATCAAGATGGAGGGATCCCTTGAAGAGATCTGTGTTTGGCCGAACTCCCGCACACAGCACCGTCACATCTGAATGAAACGAACCCACCGAAGTTTCGACCGACTCGGGAGTAATCGCCTGTGCATACGCATGGCAAACAACCTCGATCCGGGCGCGGTGGAGCGCGCGAGAAATATACGTTTGAACCATGTCGCCTCCGCCTCGACAAAACACATCTGTGGCATGCACCAAGCGAACATCATAATCCGTCCCTCGATGCTTACGCCTCAGATCTTTAAGGAGTTGATGGATATCAAAGACGAGCTCGAGCCCCGTTGGTCCACCACCCACGACCGTCACCGCAACATGACGGTCCGCGTTCTGTGCGCGGGAGATGATCGCCTTTTTTAGTTTCACTGCATCCTCTATCGACTTGAGGGTATATGCGTGTTCGACCCCCTTCATTGAGTAAAAATTCGTCGTGGATCCTGTTGCGATCACAAGAATGGAATAGGAGATTCGTTCATTTCCTACCTTGACCTCTTTGTTCGCTCGATCAACTCCTGTTACACGACCACGGATAAAGAGAAATTTTTTTGAATGGAAAAAGCTCTCGAATTCGAATATGGCGTCGTGAGCAATAAGTGAGCCCGTCGCCACCTCGTGCAAGAGCGGAGTAAAGGTAAAATGATTTGTTTCGCTGATAAGCGTCACGGCAATGTTGCGCTTAAGAAGACTCTGGGCCGTATAGACTCCAGCAAATCCTCCTCCAATAATGACGACGGGTTGATGAGACATATCGGAGGCTATTTTATCACATGAGTGAACCTGACCGTCCACACTCTGCCGTTGACGGAATTCCTCTACAGAGGTAGACTCGCGCTCGTGTTTGCCAAGCGTTCCTGCTCATCAGGCACATTTCCCCTGTCCGGAGTTCTCCTCATCATGTCTTCCTTGGTTCTCTCTACCACCCCCTCCGATCCCACTCGCTCGGGCGCCCGCCCATCTTCCACCGATCTCATCAACCTCCCACCCGACGCCATGATCCTGGTCTACCGCGTGTCGACCGATCCGACGCAGTCCGCGCCAATCGCTGGCGAGCCCGTCCACATCTCCGAGGTTATCCCGGGAGACGGTCCCTTCGTTCTGCTGTCCTTCAGCACCACGGCAACCGACGACTGGCCCGCGATCGAGCGGGAGCTGTTGACCGCGCAACGGATGGGAATCACGCCGCTCCTGGTGGCGAGAGTCAACGCAGAGCAGCGCATGAGCGCGCTGTTCAAGTCTGGACCCTTCAGCAGGGTCAAGGACATCGCCCCGGTGCTCTATGAGCCCAGCCGCACGTTGGCGAAGCTCCTGAAAATCGAGGGCAGTCGACATGCAGACCGTACCAAGATGGGACTCGTGCTCATCCGCGATGGAAGTGTCGCCGTGACCTGGACCGCCCAGGACGATGGGTACGACGGCAGCGGAGCACCGCGCCCCTTCGATTGGACCACGATTCTCTCTCTGGTCGGCTAGCTGACCCACACCCCGACACCGCAAGGATGTCGGGATTTTAAATTCCAAAACCGCCCTTGTGGGGCGGCTTGGCTTACTTGGTTTCTTTGTGCGGCGTGTGCTTCTTACAATGATTGCAGAACTTGCTGAGCTCAAGACGTTCCTTAAGCTTCTTCTTGTTCTTGCGGGAATGGTTGTTCACCCGCTTGCACACTGTGCACTCCAAATTGACGAGATTGTCTTGAGACATAGAGATTTCATTCGAGGGGAGCCTACTATAAATGCCCAAATGGGTCAAGATTGGCCTGGAGCCGCCTGCCGGACTCGAACCGGCGACCTTCACTTTACAAAAGTGTTGCTCTACCAGCTGAGCTAAGGCGGCA
>SXGR01013857.1_pt1 | contig 11397 bp, 6 predicted proteins | sample 3174711 | NCBI WGS metagenome assembly SXGR01 (sample SAMN11356860, study PRJNA531348) | freshwater metagenome | isolation source: freshwater sample F1-60 | place: China: Fuxian Lake, Yuxi | collected 2017-12-25
AACCGGTTCGCAGCAACGTCTTGGCACCGAAGGCATAGACGAGTCCGATCCTGAGTGACAGCTTGAGCCCTGGGGGATTGCCCTGGTGCTCGTTCGCGCCGCCCTCGCCGGCACACATCAGCCCACCGCGCACCGGAACACCGTTGATTGTCACCCCGCCGACCGCCCCACCCGCGTTGAGCGTGCGATCGAATGCGACGGTCAACTGATTGTCCCGCTCGCTCAGGCCGTCCTCATGCTCCAGGCGCAGCCCGAAGTTGACCGTCAGCTTGGGGCTGACATGAAAGTCATCCTGCGCATACAGGCCGTAGTACTTGACGAATGCGTTCAGCGGGCTGGATCGCGTGATCGAACTCTGGTTGCCCAAGTCGCCGGACGGGTAGCCCAGTAACAGGCTGGCGAGCGCATTGCCGGATGCCGTCGTTCCGTTGGCAAGCGGGTTGGCCGACGTATAGAAGCGGTCGAAGCGCAGATTGCCGGCGCCACCCGTGAACGACTGCGTTTCGACGCCGAGTAGCCGGAAGTCGATGCCCGCCTTCAGTGTGTGGCTGCCAAGCAGTCGCGACAGCGTGCCGCTCGCGCTCCATGAGTCCCAGATGCGGTCGGTCGGGTCAACGGCGCCGAATCCTTCGTAGTCGGCGACCAACCCGACCAGGGAACTTCCTGACCTGTGCGGCGTTCAGGTACGCGGCATCGAAGCCGAGGCTGGCCGGGTCGAAGTCGATGGTCGTCGAGTCGTCGTCCTGCAAATGGGTGGAGCCATACCGTAGTGTCAGCACCGTGCTGTTGCCGGGTATCCACATGTTGTTGACTGCCAGTAGATGCAGGCTGCGGTCGAGAGTGCCATCGCGCGGATCGGCAAAACGGCTGGCGCCCTGGCCCCGCTCCCAGAAATTCTCGTTGGTTTGAGAAGTTTTGTTGGTGCTGTAGAAACCGGACAGCGACACCTTGTCAGAGAACCGGTGGTCGATCTTGGCATTGGCAACAATCGCGAAGCCGGTCTGGTCGGCCGTGGTCCTAAAATTTGAACTGCCGTCGCTCACGTCGCGGGTCGCGGCCGGATAGAAGCGTGCGATGCTCTGCGCCACTGGATTGAGGCGGTTGGTGGGAATCATGTCACCAGGGAACGGATCGCGAATCAGTAGTCCGGTGGTTGGATCCAGGCGAGTGGTCAGAGGATCGTAGATGACGACGAGGTTGCCGGCCGCCTTGACGGACCTCGAGAAGTCGCCGATCTTTTCCCGACTGGTCGGCATCCGCAGCGTGCTGCTGCGTGAGTCAAGATGAGGTGTAACCCTCCATTGAGTATTTAAAGAAGGTTCGATTCCCCCCGATTGGGCCCAAGACGGTGGGCCAGGGGCACTGCCGCCATCAGGCCGCGGACGCGAGCCTGGAGCCAGTCATGACGAGACCTGCCATCGTCCATGTCGAATTCTTACAACGGGTATCCCAGCGTCAGACCAAGGCCGGTGACGAGGACCAGCACCACCGGAACGAGCGCGACGAACACCAGAAAAGTGTAGCCCATGACGTCTCGCGCGCCCAACTTGAACATGCCGAGGATCGGCAGCATCCAGAATGGCTGGATGAGATTGGCGAGCGCTTCGCCGAGATCGTACGCGGCCACCACCCAGCCCAAGTGAACCTTGAGTTCATGAGCGGCCGCCATGACGTATGGCGCCTCGATGACCCACTTGGAGCCACCCGACGGAACGAACACGCCGAGCACCGCGGAATAGATGGCGACGATTGGTGGAAAGGTCGCCGGCGTCGAAATGCCGACGAACGCCCCGGCCAGCCGCTCGTTCAAATGGGTGGCGGTGATGATCCCCGCCATCCCGGCGTAGAACGGAAACTGCAGGATTACGCCCCAGACGGCCGGCGTCGCCGCCTGAACCGCGTACATCAGCCGGGTTGGCGTGGCGTGCAGGAAGATGCCTGCCAACAAGAACGTGAAGTTAACGATGTTCAACGTAATTGCGTTGAGCGGATCGGCCGCCTGCGCGAAGTAGCGGAACAGGTAGGTGGCCCCGAGGGCGACGATCAACCAGGTCAGGATGGGGGAGTGTTCCAGCCACGCCCCCGGGGTCGGATGCACCAATGGGGCTGGCGGGTTGAACTCGCGCTCGCCGAGATCGATACCCATGTCGCGTGCGGTTCGCCCGCGGCCTGCCGGCGGCGTGGCCAGCCACATGACCCAGGTCACGACGACTATTTCGACCAGCACCGATACGAAACTCTGCCAGAGGAAAATCGTGTCGCGCAATGGAATCATGCCGCCCGGCACCACCCCTCCGGCGGCGACGATGGCGCGAATCTCTGGCTGCAGCGCGCCAGGCGACGCCATCTGCAGGGCTGCCGAGCCGCTGAGACCCTGAGCCCAGATGCTGCCTAGGCCCAGAAAACTGGCGGCGGCGAGTGCCCGGTAGTCGACGCCCCCGATCCGCCGCGCAACTTCGCGCGCCAGCACCGCGCTGAAGATCAGGCTGAAGCCCCAGTTGAACCACGACGTCACGAGCGCGAACAGCGTGACCATGGCGACCGCGCCCTTCGGCGTGCGCGGCCACGCAGCAATCGTGCGAATCGCCCGGCCCATCGGCGCCGATGTGGCCAGCACGTGGCCGGTGATGATGATGAGCGCCATCTGCAGGGTGAATGGGATCAGTTCCCAGAAGCCCTTGCCCCAGGCATCAACCACCTGTCCCGGCGTGGCTGGAGTGCCTACGAGCGCAGCGGCGACGACTACGAGGGTGCCGACCAACGCGAAGATAAATGCATCAGGCACCCAGCGCTCGGTCCATTCGGTCAGGCGTAGGGCGAGCCGTGCCAGCAGCCCTGTCTTGGCGTCGGGCGTGGGGTTCAAATGCGGGTTCGTCATGTCGAGTGGCGCCATCTTCGCGGATTGCCGCGATCAGCGGAATAACCCGTATTAGGTATTGCTGCGGCTGGTCCGCGTCTGTAGTCTTCCGCCTCGCATCCATGCCGATAGAGGATGGTGTGCTCAAAGGAAATCGATTGCTGAGCGCCCGGTTCCGCCTGCTCTGCTGCGTCACCACTCTGGCACTGCTGGCGTCGCCCATCCGCGGGCAGGGGCCGTGGATCGCCATTGAATGGCCGGCATACGCTGGCGACCAAGGCGGCCGGCGCTATTCAACAGCCGCGGAGATTACGGCCGACAACGTTACCTCACTGAGTCAGGCGTGGACCTGGAAGACGGGCGAGACCGCCCGCTCGACTCCGGTCGAAGTCCGTCCCGGCATGTTCGAAAGCACGCCGGTGATGGTCGACGACGTGCTCTATTTTACGACGCCTTACAACCGGGTGATCGCACTCGACGCCGAGACCGGACGCGAGCGATGGTCGTACGATCCGAAGGCGTACGAGATCCCCACGCCGGCGCTCAGCATCGGCTTCGTGCATCGCGGTGTCACGCCATGGCGCGACGGCAGCGAGCTGCGTCTCTTTTATGCCAGCCGTTATCGCCTAATCAGCCTCGATGCGGAAACGGGCAAACCGGTAGCGACCTTTGACAACGACGGCGTGGTCGACCTCAGTCTCGGCTTGATTCGTCCAATCACGAAGGAACACCTTGAACACAACTCGCCGCCGCTGGTCTACCGGGGCCTAGTGATCGTCGGCAGCAGCATTGGCGACCGGTTGATGTATCAGGGTGACCCGCCTGGGCAGGTGCGTGCGTTCGATGCCCGTACCGGCAAACAGGTGTGGAACTTCAACCTGATCCCGCAGCCGGGAGAGTTTGGCAACGAGACCTGGCAGGAACGATCCTGGGAGTTCACCGGCCACACCAATGCGTGGGCCTCAATGAGTGTCGACGAGGCGCGCGGATTGATCTACGTGCCAGTCAGCACCCCAAGCAACGACTGGTACGGTGGCCGCCGCCCCGGCGACAACCTGTTTGCCGAATCGCTGTTATGTCTCGAGGCATCGACGGGCAAGCGGAAGTGGCACTTCCAGGTTGCCCACCATGGCTTGTGGGACTACGACATCCCGGCCGCGCCGACCCTGGCGACCATCACCGTCAACGGGCGCCAGGTCGATGTCGTCGCGCAAGTGACCAAGAACGGGTTCGTGTTCGTGTTCAATCGCGAGACTGGTGAGCCGATCTGGCCGATTGAAGAGCGCCCGGTGCCGGCCAGCACTGTCCCGCGCGAACAGGCGTCCCCGACCCAGCCTGTCCCGACCAGGCCTCCGGCCTTTGTGCCCCAAGGTGTGTCACTCGACGACGCCTTCGACCTGACGGCGGAACTGAAGGCCGCAGCGCAGGCGGAGATGCGCAAGTTCCGGATTGGCCCCATCTACACGCCGCCGAGCCTCGAAGGTACTCTGACCCGTCCGAGTGCGCTCGGCGGGGCAAATTGGGGCGGCGCCGCGCTCGACCCCGAGACCAATGTCCTATACGTGCGGGCGTCGAACTCGCCGATGGTGATGACCCTCACCCGGTTTGACCGCGCGACCAGTATTAATCCGTGGTCGGACCGGGTCGACGTCGACTACACCACGGCGTCATATGACAAGGCCGGTCAGAAGCCGCCGGTGTTCGAGGGCGGTATCCCCCTGACCAAGGGGCCGTACGGCCTGCTGACCGCCATCGACCTGAACCGGGGCGACATTCTGTGGCAGGTGCCCGCGGGCGCGGGTTCGCCGACGTTGCGCAATCATCCCCGCTTGCGCGGGACCAAGCTGCCAAACCGGCTCGGCACCCCCCACCCTGCCGGCGTGATTGTGACCAAGGGCGGCCTGATTTTTGGAGGTGGCGGCGATCCGGCCCTCTATGCGTACGACAAACGCACGGGTCGAGAGCTCTGGGCCGGCCAATTGAGCCGCACGGTCGGCGGCACCCCGATGACTTTTCGTACGCGCGCCGGTAGGCAGTTCGTTGTGGTGCCGACCGGCGTCGGCGAAGGTGCCGAGCTTGTGGCATTCACACTCGGCAGCCAGGCCGCGCCGTGACGTCGAGTCAGTCCCCCGCAGTCGTAGAGTTTGAAGGAGACATCATGGAACGCCGTTACCGAAAGTCTATCGCCGTCAAGGCCCTCCTGTTTGCAAGCTGCGTGCTGATCCCGCTGGTGGCTCACGCCCAAAGTGCGATCGCAGGCGTCGTCAGGGACGGATCGGGAGGCGTGCTGCCGGGCGTGACCGTTGAAGCGGCCAGTCCGGCGCTGATCGCCGGCGTCCGAACGGCGTCAACAGACGACCAGGGCCGCTATACCATCGCCGACCTTCGCCCCGGCGTCTATGTCGTAACGTTCAGCCTGCCCGGTTTTACCACGGTGAAACGCGAGGGCATCCAACTGGCTGCCAGCTTCACTGCGCCGCTGAGCGTGGATCTGAAGGTTGGCAACCTTGAGGAGACGATCACTGTTACGGGTGCAACCCCGATCGTTGATGTGCAGAACGTCGTCCGACAGAACGTGGTGACACGTGAACTTCTCGATGCCCTGCCGACCGGACGCAACATCCAGGCGATTGCAGTGACCACGCCGGGCGTCACGATCAGCCGGCCCGACGGTGGTGGCAGTGAGGGCATGCAGCATACCTTCAACACCGTTCACGGGTCGAACACACGCGACTACACGGTCGCGATCGACGGGATGGGGGTGACGTCTAGTCTCGGCGACGGATCGAACCTGGCGGTTTACCACAACGAAGGCGCCTACGACGAGGTCAGCTACCAGACCAGTGGCATCTCGGCCGAAGTCAGCAGCGGCGGTATCCGGGTCAACCTCATCCCCAAGGAAGGCGGCAACCGCTTCAGCTTATTCGGATTCGCCTCGTATGCTGATGGCGGCTGGCAGGGTGACAACTTCACGCAGGCCCTCAAAGACCGTGGCGTTCGCGCGGTGCCGCGTGTCGATCGGATGTTCGACTACAACGCCTCCTTTGGTGGCCCGCTGAAGCAGAGCAAGCTGTGGTTCTTCACCTCCGGCCGCTACTGGGGCGTCGACCAGTTCGCCCCGGACAGCTTCAAGGAAGATGGCTCGCAGGGCGTCGATGACAACCTGGTGAAGAGCGCCATCGGCCGCCTGACCTACCAAGTCAATCAGCGCAACAAGATTTCGATAGCATTCGACCACATGCCGAAGTGGCGCGGGCATCGCGAGATAGCCGCTGGCATCGAGCCGCGCGCGACGGTGCTCCAGTACACGCCATGGAGTCACGTGGCGCAAGCCAAATGGTCATCACCAATTACCAGCCGGCTGCTCGCGGAGTCTGGATTCTCGGCGGTCCGCTACAACTACTGGCTGAAGTACCAGCCCGAGGTTCAGCCGACCGACATCGCGCGCGTTGATCTGGTGCTGGGGACTCGGCGGGTCGCGGCGCTGCAGCAGTTCAACAACTGGTTTGCGATGTATCGCTGGGTGTCAGCGGTCTCGTACGTCACGGGCACGCACAACGTCAAGATTGGCGTGCAGTACGGCTTTGGCCCCAACGAGCAGATCCTTACTGTCAATGGTGATCTGGTCCAGCGCTATAGCAACGGCGTCCCCAACTCGGTGCAGGTCAGAAACACGCCGGTTCACCAGCACACCCAGATCAAGGCCGACCTCGGCATCTATGTTCAAGACACCTGGACGGTCGATCGGCTCACGCTCAACTACGGCCTGCGCTTTGACTACTTCAATTCCCAGGTGGATGCCCAGGCGGCCGGCGCCGGCCGGGTCGCCCCGGCGCGGTCGTTCGAAGCGATTTCCGACCTGCCGAACTGGAGGGACATCTCGCCGCGGTTCGGCGCCGCGTTCGACGTTTTCGGCGACGGCCGCACCGCGGTGAAGGTCAGTGTCAACAAGTACATGCAGAACGAAGCCACCGGCTTCGCCGGCACCTACAACCCGATGATTGCCGACAGCGACATCCGGACCTGGACCGACCTCAACCGCGACGACATCGCCCAGAACAACGAGATTGGTCCCAGCCAGAACGCCAACTTCGGCATCAGGGCCTCGCGGTTCCCCGCCGACGACATCAAGCGGCCCTATCAGATGGAGTACACCGCTCTGCTCCAGCGCCAGATCGGTAACGGCTTCTCGGTGCAGGGCGGCTATTTCCGCCGAGGATTCCACCGCCTGGTGACGTCGACCAACACGCTGATCTCGCCCGCCGACTTCACGCTCGTGACGGTCACCAACCCGCTCGGCGGCACGATTCCCGTCTACAACCTGAATCCAGCCAAGCTCGGTCAGGTCTACACCGTCGACCGGAACTCGGACCAAAACTCACGCACCTACAACGGCTACGAGCTGTCCTTCAATGCGCGTATTGCCAGCAAGGCGACACTCATCGGCGGCACCACCTTCGGCCGCACCATCGCCAACCTGTGCGACATCGAAGATGATCCAAACCGCTTGCTCTATTGCGATCAGTCGCAGTACGACATCCCGTTGGCCACGCAGTACAAGTTCTCGGTCGCCTACTCGTTGCCGTGGAGCCTGCAGGCGAGCGCGGTGTTCCAGAGCTACGCCGGCGACGCCCGCGTGGCCACCGACCGGTCGCTGAAGGTCAACTACTTCGTCAACCGAGCCATCGTGCCGAACCTAACGCAGTCGCAGGTGCAGGTCAGCCTCGTCACTCCCGGCGAGAAGCAGTTGCCACGGTGGAGCCAGATGGACGTCCGCCTCGGCCGGACCTGGAAGTTCAAGGGCGCGTCCCTGGCCACAAATTTTGAGGCCTTCAACGTCCTGAACTCGGACGATGTATTCGGTGTGAACCAGAGCTACGGCGTGGCGCTGGATCGGCCGACCGACATCATCATGGGCCGTGTAATCCGGATCTCGACCAACCTCAAGTTCTAGACGGGACCATGGGCTCATGAGACTTGCCGCGTCCCTTAAGCTGATCACCATTGCCGCCCGCGCGGTACTCGCAACTGTGGTTGGTGGCGCGCAGGGGCGTGCCACGACGCCGGTGACCGATGCCATGTTGGCTATTCCGCCGCCATCGGACTGGCTCGCCTGGCGCGGCACCGGTGCGAGTCAGGGGTACAGCCCGCTGACCCAGATCAATCGCACCAACGTGGGACAGCTTCAGCTGGCGTGGTCGTGGCAAATGGAACCCGGTAGCCAGCAGGCGACCCCGCTGGTTCACGCCGGCGTCATGTATCTTCCCAACCCTGCGGGCATTGTCCAGGCACTCGACGCGGCGACCGGCGATCTGTTGTGGGAGTACCGGCACGTCACTCCGAAAGGCATGAGGCCCGGGGCTGCGGTCCGTGGCCTTGCGCTATATGGCGATCGCGTCTACCTGACCACCGTCGATGCCAAAGTCGTCGCGATCAATGCCGCCGACGGCACGGTTGCGTGGGAGACGCAGGTTGCCGATCCGGCCAAAGGGTTTTCATTCACCGCCGGGGCGGTCGCGGCAAAAGGAAAGATCATCGCCGGCTTGCAGGGCTGTGACCGGTTCCACGATGCGCCCAAGTGCGCGGTCGTGGCCCTCGATGCCGCCACCGGCAAAGAAGCGTGGCGCGTAACTACTGTGGCGATGCCAGGGCAGCCGGGTGGCGACTCATGGGGGACGGTCGAGCCGATGTTCCGGGCCGGCACCGACATGTGGATCTCCGGCAGCTATGATCCGGTGCTCAACCTGGTCTACTGGTCGACGTCGCAAGCCAAACCGTGGACGCAGGCGGCTCGCGGCACCGACGGTGCCGCGCTTTACTCGAACTCGACCCTCGCGATCGACCCGGACTCGGGAAAGTTGGTCTGGCACTACCAGAACCTGCCGGCTGACACGCTCGACATGGACGAGGTCTTCGAGAACATCCTCGTCGATGATGGGCCGCGGCAGTCGGTGTTCAAGATGGGCAAGCTCGGCATCCTATGGGAAGTCGAGCGCCGGACCGGCAAGTTCCTGCGCGCCACCGATCTCGGCTACCAGAACTCGGTCATCGTGCATCCCGAGACCGGCAAAGTGAGTTTCCGTCCTGGGATGATCCCCAAGCTCAACGAAGAGTTCGACATGTGCCCGAGTTTCGGCGGCGTCAAGAGCTGGCGGGCGATGGCCTACAGCCCAGAAACCAAGGCGTTTTACATCCCGGCCCAGTTGACGTGCCAGAAAGTCGTCTTCGTCGACGTCAAGAAGGTAGCCGGCGGCGGCGGCGCCGGGCAGGGCCGGCGTAACAACTATCACCATCCGCAGAGCGGAGACAACCTGGGCGAGTTCATCGCCATGGACCTCTCGGGGAAGATCCTGTGGAAGAAACGCCAGCGCGCGACCTTCAACACCGCCGCGCTCACCACCGGCGGGGGGCTGGCGTTCGTCGGCGACTGGAACCGCTTCATCAACGCCTATGACGTCGCTACCGGTGACCTGCTGTGGCAGACCCGCGCGCCGACGTCTCCGCAGGGCTTTCTCATCAGTTACGCGGTGGCCGGCCGGCAGTACATCGCCGTCCCCGTCGGGGTTGGCGCCCTTAGCTGGGGCACTGACATTCCTCTCAAGCTGACGCCTGAGATCAAGCGCCCGGGCATCGGCAATTCGGTCATGGTCTTCGCCCTGCCGGCGGCCGCCAAACAAGGCCAATGAGGATTCGATGAGCACCTTCAGTTCACTGTTCGGAGTGGCGATTGGTACGCTGCTGGGGGCCGCGCTGCTGGCGGCGCAGTCGGCGCCTGCCGAGACCAGTCAGGGCGTGTATTCAGCGGCACAGGCTGCGAAGGGCAAGGCTCACTACGTCGAGCAATGTTCCGGCTGCCATATGGAGGATCTCAGCGGCGGCGGTCCCGCGCCTGCCCTGACCGGCGAGGCGTTCTTCGCACAGAACAGCCATCGCACCGTGGCAGAGCTCTTTACCAGAATCAAGACGACGATGCCCCCTGATCGTCCCGAACAACTCGACGATGCCACTTATGTCGAGCTGATTGCCTACCTACTGCAGGAAGCCGGTCTTCCAGCCGGTCGGGCGCTGCCGATCCAGGTCGACGCGCTCAAGCAGATCCAAATCTCTCGTGGAAAGCATGGGAAGGAATAGTACGAACGCTATGCATACGCGCACATCTGTTTTCAGTCTAGCGGCGGTCACGCTGACCCTCGCCATGGCATCGGCAATCGGGTTTACGGTCGTGTCGGGACAGGGCGGTACCCCCGTGCCGGTCGACCCCGATGACATCGGTGGCGTGGTCAGAAGCGCCAAGGGGCCAGAGGCGGGCGTGTGGGTAATCGCCGAAACAACGGCGCTGCCCACCAAGTTCCGCAAGATTGTGGTCACCGACGGCGAGGGACGGTATGTGCTGCCGGACCTTCCCAGGATTGGGAACACCTCGTACAAGCTTTGGGTCCGCGGCTATGGGCTAATCGACTCATCCCCAGTCGAGGCCCGGCTTGGGCGGCAGATCAACCTGCAGGCAGTGGTCGCGCCTACTCCCCAGGCTGCCGCCCAAGTTTATCCAGCTCACTACTGGTATTCGATGATCGACGTCCCAGCGCCGAATGAGTTTCCCGGGACGGGCCCCAAAGGAAACGGCATCAACCCTGCCATGAAGACGCAGGCCGACTGGATCACGCAGATGAAGGACGGGTGCCAGCTTTGCCATCAGCTCGGCAACAAGGCGACCCGTGAGATCCCGTCACTGTTTGCCCACCTGTCGAGTGTCGAGGCCTGGGACAAGCGCCTACAGGCCGGCCAGCGCGGCGCCATGATGAGCGGCATGCTCAACCAGTTCGGTCGTGACCGGGCCCTCAAGATGTATGCCGATTGGACCGATCGCATCAAGAAGGGTGAGGTGCCGCCGCAACCACCCCGCCCGGCCGGCGTCGAGCGAAACGTGGTGATCTCTCAGTGGGAGTGGGGCGGTGCCAACGCCTACATCCACGATGAGGCTGCCACCGACAAGCGCAACCCGACGGTCAACGCAAACGGCAAGATCTACGGCGTGGATCTGGCCAACGACCAAATTACCTGGGTCGACCCGAAAGAGAACAGCGCAGGCGCGGTGCCGCTGATTGCGGATCCCGCGACGCCGAACTACTTCCCGCAGAAAGTCACTGGACCTTCGCACTATTACGGAGATGAAGTGATTTGGAAGGCCCAAGCCAATCCCCACAACCCGATGATGGACCACCTCGGCCGGGTCTGGGTGACCTCGGAGTTCAGGCCACCTGTCAACCCGTCGTTCTGCAATGACGGATCAACGGCGTTTTCCAAGTATTTCCCGCTTGAGCGGTCATCACGGCAGGCCACCGTCTATGACCCCCGTACGAACCAGGTCACCAATCTTGATGTCTGCTTCGGGACCCATCACCTGCAGTTCGGAGAGGACAAGGACAACACCCTGTACTACTCGGGCGATCCCAACGCGATTGGCTGGGTCAATACCCGCGTATGGGACGAGACCAAGGACATCAAAAAGGCGCAAGGCTGGTGCCCGATGATTGTCGACA
>SXGR01442146.1_pt1 | contig 11396 bp, 5 predicted proteins | sample 3174711 | NCBI WGS metagenome assembly SXGR01 (sample SAMN11356860, study PRJNA531348) | freshwater metagenome | isolation source: freshwater sample F1-60 | place: China: Fuxian Lake, Yuxi | collected 2017-12-25
GACCGCAAGCTCGAGGGGCGCGTGCAGCGGGTCGAGAACCTCTTCCTGACGTTCACCCACGCCTTCACGGACAACCTCTCCTTCCGCCAGAACCTGATGCGGCAATGGACCGACATCGATACCCCGAAGGCCCGCCCGACCCACGTCCACTATATCGGAGCCGACGGCTATGTCTATCTGACCCGCCCAACCTATCAGCTGAGCTACGCCGCCCAGAATCTGCTGTCCGCGCAGGGTGACCTGGTCCTGAAATACAACGTGCTCGGCGGCACTCACCAGACGCTGGCCGGATACGAGGTGAATCGGACCCGGAGCGACAGCCAGACCTCTCAAGGATCGATCGGAGACCTGAACGTCTACCTGCCCAATAATGACATGCCGTTGGGCGCACCGGTGCTTCTCAGCAATCAGGTGACGCGGAACCGGTCGATCGGCTACTTTGCCAACCATCAGTCCAGATTTTGGAATGACCGCATCATCGTCACCGCCGGGCTGCGGCGGGATACCGCGGTCGGGCAAAAGCTGGAAGACCGGCGCAACAACCGCGCGGTTGTCTCGCCCGATCCCGCCAACATCGACAGCCCGATGTATGGGATCACGTTCAAGCCCACCCGGACGCTGGCACTCTATGCCGTGAAAAGCGAAGCGGGCGCGCCGACCTCGCAGGTTCCGGTCTTCGGCTCAATTGGATTGGCGGACCCGCGGCAGCAGTTCTTCTCCGCCACGCCCATCCGCATCAACGAGGAGTTTGGGATCAAGACCGAGTTGCTCAACGGCAAGGTGAGTGCCTCGCTCGCGCGTTTCGACATCCAGGCGCTGGACGCCGTGCTCGGTCAATTCGACCCCACGGCACCTGGCGGTGGGCGAAACTACCTCCAGGGCGGCAATCGCGCCAAAGGCTGGGAGTTGGAATTCTTCGGATCCCCGGTGGCCGGGATGACCCTGGTGGGCGGTTACTCCCTCATGGATACGTCCGTGGTCGATCCCACCACGAGCGTGAGGAGCCCTGAGTTGCCCGGCGTGCCACGCCACAAGGTGATGTCGTTCGTCTCGTATGACCTGCGGGGCAAACGCACCGACGGCTTCCGGATCAAGGGCGGCATGACCTATCAGACGAGCATTGTCGGACGAGTGTCCAACAACTACCGCATCGCGGGCGGCTTCGTCATCGACCTGGGCGCCGACTACACGTTCGGTCGTTGGAATCTCGCCTTCAACGTCAACAACGTCACCGACAAGCTTCTGCCCTCGTTCGGCATCGCACAGTCGAGCAACAACCTCTACCCGCCGCGCAACTTCCTGCTCTCGCTGCGCCGGCAACTGTAACCCTCGAGCGTGGGCCCGACCGGCCGGTCGATGCTTCCGTTTCCACCGCGATGTGCCCGGCTGCCTCCGCCTTCCTGAGCCGCCGGCGCTTCCTTCAAGGCGCCGTCAGCACCGCCCCCGCTCCCGCCACGGCCATTCGGCTGGCCGGTGATTTCGCCAACTACACGTGGTCGCGCATTGATCCCGCGGGCCAGTTGCGACCGTTGGTCACCACCTCCCAAAACGACCGTATCGAGGCCACGCTTGATGAAACGCTCCCCTCGCTGGGCTGCACATTCCTGCTGGGGCGACGCACAACCTGACCGCATTCTTTATGAAACCATCACCTGATTCTGCCGGCATTCCTCGCCGTGAATTCCTAAAATCAACCGGTCTCGTCGCTTTGTCGACCGCCGTCACGCCGGCGGCCGTGGCTGCGGACGGCGCCAAGTCCTCCGGCGCTCCGGGGGCGCTCGCGGCCCCGTTTCCGGTGAAGCCGTTTGAGTCGGCGCCCGGCGATACGCTGGATCTCTCGCCGGCCAAGTGGCTGTGGTATCCCGGCGACCGCATGCTGCCGAACACCTTTGTCCTGTTCCGCCGCGTGCTGCGGCTGAGCGCGAAGCCGAAGAAAGCGACCGGCTGGATCATCGGCGACAGCCGCTACCTCCTCGAGGTAAACGGGCGGCGTATCCAGTGGGGCCCGGCGCCCAGCGACCCGCGCTGGGCGGAGGTGGACCCCATGGATCTCACCGCGGTGTTGACGGCGGGTGAGAACGCGATCGGGGCGACGGTGCTCTATTTCGGACAGGGAGACTCGACGTGCCCGATGGGGCGGGCGGGCTTTATCTTCAAGCTGGAGATCGAGCACGCCGACGGCCGGCGCGAAACCGTGGTTTCGGACAATACGTGGCGCTGCCACCTGTCGCAGGCGTGGAAACCGGGACAGCATCGCATGTTCTTCATGCGCGCCCTGCAGGAGGAGTTCGATGGCCGCCTGCACCCACACGGATGGAACGAGCAAGGCTTCGTGGAGAATGCCGACTGGCTGGAACCGTATTTGCCGCCGTGTCCGGCCAATCAGCCCATCTTCGCCGATCCGACCAACGAAGTGATGAACTGGATTCACGGCCCCCGGAAGTTCATCTATGGCGCGGAGGCCCGTTCCAAGTTCGAGCTGCGCCCGCGCCTCATCCCCCTGATGCGCGAGACGTGGGTTTCGGCGGCGCCGCTGGTCGAGCAGCACCGCATCAAGTGGCGGCGGCCGATTGCCGAGTATTTTGCCGTGCGCCCGGCGAATGCCTACCAGGCTGAAGTGACGCGGGCGGCCCAGCCCGCCGGAGATAAGGCGTGGCGGCTCGAACTCGACCCCGAGCGCGGCACGACCCTGACCTTCGCGCTGCCGGAGCAATCCGTGGGCTGGCCGGGCATCACGATCGAGGCTCCCGCGGGCACGACACTGGAGATGATGCAGCTCGACGGGCATCAAGTGGGCGGTCCCGCGCTGTTGAACACGCATTATCACAAATGGGCGCGCTTCACCTGCCGGGAAGGGGTGAACCACTTCCGCTGGTTCGATTTTGACTGCTTCCGCTGGATGCAAATCCACCTGCATCCGGGACGCGGCACGGTCGTGGTGTCGAACCCCGGCATCCTGAAGCGCGAGTATCCCTGGCCGCACGAACCGCGCGTCGTCACCTCGGATGCCGTGGTGCAACGGGTCTTCGATGCCGCGACCAACACCCTGCGCAATGCCGCGCAGGAAACCTTCGTGGACGGCATGGCCCGGGAGCGAAACCAGTATTCCGGCGGAATGTCGCTGTGCCGGCACGCGATCTACGCGTTGGCGGGAGAGAAGCGACAGGTGGCGCGCTTTATCCGGAGCTTCAGCCAGGGCAGCACGGCCGAGGGCTACTTCATGGAGCCCTGGCCTTCGCATGACCGGCTCACTCGTTGGGGCCAGCGGGTGCTGGAGGCCACGCATTGCGGCGTGTGCCTCGATATGGGAGTTCGGTTCACCTTCGACTGCTGGGACTACTACCTCTACACGGGCGACCTCGCGCCGCTGCGCGAACCCTATCCGCGGCTGTTGCGCCAGGTGAACTACCTGCGCGGAAAAATGAATCCGGATGGTTTGCTGCCGGTGGATCAGGACGACTACGTGTTCCCGATTGTTTACGTGGGCTTCTCCGGTTGTTTCCCGCACCAGAGGGATCGGCAATGCGCCTTCAACCTTTTCTGGGCCGCCAGTCTCAGCCGGGCGATGGCCCCGATGTGCCGCGCCTTTGGTGAAACGAAACTCGCCGGCGAAATCGAGCGCCTCGGCGCACGCGTGCTAAAGGCCACCATCGCCCGCTTCTGGAGCAAGGAACACGGCGCCTTTGTGGACAATCTGCCCTGGTGGCGCGAAGACGGCGATGTGCACTATAGCGAAATGACCCTCGGCATCTCCGTGGAGTATGACCAGTGCCCGGGCGGCGCGATCGGGCGCAGCGTGGAACTGCTGGCAACGAAGCCCAAGAATTTAGGCGTCGACAACTCGACGGAACCGGTGGCGTGGGGCTGGTGGGCCCTGGCCAAAGGCGGTCGCCCCGACGTGGTCGTGAAGGAATTGCGCGAGGTCTATGGCGCCATGAACTCGGTGCGGCTCAACAATTCTATCGAGGAATTCTACGGCGGCAGCAAAAAACCCGACACGCCGAACAACTGGAGCCATGCCTGCTGCGCGCCGATCTACGTTGCCGTGATGAGCCTGGCCGGCATCCGCCTGCTGGAGCCGGCGTTCAAGCGCTACGAGATCCGCCCGCAACTGGCCGACCTGCCCGACCTCGCGCTGACGGTGCACACACCGCACGGCCCGATCGGGTTCTCCGGCAAGGGACCACTCGGCACCCGCACGCTCACCCTGACACTGCCGCCGGATGCCGCCGGTGAACTCGTGGTGCATCCCGACGAGAGCCTGAACCTGAAATCCCTCGGCAAAGGCCGCTTCGCCCTCCCGGCAGGCCAGACCGTGAACCTCGAACTGAAACACACGTAACAACACCCCGGAGCACAGTCTATGAAACACACCCTCACCCTCCTCACCGCCCTGCTGCTTGCGCCGCTGGCCGCGCTGCCCGCTGCCGAGTCAAAGCCTGGCGCGAAACCGAATGTGATCGTCATCCTGTCCGACGATCTCGGTTGGGCGGATCTCTCTTGCTACGGCAGCACCTTTCACGAGTCGCCGAATCTCGACAAACTCGCCACTCAGGGCATGCGCTTCACGCAGGCGTATTCGAGCAGTCCTTATTGCTCGCCTTCACGCGCGGCGATCATGACCGGGCGGCATCCAGCACGGTTGAAGATCACCGATTACATCCCGAGCAATGGCAAGAGCGGCAAGTTTCTGCCCGCTGAGATGAGGTATGAGCTGCCGCTCGCGGAGGCGACCATCGCCGAGGTATTGCGCGATGCGGGTTACGCGACGTGGCATGTCGGCAAGTGGCACCTCGGAGACGTGGGATTCTATCCGCAGGACCAGGGCTTCCAGGTGAACATCGCCGGCAATCATAGCGGTGCGCCAAAGAGTTTCTTCTGGCCCTATGGCGACGATGAGGGCGTGAGCGTGGTGCGTCCGCTCGCGAGAGATCAGATGAAAGGCTACCACATGACTCCGATGCCGGGACTTCGTGCTGGCGGCAAAGAGGGCGAGCACCTCTGCGACCGCCTTACCAGCGAGGCAATCAAACTCATCGAAAAGCGCAAACCGGAGCAGCCTTTCTTCCTCTACCTGCCCTTCTACGACGTCCACACGCCCGTCATGGCGAAGCCGGAACTCGTCGAGAAATACAAGGCCAAAGCGGCGAAGATGCGACTGCCCGCCGTTGATGCCGTGCCCACCTATACCGAGGGTAATCCAATGCACGGTGCCTCGCCGAAGAAGCTGCCCGAGCAGCAGGTGAATCCGACCTACGCCGCGATGATCGAGACGATGGATACCAACGTCGGTCGGCTCTTGGCCCGTCTCGACGAACTCGGCATCGCCGACCACACGCTGATCCTTTTCACCAGCGATAACGGTGGCCACACCGTCACCAGCAATCGCCCGCTCCGTGGCGGCAAAGGCTGGCTCTACGAAGGCGGTGTGCGCGAACCATGGATCGTCAAATGGCCCGGCGTGACCAAGCCCGGCGGCACCTGCGACGTGCCAGTGATGAACACCGACATCCTGCCCACTGTGCTGGAAGCCTGCGGATTGCCCGCAAAACCAGACCTGCACAAAGATGGTGTCAGTTTCGCCTCGCTGCTCAAAGGCGAAACCAAACCCGTGCATGACGCCCTGTTCTGGCACTTCCCGCACTACGGCAATCACGGCAGCGGACCATGCAGCAGCGTGCGCGTGGGTGATTGGAAACTCATCGAGTGGCTGGAGGACGACAGCGCCGAGCTGTTCAACCTCGCTACCGATCTGTCCGAGAAAAACGACGTCGCCGCCCAGCATCCCGAAATCGTCCGACAACTCCGCGAACGCCTCCACGCCTGGCGCAAGGAGACGGACGCGAACATGCCCAGGCCCAAGCAATGACCGCCCAAAGCAGGAAAAAGCGCACCCGTGCCCTCCAAACCCGATCCCCTGAACCGCCGCGACTTCATCAAGTCTTCCGGATTTGCGGCCATCTCCGCAGCGGCGCTGGCCACGGGTGCTGCTTCCTCTCCTACTTCGGCCGCTGAAAAAGGCCTAACCCAGTTGGCTGAATCAAAACCCAAAAGCGCACCGGGCGTTCCCGAGCCGGTCGGGCCGACAAGGACCTTCCATGTGCTCGATTACCACCGGCCGGGGAAGAACGACGCCGATGACACGGTGACTCGCCTCCAACTCGGGCCTGCGGATCAACCTCCTTAACGCGCATGACGAAAAACCTGAGGAACGGCGCCTCATAACCGCAGTGACGGGATTTCCGGAAACGATACTGTTGAGGGTATTCCGCGCTACGCGCTCGGATTCGATTTTCCCGTCCGCGCCACTCCTGCCAGACCCACTGCAAGACCCTCACCGCATCCCCCCATGACATCCCGATATCCCCAACTGTCCGCCCTGCGCGCCGCCGCGGCGGCCGCACTCCTCCTCGCCAGCGCGTTCGCGCAGTCGCAGAGCCCCGGCACGCCGTCGGCCTCGGATCCGACCAAATCACAGACGGTGACGCTCAGTCCCTTCGAGGTGACGGCCGACGCTTCCGACACCTATCAGGCGCTCAACACCTCGTCGCTCACGGGCACCAATCGCTCCCTGGACCGGCTGCCCATCACCGCCGAGATCTTCAACGCGCAGATGATGTCCGATCTCGCCACGTCCGACGTGACGGCGCTGTTGACCAAGCATTTCACCGGGATCGGCCTGCCGGACAACGGCACGTCGAACTCCGGGGGGCTCCAGAGCGGCGACGCCCTCAGCATGGGCGCGTTCACGTCGCGGGGACTTGGGACCAAGTTGTTTCGCAACGGGCACCTGTTCCTCGGCAATCTCGGCGAGGGTTACTCCTATGAGCGCATGGAGGTGATCCGCGGGCCCCAGTCGCTGCTCTTCGGGATTTCCCCGGCCGGTGCGATCATGAACGCCAACACCAAGCGCGCGACGATGGGTCAGAACAAGGGGAGCATCATGCTGCGAGCGGACGCCAACGGCACCCGCCGCTACGAACTCGACGCCAACCTCAGCGGCCGACTCGCCCAACGCCGCGTCGCGCTGCGCGTCGCCGCGTTCGATGCCGACACCAAGTTCTGGCGCGACTTCATCCACGCCGACGGCCGCGGCGTCTATGCCCAGCTCGCGGCCGAGTTGTTGCCCGCGAGCCAGACCACGCTGCGCGTCACGTTTGAGGAGCGCAGCATGCTCTCGGTGCAGCCGTTGGCGCAGGCCCGCGTGACCGGCATCCCGACCATCGTGCCCAACAACACGCCGCTGTCGGTGCTGTTCGGGACCAAGAACCCCGCCCTGGCGCAAATCGCCGACGGCCGGCTCAGGTGGGAGAACATTGATACGTTTGCCGGCAACGCCCAATATCAGTTCCGCCGAGAGCGCTTCGATGAAATCGCCCTGAGTTCAAAGATCCTCCCCTGGCTGCATGGACAAGTGCAGGCCTACGAAGCCTACGCCTTCAACGACAACGCCAGCGCCAACTCCTTTCAAACCCTCCGGCCTCCTCTGACCCTCAACAACCCCCTGAACGCCTGGGCCGTCGGCTACCTCCCCGCGGTGTTGCGCAACGAGGGGAGGTCCCGGGGCGTGCGCGGCTTGCTGACCGCCGACTTCCGCATCACGTCCAAGCTCAAGAACCAACTCGTGCTCAACTGGGAGAAAACCACGAACCCGTATAGCTCGAGCTTCGGCGCGCGCTGGTATCAGGTGGACGCCAGCGGCAACTTCGTGCGCAACCCGGCGCAGCTGAACAACACGGACGGCGGCCGGACCATCATGCCCGTGCAGTGGATCGACGTGCTCGCCAATCCGGCGGGCTTTGCCGTGGCCCGCCAGCGCTCCTACACGGTCAACGGTGTCAACTACGTGCGCGATTGGCAGAAATACCCGAATCCCGCGAATGCCACTCCGGATAATCCGCTCGGCTTCAATGCCGGTTCCGCGGGGGCGCTCTACTCGAAGGGCCACACGCCGGCCTATGCCGCCGTTTTGTATACCGATTGGTTCGGCGATCGGGTGTCGTCGATCATCGGCGTGCGGCACGACGAGTCCTACGTGACGGCCATCAGTCAAGGTCTGCGTTTCCAGGGCTCCGGCACCACGGGCAACGTCGGCGCGGTCTGGAAGTTCTCGGAGCCGGTGTCGTTCTACGTGGGGGCATCGTCGAACTTCAGCCCCTATCTGAACAACACCCGGCGCTGGGACGGGGTGCCCGCTCCCAGTGGGCGGGGTGAGAGCCTCGAGGCGGGATTCAAGGTCAACGCGCTGGAAGGGCGGGTCTCCGGCTCGATCACCGCCTTCGAGACCCGCGCGATCAACCTCACCACCGCGCTGAGCGCGGAAGTTCGCACCGTGACCGATCCGGCGGGAATCAACGGACGCTGGTATACGTTCCAGAGCCCGGTCTACACCTACAATCGCACCACCAAGGGCGTGGAGGTGACCTTGAGCGCGCGTCCGACGAAGCACTGGCGGGCCATGTTCGGGTTTTCCCAGGCGAATGGCGTCGAAGCCGACAACCTCACGCTGCCCTTCTTCTACAACGACGAATTCCGCACCAACGCCCAGAGCCAGGTCCTGCTCGGTGACGGCACTCCGCTGCTCGTGCCGGTGAATCCGGCGACCCGCGTCGCGACCGACGGTAAGACGTATCCCGACGGGACCGCCGTCCAACCGATGACGGTCGCCATCCTCAAGAGTGGCGACGCCAACGGCAACTACCGGGCCCAAATCGCGGCCGACAGCGGGTTGATCCAGAACTCTGCGGCGCTCGGCTTGTCCGTCCCGGGCGTCGGCACCGGCCGCACCGGGCTCCCGATCAGCCAGCATCAGCTCGGCTTTGTGCCGGTCGTGCCCGGCATTCAGGTGCGCAACGGCGGCGAGGCGACCTCCGGGTTCCCCCGGCACTCATTCACCGCCACCACCATGCACACGTTCTCCCAGCCGCGGCTCAAGGGGTTGAGTCTCGGGCTCAACGGCCGCGCCGACCTGAAGTTGCTGCGTTACTACTACAACAATGCCGCCAAGGGAAATCTCCGCACGGCCTACTACTGGGAGGACCAGATTGCGATCAACGCGATCGCCGGTTACGAGCTGCCGATCAGCCGCCGGATGAAGTGGCGCATGCAAATCAACGTGAACAACGTGTTCGACCGGCGGAGCGTGGAGCTCGCGCCCAACATCGCCACCGGTGTGATCGACAACGCCATCCTGCGCAACGACCCGCGCACCTGGGTGTGGACGAACACCCTCAGCTTCTGAGCGCGCATGAATTGAACGTCCGCCGCGGCGCGCCCCGATCGTAATCGCGGGCGCGCCGGCCCCACGCGTGCGGGTGACAAGCGCGTAACACCCATGAAACACACCCTCACCTTCCTCACCGCCCTGCTGCTGGCGTCCGTCGGCTGCCGGACCGCGCTGCAGGACGCACCCTCCGCGAACGCCCACATCGTCATCGCCAGTCAGGCGGGCGCGAAGCTCGATAGTGACGTCACCAAAGGTGGAGGAACCGACGACACCGCGCTCATCCAGGGCATCCTTGACCGTGCGCCGAAGCTCGGCTCGCTGAAGCTCGTCGTCGATGGTGCGATCCTCGTGCGGGGACTGAGGGTTCACTCCAACACGACCATCGAGTGCCTGAATCGCGGCTGCGGGTTTTATCTGGCGGACAACTCCAATCTCCCGTTGATCGCCAATGCCACGCCGCAGCCGGAAGGACGGGCGGATCGGAATCTCTCGTTCCTCGGCGGCACCTACAACGGCAACGCGGGGCATCAGGACAAGAAGTTCCATCCGGACTTTGGCTGGCTCACGGCCTTTGCCCTGCATGGCGTGGAGCAGGTGCTGATGCGCGATGTGTCGATCACCGACTCGCGCACCTTTTTCGTGTATCTCACCAACTGGCGGCGCGTCGTCTTTGAAAACATCTACCTCAACCTCAGCGATGGCCTGAAGCCCTCCAACCAGGACGGCATCCACGTCCAGGGACCGGGCGAGTTCCTCAGCATCCGCAACCTGCAGGGCAAGGCCTTCGATGACATGGTCGCGCTGAACAACGACGATCTGCAGGGCGACTGGAACAGCGAGGGGCAATTCGTTCGAACGACGAAGGGCATGTTCGGCAAACACACGGGCATCGGGCCGGTGTCGGATGTGGACGTCGATGGCGTGCAGGCGGACGATTGCGCCCAGGTCATCCGCATCCTCTCCCGCGTCTCGCGACTCGATCGTGTTTCCATCCGCAACGTAAAGGGCACCTACCGCGACTTCGGCGTCTGGATCACGCCCTATCACCGCGAGGGTGGCAACATCGGGCGGCTGGAGTTTGAGAACATCGACCTGCGCCCCGTCGGTCCGCGCGCCTACGACTATGTGCCGCCGTTCCTCTTCTGGATCGCCGGCAAGATGGAGCAGGTGACGCTCAAGAACATCAGCAGCCACGCGCCCATCGACGACCGCCCGCTGGTGTGGATCCAGCCGGATGCGAAGATCGACCGTCTGCTCATCGATGGCTTGAACATCCATGACCCGCGCAAGGAGCCCGGCCGCGCCCCGCTCATCCGCGCCGATGGCCGCATCGCCTTGCTGCAGGTGCGCGATGTCGTCGTGCAACGCCCGCAGGCCAAAGCACCCGCCGGTTCCCTCATCGCCACCTCGCCGGATCGCTCCGCACTGAAAGCCTTCATGGAGGCGCGGGCCGGCATCGTGAATCCCAAAGGCATGCGCGGCTGGCCTGAAGGCCCCGGCTACTTCACCATGCCGCCGCAGATTCAGCGCCTGCAAATCTCCGATGTCGTCGCCGAAGGCCTGGAGCACGTCCTCGACCATCAAACCGGCACCATCGAAGCCCTCGACCTCCGCGACCTCTCGATTCCCGCCACGACGAAAGCTGTTCATCAAGGTGGCGAGGCAAAGATCATTCAACCCCAGCAACCGCCTTCAAAATGAACCCACTGACCATCAAAACCACGCGCACAATGAGAATCTGGATTGCAGTCTTAACCGTTACCGGAAGCGCCGCGCTCGCTGCGGACCCGTCCGCCGGGACTGCCACCAACCCGCCCACGCCCCAAGGTGCAAAGAACGTCGTTGTCTTCGCCGAGCCGGGCTCGTTTGCAGGCTGGCCGGCCAACAACGGCGCTTGGACGTGGGACGGTGGAAAAGAAATCCTCGTTGGCTTCACCAAGGGACCGTTTGTGGAGCAAGAGGGCCACAACATCGGAAAGACGGACCGCAAAAACCTGCTGGCACGAAGCACCGATGGCGGAATGACATGGGCCACGGAAGAACCGGCAAATTTCGCCGGGAAAAGCGCTCCGCCCGTCGCATCGCCGGGAGCGATCCATTTTGAAGCCCCGGGTTTTGCGATGAAGGTGATGGCCAATGGTTATCATGGGCACACTGACAAGGTGGGATC
>SXGR01295080.1_pt1 | contig 11394 bp, 7 predicted proteins | sample 3174711 | NCBI WGS metagenome assembly SXGR01 (sample SAMN11356860, study PRJNA531348) | freshwater metagenome | isolation source: freshwater sample F1-60 | place: China: Fuxian Lake, Yuxi | collected 2017-12-25
CGTCATCTCGCCAGAAACCGGCCCGAGCAAGCTCGGCCCGTTTACCGTCGACGCCGATGGCTCGTTCAACATCCAGGTCCCAGCCAAAGCCATTGATACCGTTCTGATCACGTCGGTCGACGCGCTGGGCGCGACCGTAGGCGAACCGCTGCAGGCTCCCTCTGCACCCAAACTGCTCACCACCAGCCTCACACAAGTTCAAGGCTCGGGCACCCCTGGGGATCGTGTTGAACTTCGCTTCCTCGATAACAGCGGCACGCGCTCCGAGCCCGTGATCGTCACCATCGGTGAAACCGGGCAGTGGCTCTACGCTTTTCCAAGTCAATCGCCTTCACCGCTCAAGGTTGAGGCCCGCACGATCGACCCGGAAGGTAACGTCTCGTCGATGACCGAGAAAGCGGTCGGACAGCCCCTTCTCGGCCTCTTTGCCACCGGTGGCCTTGATGGCTACCTGAATGCTGGGGAGATGACCACCTCGAAGCTCAACCTCGAGGTCACGCTACCAGTTGACGCCCTGCCAGGAGATATCGTTCGCAGCGTCCTCACGCGCCCGGACGGCGGCGAAAGCATGATCAGCATCACGCTTCGTCCAGCAGACGTGGTGAACAAGCGCCTGGCGGTTGAATTCCCTCTCCCCAGCACGGGCGACGGCGCCTATGAGACCGCCACCACGCTCCGAAGCCCAGACGGCGGCACGGCAGCCCTTCGCTCGTTACTGGTTGTGGATACCGTCACACCGGTTGCACCGATCCTGGATTCCGCATCGGGTTTGTGGCTCACCGGACGCACCGAGCCAGGGGCGAAGGTCGAAGTGCGCGGCTCTGACAACAAGATGCTGGGCGTATCGGAAGTTGCCGGACGCGAGGGCCTGTGGGCCATCCGGCTGGATAAGCCGATCAGTCCGGCGACCGAGCTGAAGCTCCAGGCCACCGATCTCGCCGGCAACAAGAGCGTGGTGACCCCCAAGGTGTCGACCGCGCCCGATGTATCGATTTTGATGGCGGTCGATGACGATGCGCCGTCGATGGGGTTGCTCTTTTTCGGCGCTCGAACCGATGACGTGAGCCCCCTGTTCGTGGGCACCTTACGCCAGCCGCTCAAGGCAACCGAGCAACTGGTGATCTATCGGGGCAACATCGCGGTGGGCACCGCCTCCATCGACCAGAACAATGCAACCAGCTGGTCATTTCAGGACGGCACGGGTCCATCCGGAAGCCTGCGCGCACCGCTTGCCCAGAACCCTGATGGCGCGAGCTACGCTTACATCGCGAAGATCGAGGAAAAAGGCTATGCGCCGCGCGCCTCGGCACCCTTCCAACTCGCGGTCTTTGAGGCCGCTCCCGCCATCAACGGCGCAGCCGTGCCAGCAGCCGGCGACGGTAGCGTGGACTGGACCGATCTCTCCGAACAGGGTGGTGTGCGGCTGGTGCTGAGGCTGCCCGACCGCGCTGCCGTGGGCGACCGCTATACGTCAGTCATTGGCAACCCGCTGAGCGAAAGTCTGACGCTCACCAACCTGATCACCGAGAGCCACCTCGCTACCGGCAACGTGGTTCAGGTTGTCCCTCGCAATTGGCTGATCCATGCCGGCCAATATCAGGTCGACACCACCTACACCTCATCTGTCACGAGCCTCGCCGGGCAGGGTTCTCGCACTCGTTTCACCCTTAACCTCGCTCCGATCGCTGTCCGCGAAACGCCTCTCGATGACCTGCTGGTGGCGGGAGACCTTCCTGTCTCCTACAACTCGGGCGACGGAAATGACACCCTGATCGGTGGCATCGGCAACGACACCCTCAATGCCGGCACCGGTTACGACACGTTCATCGGCGGACTCGGTAACGATGTTCTGGTGGGCGGGGGCGCTAACGACCTGGCCGATTACCAGGCTGCGAGCGGTCCGGTGACGGTCGACTTGTCGAACGGGGTATCGAGCGGCGCGGCGGGTAACGACGGCCTCACCAGCATCGAACTGGTGCGCGGATCGCAATACAACGACACGCTGATCAGCGGCTCAGGAAACGATACGTTTACCGGCGGCGATGGCGCTGACACGTATCAAATTGGTGGCGGTACCGACAACCTCACCGACCTGGGAACCGGGGTTGATGTGGTGCAGATAACGAACCCGGGTGCAACAGCGCTTGGCACCGTCGTGGCGGACTGGATCACCACCTCGTCGAGCAGCAACCTGGGTTCGGCGCGAATCACCACCGGCGGCTTTGTCGTGAACCTTGCTTCGGTCAACGCAGGACAAGGCTGGAACGTCACCAATAACGGCGCAGCCACCACCCTCACCGGTTCGGCATTTGATGACACGCTTAATGGCGGAACCGGTAACGATACGCTGGCGGGCGGCGCGGGGAACGATACGCTGGTCGGAGCCGCTGGGGTTGACCTCGCCGATTACTCGGCTGCGGGCACGGCAGTCAATGTTGATATCGATCTCGGGACATCGGCCGGCGGCGCGGGTAGCGATACCCTTTCCGGAATCGAGCAACTGCTGGGCTCTGCGCTCGATGACACGCTCGCGGGCGGTGCAGGTAACGACACCATTACGGGTGGTGCAGGCGCCGACCGCTTTGTGATCACCGGTGCAACAGCGATCGTCGCCGACTTGGGTAATGGCGCAGATGTGCTCGAGGTTCGCTCGGCTGGGTCGGTCGATGCAACGCTCCATACCGCCTGGACCGCCAGTGCCGCGAGCGTCAACAACGGTAGCGCCCGAATCCTTACCCCCGGCCTTCAGGTCAACCTGAGTTCAATCAATACGGGTGGCGGCTGGCGCATTCAGAACACCGGCGCAGCCACGCAACTCGCGGGGTCGGCGCTCAACGACACCCTTACCGGTGGTACTGGTAACGACACGCTCACTGGCGGCATCGGCGTGGACACCTTCGTCATCAGTGTCGGCATCGACACCATCGCCGACCTCGGCACAGGCGCCGACGCGGTACAGGTCGCAAGTGGCGCGACTGTCGTAGCTGATTTCACCGGCATCTGGACGGCCGACATCACCAGCCGAAATGACGGCACCACCAACCTCACCACGCCCGGATTCAATATCGACCTGACATCCATCGCGACCGGATCCGCAGGCTGGACGGTCACCAATAACGGCGCTGCCGCTGAACTCACAGGATCAGCCCTGGGGGATTCCCTCACAGGCGGAAACGGCGATGATTCGCTCACGGGCGGACTGGGTAACGACACCCTCGCCGGGGCTGGAGGCAGCGACCTGGTGAGTTACGCCACTGCGGTATCCGGGGTCAATGTCAACCTGGAGTTGGGCATCGCCAGCGGCTGGGCAGGCAGCGACAGGATCAGCGGCGTCGAGCGTGTGCTCGGCTCGAATCACGCTGACACGCTTCAGGGTGGCATTAGCAACGACACGCTCACTGGCGGGCTGGGTAACGACATCTTCACCGTAGCGAAAGGCACCGACACCATCGCCGACCTGGGTAACAACCAGGACACGCTGATCGTGCTCGCTAGCGCCACCGCACACGCAACTCTCGTCAACGCTTGGGCAGCCGTCGCGGCAAGCAGCAACAAGGGTATCGCTAACATCAGCACCCCCGGTCTGATCGTCAATCTATCTGCGGTGACAACCGATCTCGGATGGCGCGTCACCAACACTGGCCCCCAGACCACGCTGATCGGCTCTGCACTGGCCGATACCCTGGTGGGCGGCACAGGCGATGACACGCTTCGCGGAGGCCTGGGCAACGACTCGCTCACGGGCGGCACTGGCGCTGACACCTTCGAAGTCGCTGCGGGCACCGACACGATCACTGATATCGGCCTGGACAATGACCTGTTGGTGGTAAGCGGCGGCGCCACCGCCAACGCCACGGTGAATAAGGCCTGGACGGCTGCAGCGGGGAACCTGAACAGCGGTACCGCCAATCTGAGTTCAGCAGGGTTTGGCGTCAATCTGTCCGCGATCACGAGCGGGACGAACGGATGGAGTGTCAGCAACACGGGTGCTGCGGCGTCGTTCGTCGGTTCGGGGCTTAATGACTCCCTCACCGGCGGCACCGGTAACGACACGCTTCGGGCGTTCACCGGCAATGACCAACTGACCGGTAGCGCTGGTGACGACTTGTTCCTGATTGATGTCGGGGCCGACACGATCACCGATCTGGGAAGCGGGATCGATGTCATTCAGGTCAGTGCCAGTGCCAATGTGACCGCCAGCATCGCTTCAGACTGGACGGCCACCTCGGCAAGCCAAAACAATGGCACCGCCACCATCAATACCGCCGGCAAGGCAGTCGACCTGAGCGCGATCACTACCGGTAACGGCTGGGTGGTGAGTAACGCCGGTGCGACCGGCACGACACTCACTGGATCCGCGCGAGCCGACACCCTCACCGGTGGCTCGGGTAACGATGTTCTGCGTGGCGGCGTAGCCAATGATTCGCTCACGGGGGGCTGGGCAACGACACCTTCGATGTGACGTCAGGAACCGATGAGATCTCTGACCTGTCAGGCAACGACATAGTTACTGTCGACGTTGACGCGGTCGTTAACGCCACCATCAGTAACGTCTGGACAGGCACCAACGCAAGCTACAACCGCGGCACCGCAAACGTGCAAAGCGCAGGGGTAAGCGTGAACCTGTCGGCCGTCGCGCCGGGACCCAACGGTTGGAACATCAGCAACACTTCCACCACTGGCACCCACTTCATTGGATCCGCACGCGCCGACACCCTCACAGGGGGCACGGGTAACGACACGCTTGATGGCGGGTCAGGCAACGACATCCTGACCGGCGGAACGGGTAATGACCTGGCCGACTACCAGCGCGCCGGTTCGGCTGTCGTGGTCAACCTGAACGCAGGCAATACCAGCGGCGGCGCCGGGATCGATACCCTCTCGGGGATCGAGCAGGTTCGGGGCTCCGCCAACAACGACCAGTTCAACGACAGCAGCCGCAACGAGACCTTCACAGGCGGCGCGGGTGACGATAGCTTCACCATCACCGGTGGCACCGATGTCATCACTGACCTGGGCCAGGGTGTGGATCAGCTCCAGGTGATTGGCGGGTCGGTGACGGCCACGGTGACGGCCAGCTGGACTCCCACCGGCGCAAGTATCAATCAGGCCGCAGCGAACCTGGAGTCCTCCGGGGTGATCGTCAATCTCAGCAATATTGCTGGGGGTTCCGGTTGGACCCTCAGCAACTCGGGTGGCGGCACATCACTGACCGGATCGCAGTTGAACGACACCATCAGTGGTGGCACGCAGGATGACCGCATCCAGGGCGGTATCGGTGATGACCGGATTGCAGGCGGTGTCGGAAACGATACCTTCGTGATTGACTTCGGCACTGACACGCTGACCGATCTGGGAAGCGGTACCGACATCGTGCAGGTGCGGGCGGGCGCCGCGCTGAATGCAACGCTTGCCAATTCCTGGGCTGCAACCTCGGGGAGCGTCAATCTCGGGACAGCGGTCCTCACCACGCCGGGCCTGATCATCAATCTGTCAGCGGCTGACATGCCGGCGGGTAACGGCTGGCAGATCGTCAACACCGGCGGAGCATCCAACAGCGGTACGGTGATGATTGGCTCCGGCCTCGGCGACACGCTCACGGGAAGCGCGGGCAACGACACGCTCACCGGCGGCGGTGGCATTGATCAATTCGAAATCACCGCGGGTTCGGATACGGTCAATGATCTGGGTACCGGCGGCGCCGACCTGCTGCTGGTCTCCAACGGTGCGACGGTTGTGAAGGCAACGATCAGCGCCGCCTGGACGCCCCTTGCCACCAGCATCAACAATGGCACCGTGCGACTGGAAAGTAACGGCGTGGCGGTCAACCTATCGGCAATCGCGACTGGCGTCGGCTTCAAGCTGGTCAACACCACGGCTAACGGCACCGACCTGCAAGGCTCAGGGCTTGCGGACACGATCGGAGGCGGCCACGGCAATGATGTGCTGAGTGGCGGTAACGGCGTCGATATGGTCGACTATCGAACCGCGTCGAGCGCGGTCATCGTCAACCTCACGGCCAACACCGCAACCGGTGGTGCTGGAAGCGATACGCTCGCAGCGTTCGAGGGGATCTTCGGCTCTGCGCACGCCGATACGCTGACTGGCACAACAGCTTCCGAAACGATCTACGGCTACGACGGTAACGACATCATCGATAGCGATGGGGAGCGCGATCATGTCGCGCCCGGCAGGGGTAGTGACCAGGTGACGCTTGGAGCGGGCAATGACACGATGTTTGCTGATGCCGACTGGGTGAACGACGCTTCCCCCGACACCATCGACGGCGGGGCGGGCATTGATTCGATCGCGCTACTGGGCGCGGGACTCAATCTGAATTTCACCAACCTCACCCGATTTGGTGACGGACGAATCGAGAGCATCGAACGGGTGGATATCACTGGAACCGGCACCAACGTGCTGACGATTGACGTGAGCCAGGTGCTTGAATTTACCGATCTGCTCGGTGCTGCGGCGGTGCTTGTGATCGACGGTAACGTGGGCGATACCGTTAATCTGAGCGGTGAAGGCAGCGTGGCGGCCACCGGAGCCATCGTTGAAGTCGATATCAACGGCAATGGCAACGTGACCGATTCGGGGGAAAACATGACCGCCACATCCAACGGAACGGTGGCTGCCAACTTCGGACTCGGCCCGGCCAGCTACTGGGTCTATTCCGATTCCACCTGGGGTAAGCTCCTGGTCAATACAGCGGTCACGATCCTCTGACAGCCGATAAGGCCGCCCTGTCTGGCCGCCGGAGTCGCCCTGTTCATGATCGACCAGCTTTTCAGCCTCCGCCCGCGCGCGGAACACTTGTTCAACGCCCTGCGCGAGGGCAGTCTTGATGCGGTTCGCGGGGGCTTCACCCGAGACACCTACGGCCCGAGTGAGGCCTTTGCCCATCGTCTGATGGCCGAGCACGCGAGCGTGCTCGGGCTCGAGGTTGGCACCGACGCGCTCTGCAACACCTACATGACCTGGCCGGGGCGCGACCGCGCCCTGCCCGCGTGGATCGTGGGTTCCCATCTCGATTCGGTGCCCGGCGGAGGCAATTTTGACGGTGCGGCGGGCGTGGTCTCAGGCCTCCTTGCGATTGAAGCTTTGCAGCGCGCCGGCATTCAACTCAGTCGCGATCTCACGGTCATGGGCATTCGCGCCGAGGAAAGTCTCTGGTTCCAATACTCGTACGTGGGTAGCCGCGGCGCACTGGGCGCGCTCAACGCCGATGCCCTGGAGCGTCGTCGAGTGGACACTGGGCGCTCGCTTGCGGATCACTTGCGGGAGGCAGGAGGAAGTCCGGAGACGGTACTCGCCGGCAAAGCTCACCTTAACGTCCGCGCGATCCGGGCGTTCCTCGAGGTGCATATCGAGCAGGCGCCCAGCCTCGCCGAGAGCGGCCACGCCGTCGCCATCGGCACCGCAATTCCCGGCAACGTCCGATACCCCAGCGTTCGTATCACCGGTGAATACGGACATGTTGGACTGCCACGGCGCTTTCGGCGCGATGCTGCGCTGGCTGGCGCCGACATTGCCAACCGTCTCGATTGGCTTTGGGAATCATGGGACCGCGCCAATCGACCCATGGCATTCACCATCGGCGAATTTCACACCGACGCCGCCCGCCATGGCCTCACGATTGTCGCGGGCGAATTCCGCTTCAGCATCGATCTGCGCGCCTACGACCAAGCCGATCTCAAGGAACTCGAACACGCGTTTCTTGGTATCGTGAGTGAGGTCGCCGCAGCCAGGCAGGTGCGGCTCGATCTGGGCACGCGAGCGAGTGCCGAGGTCGCCAAAGCCGACCGCGGAATCAGCCGTGATCTTGCCGCGTGCGCGTCGCGCCTCGGCATTGACGCGCCGCCCTTGCTGAGCCCGGCATCCCATGACGCTGCTGCATTTTGCGCGGCGGGCGTTCCATATGGATTCGTCTCCATCCGTAACCCCAACGGCAGCCACCATCCCGAGGAGCAGATGGAAATCGACGATTTTCTGCGCGCCACCGCAGTGCTGGCTGAGTATTTGCGCGAGCAGTCATTGGGTTGACCAGACAGCTGCATGTCCTCATCCAGAGGCCACGCGCTACGACTAGCCGCCAACCCGACTTTATGACCGTGTTCAACACTCGCCGTGGCCACCAGTTTTTGCTTCTCAGGGTTCAACATGACTACCTCTACACACGACCAGTTGCAATGGCAGCGCCCACCATGCCGCAGTGTCTGGCCGCATGGATTCTTTGGGTCATATAGCTACACACCAGCCATTAAGACATCGACCGCGCGGTTGATTCGGTCACCCTGGTCCGCCACGCTTCCCGCGCGGCGCAAACTTGTGCGCCGCACAGCGGCTATCAGGCGGGTGGCAAGCACCCAGTGCTGGCCGTCATGCAAAAGCTCAGGGTTCAGGTCCTTCACCGCTGGGTAGTTGGCCAACATAGGAATCACCACCACCGCCGGGTCAGGTGGCAGCAGGTTGCTCTCGACCACCACCATCTTCACCCCGTTGTATTCGGCCACGTCGTAGCGGGTCAGGCGTTCCACGAAGAACCCCCAGGCGCGCTCATGATGTCGGCCAGCGGGTGCCCATGGCGCTCGTGCCAAGCCGCTTGTGCCGCAAAGACCTCGGCGTTTTGTTGCAGCCATTGCGCATGCCGGGCACTGGCCACTGCATTTTTGAGTGCCGCCTCGGCCACGGCAGACACATTGATGTCCAGTGCTTTTGCATCAGCCAGCACTTCGGCATTGAGAGTCAGAGACGTTTTACGCTTAGTTGTTGATACCATTCTAGAGTACTCCAAAGTTATACCGCCAAATATACCGTACTTTCGGAAGACTATCTGGCTGAAGTCTTATCCAATGACGTTTGTGCCTAAAGTGCCGATTGCGTATTCACTTCTCTCCTCACGATTGAGAGGACAGCATGATCGAAAGGATTTTTGCCAAGCGCGCCTGTTTAGCGCAAAATCCTTACAGCCGTGAGGATTAGTGATGAAGATACCCATCGACAATGCAGCAGCCATCGGTCAGGTGGTGCGTGCCAGCCGTAAGGCACAGAAGATCCGCCAGGACGACGCTGCAGGCAGCATCGGTGTTAGCGAGAATTTTCTTGGCAAGGTCGAATACGGCGGTGAGTCCGTGCAGAGGGGAAAGCTCTTTCAAGTACTTGAAGGGCTAGGCATCCGGGTGATGGTGGATGTACCCGATAGCGTGGTCGCCTATTTGAACGATCCAGCTAGTATCAAGGGCAGGCCATGAACGGCTGGTTGACCTTGCCCCCGAAAACCGGATCCCTTGCTGAGTAGTTCATAAAAATTGGCACTTTCGGTCGCTCGATGTTAGTCCTATGGTGATTCGACCTGGCCCTGTCTCCCTTCCTGAAGCGACTGCCTTGACCGAGCTGGCTCGCGTCCGCACCAGTCGTGAGCCCGACAGGGCATTGCTCCATGCGAACGAACTTGATATCCAGTTGGCCGCCCGAGGTTGGACCTTGCCGGTTACCTACGGCGCTAACGGTATTTCTTCCACTGGGTTGCCCCACCCGCGCACTTCTGATTTATCTCCTGATCTTGTGCTGGCAACTCTGGCGAGAGCAGAGGCCGATGCGAGTAAAGAAGGGTATGGCGCGACACTGGCGTTTGCGTTCCGATCTGCGCAAGGGCCGGAGATCAAGGCGCTCAACTTGCTTTATGCAAACTGCGCGACCGCGAGTGAATCTTTATGGCTTAAATTTTTTAACAAATATTTGGCTTACTTCGGCAAGAACGAGGAGCACGATTCCGATAGTGCGCCTTACTCGATCGGACTGTCTCATGGAGTAGGGGACCGTTTTTCGCGCCTAAGGGGTGCACATGCCTACGCTGGGGTCAATAGCGGACCAATCATAAGTGTGCTGATGCCAGTCCGCAATGCTGCGGCCACGCTTAAAGCAGCGGCGGAATCAATCCTTAACCAAACCTGGCGGCGCCTCGAGCTTATTCTGATTGATGATTGCAGTAATGATCCAAGCATGGAAGTGGCTGAGAAACTCGCCGCTCACGACGCCAGGGTTAGGCTGGTTCAGCTGAACACTCCGGGAGGGCCTTACATTGCGAAAAATGTCGGCTTGCAAAGTGCCACTGGCGATTTCATTACTGTGCACGACGCTGATGATTGGGCATTTCCCACTCGCCTTGCAGACCAGATTAGACCTATCCTGGATGACCGGAGCGCCACGCTCAAGGTGACCATGGGGAAGTCGTTGAGAATGACTGCCAGCGGATTATTCACCCGGTTTCAGCCGGTGGGCTGGGTAACGTCGGATGGAGCCATGCGGTGGTGCTTCCCGTCTCCTTTATTTGAACGACGATTTTTCTTGGAAAAATTGGGGGCTTGGGATAGCGTCAGAGTTGGCGCTGACACGGAAATTGTTCAGCGCGTTCGTCGATTTGCCGCGCAAACAATCAGAGTGCTGGATATTCCGGTGATGTTGCAACTTGACAGCGAGGGAAGTCTCACCCGCCATCCGGACACCTACAACGACGACCGCGGCGAAGCGCCTGCGCGGGAGCACTACCGGCAACAATGGCAGCGCTGGCACGCGACCCACGCTGAAATGCCGCGCTTCACTTTTCCCCTGGTGCAGCGCCCTTTCGACGTGATGCCCGCTTTGCAAGGCCATGCTTTGGACGTGGCAGATCTGGTTCGCGTAACCCGTGGGAATCGATAGCCCCGTATTTGCCGCTGAAGGCGCAAATCACCGCTTCCACGGAGATCGCTGCAACGTATGGCGTCGTCCCTGATATTCCATTAAATCATTGATTCGTATTGATAATTCCGCATATTTCGGCTATGATTTCTCTCGGTTTTTCGCGTTCCATCCCCAATTTTCTGGGAGTTTTCCGATGACGGACGCAGCCGATTTCTTTCGTAGCCGCCTCGATCAAATGATCGATCTTCGCCACCCGCTGGCGATCCTGGCCTCGCGTATGCCGTGGCGGCAACTCGAGGCTTAAGAATCTCCTCGACTCCCGCCTCGCCAATCGCTGTGCGAAACAGAGGTGGCTCCACTCGCTCGGACAGTTTTTCTTTGGAATTAATAAAGTGACTGCCTTGCGGTTTCAGGCGGCGATAGCCGCCCGGGTGTCGTTGAACAGCCGGTCCACGTGCTCCGGATCAGACACATCTGCCCGGGTCCCACCCAGCATCGGGTTTGCAGATTTGAAATCATCCAGCAGTGCCTGTGCGATATCGCAAATATGCACTGTTGCCCCGCTGGACATAAATGCCTCGGCAATGGCGCGGCCGATCCCTGCCGCGGCCGCAGTAACCAGAACCCGCGGCGATGCGCTAGTTTGGCTCATGTGGGCTGCGCTTGTTTGCTGTGCGACTCAGCGCAATTTTTTTTGGGGCCCACCGC
>SXGR01479066.1_pt1 | contig 11392 bp, 7 predicted proteins | sample 3174711 | NCBI WGS metagenome assembly SXGR01 (sample SAMN11356860, study PRJNA531348) | freshwater metagenome | isolation source: freshwater sample F1-60 | place: China: Fuxian Lake, Yuxi | collected 2017-12-25
CTGCCTGCCAGAAGGCACCCTCGGTGCGTCGCGTCGTGCTGAAGTCCACCTCCGAGATCTATGGATCCCATTCGCACGATCCGGTGGTCCACACCGAGGACGGCAGTAGTAGACGTCCGCCCCGCGACGGCTTCGCCCGGGACAGCGTGGACATTGAGGGCTACGCCCGGTCCATGGGCCGGCGGCGACCCGATGTCGCACTGACCATCCTGCGGCTGGCCAACATGATCGGTCCGGCGATGGACACCGCGCTGGCGCGCTACCTGTCCGGCCCGGTGGTGCCCACCGTGCTCGGTCATGACGCGCGACTGCAGTTGCTGCACGAGCAGGACGCCCTGGGGGCGCTGGAGCGGGCCACCCTGGCCGGGACGCCGGGCACCTTCAATGTGGGCGGTAGGGGAATCATCATGATGTCGCAGGCGATTCGCCGGGCCGGCCGGCTGTCGCTCCCGATGCCGACGCTGGGGGTTGGAGCGGTGGATTCGGTGCGCAAGGCGACGAGAAACGGTGAGGTCAATCGCGATCAGCTGGCGTACTTCACCTTCGGCCGGGTGATGGACACCACCCGGATGCGCAGCGAGTTGGGCTTTGAGCCCAAGTGGACGACGCTGGAGGCGTTCGACGACTTCGTTCGCGGGCGCGGCCTGACCCCGATCATCGACCCGAACTGGGTAAGCTCAGTGGAGCGGCGAGTACTTGCGGTGGCGCAGCGGTGGGGGAGGTGAGCGACGTGGCCGGTGATTCCCAGACCGGTAATTCCCAAACCGGTAATTCCCAGACCGGTGGGTCCAAGGCCAAAGTCATTCCCCTGCATACGGGTCCGGCCCGTGCGCGGTCCCGCGCCGGTGCCGCGGCACCCCGTGGGGCGTCCGCGATGCCGAAGTCCTCGGCGGGTACCGCCGAGGAAATTGAGGCGGTTATACGGGAGTTCGAACAGCGGCGCGCGGGTGCGGTCGAGCCGACACCGAGTGAGGTGACCCAGCGCATCTCCGGAGTCGCGGACTTCATCCGCAAACGGCTCACCGGCGACTACGCGGTGGACGAGTTCGGCTTCGACCCGCAGTACAACGACGCGGTCGTACTGCCCGCACTTCGATTCTTTTACGACACCTGGTTCCGGGTTGAGGTCAGCGGCATCGAAAACCTGCCATCCACCGGCGCGGGCCTGGTGGTCGCCAACCACGCCGGCACCCTGCCGTTCGACGGCCCGATGCTCTCGGTGGCCGTTCGCGATCACCACCCGGCCCACCGTGACCTGAGACTGCTCGCCGCCGACATCGTCTTCGATATGCCGTTCGTCGGTCCGATCGCGCGCAGGGCCGGTCACACCATGGCGTGCAGCGCCGACGCCAACCGTCTGCTGGCCGGCGGCGAACTCACCGCGGTGTTCCCCGAGGGGTACAAAGGTCTGGGTAAGCCGTTCCGGGACCGCTACAAGCTGCAACGTTTCGGCCGGGGTGGTTTCGTCTCGGCGGCGTTGCGCGCCGGGGCGCCGATCATCCCGTGCTCGATCATCGGATCCGAGGAGATTTACCCGATGCTCGCCGACGTCACCCTGCTCGCTCGCGTGCTCGGCGTGCCCTACTTCCCGATCACCCCGCTGTTTCCACTGGCCGGGCCGCTGGGGTTGGTGCCACTACCGTCGAAGTGGCACATCGCATTTGGTACGCCCGTCGACACCAGTGACTACGACGAGACGGCGGCCGACGATCCCATGGTCACCTTCGAGATCACCGACCAAGTCCGCGAGACCATTCAGCAGACGCTCTATGGGCTGCTGGCTCAGCGGCGCAACACCTTCCTGGGCTGAGGCCCGCTCGCGCTGGATTCAATCGGCGCTCTGGCGCGCCTGTGCCCGGGCCGCGATGGCGGCCACCAGAGCATTGTCCTCCGCACCCGCGGCTTCGCCGATCATCGTCACGATCGTGGTGATCACCGGTTGACCGTCGGCGTCGGTGACCTCACTGCGCATCTCGGTGATCACGGTGCCGTGCGACTCCAGCACCGAGTCCAGCCAGGAGTCGAAATACAACTTGTCGCCGGCGAAGACCGGCCGGTGGAACAGGATCTTCTGATCGCGGTGAATGACCCGGGACAGGTTGATCCCGACGTCGAACTGCTTGAAGATCTCCAATTGCACCTGACGGCCCGCGACAGCGATGAAGGTCAACGGTGCGATGACGTCCGGGTAACCGGCGGCCCTGGCGGCCTCTTCACTGCAGTGCAACGGGTCCTCGGATTTGACCGCGGCCGCGTACTCGCGGATCTTCTCCCGGCCGACCAGGAAGTAGTCGTGGTAGCGATAGTGGGTCCCGATGATGTCGCTGGCGAAAGACATGGGAGGAGCCTAGCGCGGGAACTTATCGCGGGAGCCCATCGCGGTAGCCCTTCGCGGCAATAGTCTACTCCTGCTCATGGCGGCGTGACACCGCCGCGGCTACCGCCCCTCCGACCGCCCCGATCGCCAGCGCGGACGGCACTCCGATCTTGGCTGCTTTGCGTGCGGTGCGGAAATCCTTGATCTCCCAACCTCGTTCGCGGGCGACGTCGCGTAACTCGGAGTCCGGGTTGACGGCGACCGCGGTGCCCACCAGGGAGAGCATCGGCACGTCGTTGATGCTGTCGGAGTAGGCGGTGCACCGTTTGAGGTTGAGTCCCTGACGGATCGCTAGCGCCCGCACCGCATGCGCCTTTCCGGAGCCGTGCAGGATGTCGCCGAGTAGGCGGCCGGTGAACACCCCGTCGACCGATTCGGCCACCGTCCCCATCGCGCCGGTCAACCCCAGTCGCCTGGCGATGACGTCGGCCAACTCGAACGGGGTGGCGGTCACCAGCCAGACCTGCTGACCGGCGTCGAGGTGTGCCATCGCCAGCGCGCGGGTGCCGGGCCAGATCTTGTCGGCGAGGATCTCGTCGTAGATCTCCTCGCCCAGCATGCTCAACTCGGCCGTGGAGCGGCCCTCGATGAAAGCCAGCGCCTTGCGCCGGCCCTCGGCGACGTCGGCGCTGTTCTCCCGGCCCGTCACCTGGAATTTGGCCTGTGCGTACATGAACTTCCAGACCTCGCCGTACCGGAAGTACTTACGGGCAGCCAGGCCGCGACCGAAGTGCACCAGCGAAGAGCCCTGCACGAGGGTGTTGTCGACATCGAAGAAGGCCGCGGCGGTCAGGTCGGTCGGTTCGCGGTCATCGTCACGCTCGCCCATGCCGCTAAGCCTATCCAGTGAGCGAGATACTGGGCCTATCCAGTGAGTGGGACACTAGCCGGGTGGGATTCTGGTCAGGATGACTCGGGCGCAGGTGAAATTGCTCACCCGGCAGGGTTGTGGGCTGTGCACCCAGATGTACGAGCGGCTGGCCGTGCTGGCCGCCGAACTCGGGTTCGACCTGTCCAGCATTGACGTCGACGCCGCGGCGGCCACCGGTGAGACGGCGTTGCGGGCCGAATTCGGCGACCGGCTGCCGGTGGTCCTGCTCGACGGGCGCGAACACAGCTACTGGAATCTCGACGAGGAGCGTTTGCGGGCCGACATCACGAACCGGTGAACTCCCGGAAAGATTTGGCGGGGCCGCTGCGCTGCCATTACCGTTGCGGGTAATTTCTGATCTCCGGGGAGCGACGTCTCTCGCCTCCGGGAGGGCGACGAGGGAGCAGACAGGTGATCGCGCCGTGAGCGTCCTAGTCTTCGGAGTCTCCCATCGCAGCGCACCGGTCGCGGTGCTCGAACAACTCGCCGCGGACGAGTCCGAGCAGGGCAAGCTGGTCGAGCGGGTTCTGCAATCACCACTGGTGACCGAGGCGATGCTGCTGTCCACCTGTAACCGGGTCGAGGTCTACGCCGTGGTCGACGCCTTCCACGGCGGCCTTTCGGTGATCAGCCAGGTGTTGGCCGACCACGCCGGGATGTCGGTGGGTGAGCTCACCAAGCACGCCTACGTCCGATACAGCGAGGCCGCCGTCGAGCATCTCTTCTCGGTGACCAGTGGTCTGGACAGTGCGGTGATCGGTGAACAGCAGGTTCTCGGCCAGGTCCGCCGCGCCTACGCGTCGGCCGAGGCCGGGCGATCCGTCGGCCGGATCTTGCACGACCTCGCGCAACGGGCGCTGACGGCCGGAAAGCGGGTCCAGGCCGAGACCGGCATCGCCGCCGCGGGCGCCAGCGTGATGTCGGTGGCGCTGCATATCGCCGCTGAGCGGCTCTACCGGCCGGAGTTGGGTCCGTCCTACACCGCCCTGACCGGACGGACGGTGACCGTGATCGGCGCCGGCTCAATGGGCAGCCTGGCGGCCGCTCTGCTGGTCCGGCTCGGCGTGGGCCATGTCAACGTCGTCAACCGGTCGCTGCCCCGGGCGCAACGTCTGGTGGAGATCATCGCCGAGCAGGGTGTCGGTGCGCAGGCGATGACCCTCGACGAGTTGCCGGCGGCGCTCGCGTCCGCCGACCTGGCAGTCAGTTGCACCGGGGCGGTCCGGCCGGTGGTGACGCTGGCCGATGTGCATCACGCCCTGGCCGGTGCGCAGCGTGATGAGAGCGCCGAACCACTGGTGCTCTGCGACCTCGGAATGCCGCGCGATATCGACGCCGCCGTCGCCGGACTGCCCGGAGTCTGCGTGATCGACATGGAACGTCTCCAGCGCGAACCCGCGGCGCGGGCCGCCGCCGCCCACACCGACGCCGCCCGCGAGATCGTCGCGACCGAGGTTGCCGCGTACCTGGCGGGTCAGCGGATGGCGGAGGTCACCCCGACCGTCACCGCGCTGCGCCGGCGGGCTGCCGAGGTGGTGGACACCGAACTGCTGCGACTCGAGCACCGCCTGCCGGGCCTCGATGACCTCCAGCGTGACGAAGTCGCCCGGACCGTCCGGCGGGTGGTCGACAAACTGCTGCACGCCCCAACGGTGCGGATCAAGCAGTTGGCCGTCGCGCCCGGCGGCGACACCTATACCGAGGCGCTGCGGGAGCTGTTCGAACTCGATCCGCAGGCGGTTGAGGCTGTTGCCGGGGGCGAGTTTCCGCCGCCGGATGACGATTCGCCATGAGGGGATTCGCCCTGAGGGGATTCGCCCTGAGGGGATTAGCACTGAGGGGATTAGCACTGAGGACGGCTGACCGCGTCCGCCGCGCCGCGCGGCCCGAGGTGCTCCGCTGACCGCATCGTGGGACGAGAAGTCGCTCATCCGGATCGGCACCCGGGGCAGTCTGCTGGCCACCACCCAGGCCGGAGCGATTCGCGATCAACTCATCGCGCGCGGTCATCGGGCCGAACTGGTGATCATCACCACCGCCGGTGACCTATCGGCCGGGCCGGTGGCTGAGATCGGCGTGGGGGTGTTCACCGCGGCCTTGCGGACGGCGATCGCCGCCGGCGAGGTTGACATGGCCGTGCACTCCTACAAAGACCTGCCGACCGCCGCTGACGAGCGTTTCCTCATCGCGGCCGTACCGCGCCGGGAGGACGCCCGCGACGCCCTGGTGGCCCGCGATAACCTGGTGCTCGGAGAGCTGCCACCGGGTTCGGTGATCGGTACCTCGTCGGTCCGAAGGGCCGCGCAGCTTAGAGCACTGGGTCTCGGTTTGGAAATCCGCCCCCTACGAGGCAACCTTGACACCAGGTTGAACAGGGTAAGCAGCGGTGATCTCGACGCCATTGTGGTGGCCCGTGCGGGTCTGGCTCGCATCGGTCGTCTCGGTGACGTCACCGAGACGACCGATGCGAGCCAGACCCGCACGGGCCACCACAATGGCGTCGAGATCACCGCTGCTTACCCTGTTCAACCTGGTGTCAAGGTTGCCTCGTAGGGGGCGGATTTCCAAACCGAGACCCAGTGCTCTAAGCTGCGCGGCCCTTCGGACCGACGAGGTACCGATCACCGAACCCGGTGGCAGCTCTCCGAGCACCAGGTTATCGCGGGCCACCAGGGCGTCGCGGGCGTCCTCCCGGCGCGGTACGGCCGCGATGAGGAAACGCTCGTCAGCGGCGGTCGGCAGGTCTTTGTAGGAGTGCACGGCCATGTCAACCTCGCCGGCGGCGATCGCCGTCCGCAAGGCCGCGGTGAACACCCCCACGCCGATCTCAGCCACCGGCCCGGCCGATAGGTCACCGGCGGTGGTGATGATCACCAGTTCGGCCCGATGACCGCGCGCGATGAGTTGATCGCGAATCGCTCCGGCCTGGGTGGTGGCCAGCAGACTGCCCCGGGTGCCGATCCGGATGAGCGACTTCTCGTCCCACGATGCGGTCAGCGGAGCACCTCGGGCCGCGCGGCGCGGCGGACGCGGTCAGCCGTCCTCAGTGCTAATCCCCTCAGTGCTAATCCCCTCAGGGCGAATCCCCTCAGGGCGAATCCCCTCATGGCGAATCGTCATCCGGCGGCGGAAACTCGCCCCCGGCAACAGCCTCAACCGCCTGCGGATCGAGTTCGAACAGCTCCCGCAGCGCCTCGGTATAGGTGTCGCCGCCGGGCGCGACGGCCAACTGCTTGATCCGCACCGTTGGGGCGTGCAGCAGTTTGTCGACCACCCGCCGGACGGTCCGGGCGACTTCGTCACGCTGGAGGTCATCGAGGCCCGGCAGGCGGTGCTCGAGTCGCAGCAGTTCGGTGTCCACCACCTCGGCAGCCCGCCGGCGCAGCGCGGTGACGGTCGGGGTGACCTCCGCCATCCGCTGACCCGCCAGGTACGCGGCAACCTCGGTCGCGACGATCTCGCGGGCGGCGTCGGTGTGGGCGGCGGCGGCCCGCGCCGCGGGTTCGCGCTGGAGACGTTCCATGTCGATCACGCAGACTCCGGGCAGTCCGGCGACGGCGGCGTCGATATCGCGCGGCATTCCGAGGTCGCAGAGCACCAGTGGTTCGGCGCTCTCATCACGCTGCGCACCGGCCAGGGCGTGATGCACATCGGCCAGCGTCACCACCGGCCGGACCGCCCCGGTGCAACTGACTGCCAGGTCGGCGGACGCGAGCGCCGCCGGCAACTCGTCGAGGGTCATCGCCTGCGCACCGACACCCTGCTCGGCGATGATCTCCACCAGACGTTGCGCCCGGGGCAGCGACCGGTTGACGACGTTGACATGGCCCACGCCGAGCCGGACCAGCAGAGCGGCCGCCAGGCTGCCCATTGAGCCGGCGCCGATCACGGTCACCGTCCGTCCGGTCAGGGCGGTGTAGGACGGACCCAACTCCGGCCGGTAGAGCCGCTCAGCGGCGATATGCAGCGCCACCGACATCACGCTGGCGCCCGCGGCGGCGATGCCGGTCTCGGCCTGGACCCGCTTTCCGGCCGTCAGCGCCCGTTGCGCGAGGTCGTGCAAGATCCGGCCGACGGATCGCCCGGCCTCGGCCGACGCGTAGGCGCGGCGGACCTGGCCGAGAACCTGCTGTTCACCGATCACCGCACTGTCCAGACCACTGGTCACCGAGAAGAGATGCTCGACGGCGGCCTCGCTGTATCGGACGTAGGCGTGCTTGGTGAGCTCACCCACCGACATCCCGGCGTGGTCGGCCAACACCTGGCTGATCACCGAAAGGCCGCCGTGGAAGGCGTCGACCACGGCGTAGACCTCGACCCGGTTACAGGTGGACAGCAGCATCGCCTCGGTCACCAGTGGTGATTGCAGAACCCGCTCGACCAGCTTGCCCTGCTCGGACTCGTCCGCGGCGAGTTGTTCGAGCACCGCGACCGGTGCGCTGCGATGGGAGACTCCGAAGACTAGGACGCTCACGGCGCGATCACCTGTCTGCTCCCTCGTCGCCCTCCCGGAGGCGAGAGACGTCGCTCCCCGGAGATCAGAAATTACCCGCAACGGTAATGGCAGCGCAGCGGCCCCGCCAAATCTTTCCGGGAGTTCACCGGTTCGTGATGTCGGCCCGCAAACGCTCCTCGTCGAGATTCCAGTAGCTGTGTTCGCGCCCGTCGAGCAGGACCACCGGCAGCCGGTCGCCGAATTCGGCCCGCAACGCCGTCTCACCGGTGGCCGCCGCGGCGTCGACGTCAATGCTGGACAGGTCGAACCCGAGTTCGGCGGCCAGCACGGCCAGCCGCTCGTACATCTGGGTGCACAGCCCACAACCCTGCCGGGTGAGCAATTTCACCTGCGCCCGAGTCATCCTGACCAGAATCCCACCCGGCTAGTGTCCCACTCACTGGATAGGCCCAGTATCTCGCTCACTGGATAGGCTTAGCGGCATGGGCGAGCGTGACGATGACCGCGAACCGACCGACCTGACCGCCGCGGCCTTCTTCGATGTCGACAACACCCTCGTGCAGGGCTCTTCGCTGGTGCACTTCGGTCGCGGCCTGGCTGCCCGTAAGTACTTCCGGTACGGCGAGGTCTGGAAGTTCATGTACGCACAGGCCAAATTCCAGGTGACGGGCCGGGAGAACAGCGCCGACGTCGCCGAGGGCCGGCGCAAGGCGCTGGCTTTCATCGAGGGCCGCTCCACGGCCGAGTTGAGCATGCTGGGCGAGGAGATCTACGACGAGATCCTCGCCGACAAGATCTGGCCCGGCACCCGCGCGCTGGCGATGGCACACCTCGACGCCGGTCAGCAGGTCTGGCTGGTGACCGCCACCCCGTTCGAGTTGGCCGACGTCATCGCCAGGCGACTGGGGTTGACCGGCGCGATGGGGACGGTGGCCGAATCGGTCGACGGGGTGTTCACCGGCCGCCTACTCGGCGACATCCTGCACGGCTCCGGAAAGGCGCATGCGGTGCGGGCGCTAGCGATCCGTCAGGGACTCAACCTCAAACGGTGCACCGCCTACTCCGACAGCATCAACGACGTGCCGATGCTCTCCCTGGTGGGCACCGCGGTCGCCGTCAACCCGGACTCCGAGTTACGCGACGTCGCCCGCGAACGAGGTTGGGAGATCAAGGATTTCCGCACCGCACGCAAAGCAGCCAAGATCGGAGTGCCGTCCGCGCTGGCGATCGGGGCGGTCGGAGGGGCGGTAGCCGCGGCGGTGTCACGCCGCCATGAGCAGGAGTAGACTATTGCCGCGAAGGGCTACCGCGATGGGCTCCCGCGATAAGTTCCCGCGCTAGGCTCCTCCCATGTCTTTCGCCAGCGACATCATCGGGACCCACTATCGCTACCACGACTACTTCCTGGTCGGCCGGGAGAAGATCCGCGAGTACGCGGCCGCGGTCAAATCCGAGGACCCGTTGCACTGCAGTGAAGAGGCCGCCAGGGCCGCCGGTTACCCGGACGTCATCGCACCGTTGACCTTCATCGCTGTCGCGGGCCGTCAGGTGCAATTGGAGATCTTCAAGCAGTTCGACGTCGGGATCAACCTGTCCCGGGTCATTCACCGCGATCAGAAGATCCTGTTCCACCGGCCGGTCTTCGCCGGCGACAAGTTGTATTTCGACTCCTGGCTGGACTCGGTGCTGGAGTCGCACGGCACCGTGATCACCGAGATGCGCAGTGAGGTCACCGACGCCGACGGTCAACCGGTGATCACCACGATCGTGACGATGATCGGCGAAGCCGCGGGTGCGGAGGACAATGCTCTGGTGGCCGCCATCGCGGCCCGGGCACAGGCGCGCCAGAGCGCCGATTGAATCCAGCGCGAGCGGGCCTCAGCCCAGGAAGGTGTTGCGCCGCTGAGCCAGCAGCCCATAGAGCGTCTGCTGAATGGTCTCGCGGACTTGGTCGGTGATCTCGAAGGTGACCATGGGATCGTCGGCCGCCGTCTCGTCGTAGTCACTGGTGTCGACGGGCGTACCAAATGCGATGTGCCACTTCGACGGTAGTGGCACCAACCCCAGCGGCCCGGCCAGTGGAAACAGCGGGGTGATCGGGAAGTAGGGCACGCCGAGCACGCGAGCGAGCAGGGTGACGTCGGCGAGCATCGGGTAAATCTCCTCGGATCCGATGATCGAGCACGGGATGATCGGCGCCCCGGCGCGCAACGCCGCCGAGACGAAACCACCCCGGCCGAAACGTTGCAGCTTGTAGCGGTCCCGGAACGGCTTACCCAGACCTTTGTACCCCTCGGGGAACACCGCGGTGAGTTCGCCGCCGGCCAGCAGACGGTTGGCGTCGGCGCTGCACGCCATGGTGTGACCGGCCCTGCGCGCGATCGGACCGACGAACGGCATATCGAAGACGATGTCGGCGGCGAGCAGTCTCAGGTCACGGTGGGCCGGGTGGTGATCGCGAACGGCCACCGAGAGCATCGGGCCGTCGAACGGCAGGGTGCCGGCGTGGTTGGCGACCACCAGGCCCGCGCCGGTGGATGGCAGGTTTTCGATGCCGCTGACCTCAACCCGGAACCAGGTGTCGTAAAAGAATCGAAGTGCGGGCAGTACGACCGCGTCGTTGTACTGCGGGTCGAAGCCGAACTCGTCCACCGCGTAGTCGCCGGTGAGCCGTTTGCGGATGAAGTCCGCGACTCCGGAGATGCGCTGGGTCACCTCACTCGGTGTCGGCTCGACCGCACCCGCGCGCCGCTGTTCGAACTCCCGTATAACCGCCTCAATTTCCTCGGCGGTACCCGCCGAGGACTTCGGCATCGCGGACGCCCCACGGGGTGCCGCGGCACCGGCGCGGGACCGCGCACGGGCCGGACCCGTATGCAGGGGAATGACTTTGGCCTTGGACCCACCGGTCTGGGAATTACCGGTTTGGGAATTACCGGTCTGGGAATCACCGGCCACGTCGCTCACCTCCCCCACCGCTGCGCCACCGCAAGTACTCGCCGCTCCACTGAGCTTACCCAGTTCGGGTCGATGATCGGGGTCAGGCCGCGCCCGCGAACGAAGTCGTCGAACGCCTCCAGCGTCGTCCACTTGGGCTCAAAGCCCAACTCGCTGCGCATCCGGGTGGTGTCCATCACCCGGCCGAAGGTGAAGTACGCCAGCTGATCGCGATTGACCTCACCGTTTCTCGTCGCCTTGCGCACCGAATCCACCGCTCCAACCCCCAGCGTCGGCATCGGGAGCGACAGCCGGCCGGCCCGGCGAATCGCCTGCGACATCATGATGATTCCCCTACCGCCCACATTGAAGGTGCCCGGCGTCCCGGCCAGGGTGGCCCGCTCCAGCGCCCCCAGGGCGTCCTGCTCGTGCAGCAACTGCAGTCGCGCGTCATGACCGAGCACGGTGGGCACCACCGGGCCGGACAGGTAGCGCGCCAGCGCGGTGTCCATCGCCGGACCGATCATGTTGGCCAGCCGCAGGATGGTCAGTGCGACATCGGGTCGCCGCCGGCCCATGGACCGGGCGTAGCCCTCAATGTCCACGCTGTCCCGGGCGAAGCCGTCGCGGGGCGGACGTCTACTACTGCCGTCCTCGGTGTGGACCACCGGATCGTGCGAATGGGATCCATAGATCTCGGAGGTGGACTTCAGCACGACGCGACGCACCGAGGGTGCCTTCTGGCAGGCAG
>SXGR01314408.1_pt1 | contig 11391 bp, 9 predicted proteins | sample 3174711 | NCBI WGS metagenome assembly SXGR01 (sample SAMN11356860, study PRJNA531348) | freshwater metagenome | isolation source: freshwater sample F1-60 | place: China: Fuxian Lake, Yuxi | collected 2017-12-25
CCTGAAAACAGTAGTCTCGCTGCCAGCTTCCTTGACTGCAGGGTTGGCACCAACTATTTCGGCAGCAGTTTGACTTGAGAAGCGCAGGAGCCACCGGTTAACGGCATCAAACTCTTCATCGCTCAACCGACTTAGCCCGGAAGCGGCGAACTCTTCGGCAGTCATCAGTTCACGGATATCCAGTTCTTCGGCGCAAAGTGCCGGTAGAGTGACCAGCGCCAGCAACAGGGCTAAGCAATTTCGAGACATAAAAAATGACCTTTATGGTAATTAAGAGTAACGTGCGGCGGCACTTCTCACTTGCCGGTACCGCTCAGGGTCGCACTCGCATGTACTTCCTGAGCGTTCGGGCATTAATATGCGGGTTGGGTACTGGCTCTCCTCCATAGATATTGCCTTCGCTATCGACAGTGACGAACTCCGCGCCATTCCCAGGAAGGATGTTAGGATTTGCCCAAGGAAAGTGAATGAACTCCTTCACCCATCCTGTCGCATATTCGCCAATGCGAATTCCCATTTCGTATCCCGGGTTCTGTACGTTGTCCGATTCGGAGTCTGCGACGTAGATGCGTCCCTGATCGTCAAAGGCGATTCCGCTCGGGCGCCCGAACTGGGTCCAGGTGGCAGTGTGGTTGCCCTCCTGGTCGAAGATCTGGATGCGGCTGTTGCCGCGATCTCCCACGAACACCCGACCATCTGGATCAATGGCGATGGCGTGCAGGGCACGGAACTGTCCGGGGGCGTAGCCGGTCTCTCCCCAAGACTTGAGGAATTCGCCGTTGCTGTTGTATTTCACCACCCGGTTGTTGCCGTTTTCATTGTGGCCGTCTGCGATGAACACATCGCCATTGGACGCGACGGCCACATCACTCGGGGAAGTGAATTGGTTCGGGCCGTTTCCCTGCTCTCCCGGTGTGCCAAGTGTCAGGAGCACTTCGCCAGTGGAACTAAACTTGATGACGTGATGACCCCGAGTGTCGCCTGCGGGAATACTGTTATCACCCACGGCGTCAGTCACCCAGACGTTGCCATCAGCGTCAACGTCGATACCATGCGGCCAGATAAACATGCCGCTGCCGAAGGACTCCACCACGTTGCCGTCGGGATCAAACTTCAAGACGGGATCCAGGTCTGAATCCACGCACTCCGAACCGAATAGCTCAGGCCCGGCATCGCAACGCACAATGGCCCAGATATGCCGCCCGTCGGGGTCGACCTTCGCTTTGCCAACTGCTCCCATCACCCTTCCGCCCGGCAGCTTCGCCCAGCCTTCGATAATTGCATAAGGATTCGTGGAGTTTTGCGCAGCAGATTGCAGCGGCACCAATAAAGAAACGAGTACGAGTAGAGCGGCTAAGGACAGGATCGGATTGCGAACAGACATGGAGCACCTCGACGCGGATTGAGTGAGCTTACGAGTATGAGTAGCGAGTATAAGTAGAACAGAAGGGCACACACAAGTTAACCGGGGTTAAAAGCGGTCAGAATAAAAATACGAGGCAAATAGGACACCCAAAAAATAATGAAAACAAAACAGCAAGATTGTCGTGGGAATTGTGTGGGTGTCCCATGACCACCCAGTGGTAGTAGGAAATTGTCTCGGCGTCCAACAGACAATAGCAGAGTTGCGGCATGGGTTCTTCCTTGACGAGCAAACCGGACACCCACAAGTCAGAGAAAGAAAAACGATCAGGGAGTCTGGAGAAATAGGTGGGTGTCCAATATATTCCCTATACTGGATTATGTCGGTTGAAATTTAGGAAACGACTATGTATGTCCCCTGTATTCACATTATATGGGTGCATTCAAAGGCGTGGGCCATGTGTATCAGCAAATCTGGGAGGATACCCTTGACATATAAACTGCTCGCATTGCTGTTATTGGTCCAGCTTGCCGGCTGTGCCAGCCATAGACCCGGAGATATAGCTCTGGTCGAGGCCAATATCGCCGATCTGCAAGCTGCCATCCTCTCCGGCCGCACCCGTTGTGAAACCCTCGTCGGCGCCTATATCCGGCGTATTGAGGCTTATGACCAGCCCAGGGGCATCAATGCGATCACGGTGGTCAATCCGAATGCGCTGGCTGCCGCGCGTCGCATTGATGCGGCCATTGCCCGTGGCGAGCCGCAGCCCGAACTGTTCTGTGCTCCCATTCTGGTGAAAGACAATTTTGACACCTATGACATGGCCACGACCGGCGGCTCCATTGCGCTGATTGACAGCCAGCCGCCTGACGATGCTTATATGGTTCGGCGTCTGCGAGAGGCCGGAGCCATTATTCTCGCCAAGACCAATATGGGTGAATGGGCGTTCAGTCCGCGGGAAACCTTGTCATCGTCCTATGGCCGCACCGCCAATGCCTATGACCCCGGGTTTGTACCTGCGGGATCCTCTGGAGGAACCGCTTCCGCTGTGGCCGCCAGTTTTGGTGTGGCAGGAATGGGAACCGATACCGGCAATTCAATCAGGGGTCCTTCATCCCATCTGGCGCTGTTCGGTATGCGCTCCACGCTGGGACTGACCAGCAGAGACGGAGTAATCCCCCTGGTGTTTGACCGTGATATCGCCGGCCCGATGACCAGAACCGTTACCGACGGCGTGAAGTTGTTCAACGTGATCGCCGGTTTCGATCCGGCCGATCCGCTGACCTTGGACGACCGGCGTGAAGTGGACTATCGGATATTTCTGAATGCACAGGGACTGCGTGGCAAGCGTCTGGGGGTATTTCGCCGGCTCGCGGACCCGGCACAATCCGACCCGGAAATTCTGCTGATGTTTGAACAGGCACTGGCGGATCTTGAGGCGGCCGGTGCGACGCTCATCGATCCCTTCTCGATTCCCGGCTTCGATGAGATCAGCGCCAGCATTCCCTACTGTGGTCGCTTCCGCCATGACATGCGACGCTATCTGCAGAGCTTGAATAATCCGCCGCTGCTGGATGTCAATGAGGTACTGGCTAGCGGCCAACTGACCGATGCCTCGCGTATTGAATTTGAATTCTATGGCGGTTTTCCACTGGAGACGCCGCCCGAGGAATGGGATGTACCCTGTCCCACCTGGCCCAATCATCCACAGCGCAATCAACTGCTGGCCAGCACGGCGGCGGCGATGGATGCTGCCGGAGTCGATGCGCTGGTCTATCCGACCTGGACCTATCCGCCTGCCGCCATTGATCGCGCCAGTGCGGATTATCGCGGTGATAACAGTCAGCTTCTGGTGCCCGATGCCGGACTGCCTGCGGTCACAGTTCCCATGGGATTCTGGCAGGGGCGATTGCCAATCGGTTTGCAGATCAGCGGTCGGCCCTATGCCGAGGGCATACTGATTGAAATTGCCTATGCCTATGAGCAGCGTACACAGCACAGGCGGCCACCAGAGGGGTTTGAGGAGTTGGCGCGGCCCTGAACCGGTATGGAAAGGAGTCACCGCCAATGTGGTGATCGGTAAGACTTTAATCAGTTTCTTGTTCGGCTGCATTGGTGGTTTGCCTGGCAATAGTGGCGCTGGGGATCACTGGGTCCAGTGGCAATTTCCTTCAGCAGTCCACGTTCAACCAGGGTGAAAAGCCGCCTGCGCCTAGCGCGTGATGTGAACAAATGCTGGACACCCACAAATTTTCTGATAGCAGGGAAACGAGGGGAAACGGGACATCCACCAACTCGCCGCTCTAAAATTATCCCCACATCGAGAACGCGTTGCTTCAAGCCATTTACACGCAAGCATCGCTCGATTCAGGTTTGATTGCTCTCACACACTGAAGCACAGGTTGAAAAGGAAGATTGGCACTATTCGAATCGTGACTGTCTCTCTGCCAAGAGGGGCTGATGCAAAGAGATCTGTTGATGATGGATCTGCCAGTGGTAGAAAGCCTTGAAACAAGTTTGGTGGCTATCCAGGTAACCGCGATTTCGATGTCCTTGAATTGATTTGTGTACAGTGCAATATGAATTCTGTTATGTCATAAATCGACAACGACATGATTGCTTGCGATAGGTGGAAAAAAGAGGAAGAAAAAAAGGCAGGGTAAGAATACGGTACGGTATTTTTACTCTGCCCCTTTTTTTCAATCTCGCGTCAAGGGTTTGATTCTGACGGCGAATTTTCTCAGGGCAGTGCCAACGCCATCAGCTGCTCGGTCTGTGCACTCACCCCGCCACCGATGGCGAGCACAATGTATTGCTTGCCATCCTTCATGTAGGTAATCGGTGCGGCGTGGAAACGCGCGGGCAATTGCATCCACCACAACTCCTCGCCGCTGTCCTTGTCGTACACCCCCAGGCGATTGGTCTCAAAACCCTGCCCGATAAAAAGCAGCGTCTTCGTCAGCAGCGGCCCACCGAGTTTTTCGAAATTGCCCAGAGGCGGCAATTCCAGGCCTTGCAAGGCCGCGTGATTGCGCGGCCCACTGCCCACCGGCACATGCCAAAGCTTCTCACCCCGATTCATGTCGAAGGCGACGAGCTGAGAGTAAGGCGGTTTGAACAGCGGCAGGCCGCGTGGCCCGCTTAATTCCCGCACCTGCGGGCGGATGGTCAGGTCGGAATCCGCATTCGGTGGCGGGATAATTTCCACCGTGGAGAAATGGGCCCAGCTCGGCACAAACAGGCGCTGTGTCTCCGGATCGAACGCCGCGCCCCACCAGTTCGCGCCACCGCTCCAACCGGGGCGAATGATATTCGGGCCAGCGGCGGGGGGCGTGTACAAAGGCCCGGCGGTGTACTCGTTGAAAATCTCCAGCGCCTCGGCACGCAGCTCGGGCGTGAAGTCGATCAGGTCATCCACTGTCGCGCCATTGGCCAGAAACAGCGGGGGCCTGGTCGGGAACGGTTGCGTCAGTGCGGTCACCTCGCCCGCGACCGATGATTGAGGCACCGGGCGTTCCTCGATCGGCCACACTGGCTCGCCCGTCACGCGATCGAACACAAACGTAAAACCCTGTTTCGTGATCTGCGCCACCACCTTGATCGGGCGGCCATCGACGACGATGTCGATCAGGTTTGGTGCCGCAGGCGGATCGTAGTCCCACACCGAATGATGCACAAACTGGAAATGCCACACGCGTTCGCCCGTTTGCGCATTCAGGGCCACCAGAGAATTCGCGAACAGGTTGTCGCCCAGACGATGCCCGCCATAGTAATCTGGTACCGGAGTGCCCACTGGCAGATACACGATGCCGAGTTCCGGATCGGCGCTCATAACAGTCCATACATTGGTGCCGCCTGTCACGGTCCAGGCGTCGCTCTGCCAGGTGTCGGCACCAAACTCACCCGGATGCGGCACAGTGTGAAAGGTCCACATCAATTCTCCGGTGCGTACATTGAAACCACGCACATGCCCGGGTGGTGCCTCACGATAGTCAGTGCCTTCCGTCATGGCCGAGCCCACTACTACTACGTCACCCACCACAATGGGCGGCGAACTCACCGCGTACAGGCTGGGATCGATTGTGCGGCCCAGACCCTGTTTCAGGTCGATGCGTCCACCACGAGCGAAATCCGGATCCGGCCGGCCGGTCTTCGCATCGATTGACAGCAAGTACGTGCGACCCGATGCGTATAACAAACGTTCCTCGGATCCGTCAGTCCAGTACGCAAGTCCGCGCGTCATGAAACCGTGCACCGCTGGCCGCCCGTCCACATACAGCACCGGGTCATAACTCCACACCGTTTCACCAGTGGCAGGATTGATCGCGGCAATCTGGCCAAGCGAGGTGGTGGTATACAAAACGCCATTGACCATCAGAGGCGTCACCTCGTAGGCATAGCTGCGGAAGGAGCCGCGCTCGCGGATGATCTCGTTCTTCGCCCTCACGTCTTCGTCCACAGAGGTCCAGGTCCAGGCTACTTCGAGACGCTGTACATTGCTGGCATCGATCTGGGTGAGCGGGGAGTACTTGGTATTTGCTGGGTCGGCTCCGTAGTAGGGCCAACTGGAATCGGTTGTGCCGGTCTGTCCGCAAGCTGGACTCGCGATCAGCAATACTGAAAAGGCAAGATAAGCGCTGTCGCGCAAGCAACGGGTGGTCACACTGGCTAAGGCATTCACGGCGTACTCCCTCATAACACTGATTCTGCTAATACCTACTGCGCATCTAGAGTGCCAAAGAATGCGGCATGGCGTCGCTGATGGTATGCCCTGCAGCTTATACCCAAATTAAAACGGAGTAAAAAGGCGACTCAGTGAGGTTCCAATGACTCAACAGAGGAAATTTTCAGCATCTGACTCTACGAGAGGGTGGTGGGTGTCCCAAGAATGCTCTTCCCAAGAATGCTACTTCACTAAGTGAGGGTTCTATGAGTGGCTCCCATGAATGTCTTTAGAGCCGATGAAACGCGGATGTTATTTTGACGCTAACGCAGCGAGTATGCTTGGATTTAATATAGTTTCTCATTCATTGGTGTCCCCAAATTTTTCATCACAAGATCAACGGAGTAAGTCGATGAGAGAAATTCTTGCCAGACTGTTTCCGCGCGCGATAGACAACGAGTTTCCCGGCGTGAAGCTTGCACTGTGGGTCTTCTATCCATTCGTCGCTCTGACTCTTTGGCGCAGCCAACATCATATTTTCTCGACAGATGGCGGTGCACAATCGATAGCGACAATCCCGCTGGATACCTATCCCTCAGTGGCAGCGAATACGATCATCGGTATCTTTGCGTTATGGGGATTGTCACAACTGGTGATCGGGCTGATGTACTTGATCGCAGCCATGCGCTATCGGGCGCTGATTCCCCTGCTGTATCTGTTCGCTGCTCTCGAATACGCAGTCAGAGCTTTCTACATCTCGACGTTCAAGACGATTGAGACTGCAGGTACTGCCCCTGGAGCTGCTGCGAATCTGCCACTGCCAGGATTCGCCTTCGTAATGCTAGTGCTCACCCTGTGGCCGACAAAAAGAACTGCTCAGAAGAGAATGCCCACAGCGTAGAATCTTGCGCTCGGATCGCTCAGTTATTGAAGAGCGGAAACTCAATGACATAAATAAAGTTGTTGGTGCGTGTCCAGAGAGCGTTTCTATGAGAGTTTGTGGCTTAACCACTGATCGGCGACTACTTCAAAGCGCAACCTAACTCCCGCGAAGCGATTCGATATTAGTCAAGGGCGGTAGAGCTGGGAGAGGGATCTGATATTCAAGAGAAGATCACAGAATTAGAGACTGGAGATCTCAGAGTTAAAACCAATTTCAAAGGCGATTAGAAAAGGGGCAGAGGAAAAACACATTGCTGTATTTTTACTTCGCCCTTTTTTTCTTGGGTTATCGTGACGTTTTACTCTGGTGTGCGGAACTGCAGCAATTTCAAATAGCAGAATTAATCAATAATCGCCTGCTGCACCGCATTCTCAAAATCATACTGCGCCGGCCCGTAGGGTTGTTGCAACATGATAACAGCAGTTAATTCTTCCTCAGGATCGGTCCATGTGCGGGTACCGAAAGCGCCTCCCCACCCGAATGCGCCGGCACTGCGGCGAGCATTCGCAGCAATGGGGTCGACTGTCACCCCAACGGTGTAACCAAAACCCATGCCTTTCTGGTTGCGGGACATGCCGAGGTACAGGTCGCCGGCCTGGTTGCTCCCCATCATACGTACGGAACGCGGGCTAAGGAGACGGTTGCCGAATAGCTCGCCGCCATTGACCAGCATCTGTTCAAATTTGAGATAGTCCTCTGCCGTGCTGGACAAGCCGCCAGAAGCGGAGAAATACGTCGTCGGCGGCTGATCGAAAAAGCGTGACATATCCCGATCGTGAATCACTACACGCCTGGCCTGGTATTCCGGCGGGACGTTAAAGTAGGTATTCTGCATATCCAGCGGTTCAAAAATCCGCTCATTCAAAAATTCGTCAAACGGCTTTCCGGAGACGATTTCAATAATGCGCGAGACCACATTCAAGCCCACGCCAGGGCTGTAAGCCCAACGTGTGCCAGGCTGAAAATCCAGGGGCACGGCACCGTATTTGGGTACTTCGCTCGCAATCGTCGGATTGGGGTCGCGAGCAATTTCCCCGGCGATGGCACTGCCCAGGCCGCCACTCGCCAACCCCGACGTATGCGTCAGCAGGTCGTGAATCGTGATGTCACGGTGCGCAGGCACGAGGCGGTGCGGGGGGATGTTGTCCGGGTCGACAGAGTAGGGGCTGGTATTTGAATTCGGGTCGGCTAGCACTGCCACCTGCATATTGGCAAACTCCGGAATGTATTTCGATACCGGGTCTTCGGGCCGTATCAAGCCCTCTTCAATCATCATCATGGTGGCAACACCCAGTACCGGCTTGGTGGAACTCATCATGATGAAGATCGCATCATCTTGCATGGGCCGGTTGTTTTCCACATCCAGCAAGCCATGGGATTGAAAATGCACGAGTTTGCCGCGGCGTGCGACGGCAGTGACGGCGCCTTGAATATTGCCCGCGTCGATGTGTCGTTGCATCACGATATTGATGCGCTCCAGACGCTCTGTCGACATGCCCACGTCTTCAGGCTTGGCTTCGGGAATCTCGGCGGCCAGAGCCAGATTGAAACAGGCCAGGCAGCTTAGCGTGATAACAAACTTCATGCTTTTGGGCAGAACCGTGTTGTTCATAAGTAGATGCTCGTGAGTGAGTGCCAATTGGCGACGGAGTTGTTGTTCCTGGCAAAGCCAGATTAAGGTCGATTCTGCGACAATTCATTCCAGGTTTAAAGCAAATACGTGTAAGCGCCAGCGGTTTCTTCCAGCAAGAATCCACTAGGTAGTATGGCTGCATTACCGATTGAATCGCAGCCATCGAGACCCAATTCCTATCGCATCCTCTTGCCTAGCATACGGAGGCAAGAAACCCTTGCTATCCCATTTTGAAGAAGAGAGCCGTGGGTGTCCCACGGGATTTGTCCCACGGGATTTGAAGAGGGGACTTGAATGGACTCGCGCTGACTCCACGAATGGCCCAGTCATTTTGTGCCTTCTGTGCCTGCGGTCAATTTGGCGCAGCAGTACAGCCGGCTGGTTCGTCCACACAACTGATGTCGCCCAGCGCTTGTCCGTCCACCAGAGCCTGGAACCAGTCGACAAAACGCACACCACTTACCGCATAGGTGTAAAAAATCGGGCTACGCAGAATCGTGTGCACATTGCCGCCCGCGGTGTAACTGTGAAACTCATCCACCGCGCTTTCAATTTCCACATAGTGATTGAAAATGCGCTGCGGCAGGCTGAACGAGCCTGGTGCATCGCCAATCAGATAATTGAATTGAATCTGGGTTTCGTCTTCTGCTGCGTTGTACTGTGCGATAGTGAGATTTGCGGCATGGCTGGAGCTGGCAATGTAAAAATCTTCAAAGGTCAGAGAGTCATTGGTTTCACCGGCATACTCGGGCCAGTCGGGTAATATCGCTGCGGTGTTCCAAGCGGTGAACGTGGTAGGCAGAGCAGGACTGTTATAACCCCCGGCGGCATCGGCCAGCAACACAACCGGTTTCTCGGCATAATGTTCTGCGACCATGCCGGCGTAAAACGACGAACCAATGGCACCGGCGCTGCTGCCGGTGATCACCACCGATTCCGGATTCGGATAATTGGCATAAACCCAATCCAGCACTGTCGCACTGTTGGCATAACCGTTGTGATAGGTGGTTACATTCACTTCAATACCGTCTGCATTCGTGTACTGGTATTGTTTCTCTCCTGCGCCCACATGCACATCGCCCGTGCAGTAGGGCACTGAGACCATGTCGTAATCGCGCAGCGGGTTCTCCGCATTGTCCAACGCAAAGATGCCGTCCATCATCGCCGGATTGTTCGAAGACATTTCTGCAAACGGAGTATGAACATTCGGCTCGCTGTTCAGGTCGCAGGCCTGGCCAAACCAGCAGGCACCGCCACCATTGAAATAAATCAACAGCTTGTCGCTGCGCTCAGAATTGAGCGTGTAAAACAGATAGGGAGTGCCGCTGGAACACAGACCGCCGGTGGGAATGCTGTTCCATCCCTCGGTCAATTGATTGAGAGTGGGCAAGGTCTGTGCAGTAATCAGTAGTGGGGTGCTCAGCAACAGGGAAAACAGCAGGGTGCGGATCATGTTCATTCTCCGGAAAAGATTCTTCGAGGTATGGTAGCAAGAAAGAGGGGGAACGGAGAGGGTAAATTTCGATCTGCTATTTTGTATGTCGCCCTTGACTAAACTTGCTCACCGTCCTGCCCGTTTTGTGCGCGGGTAAACTGAATGTACACAAATGAATTTAGCCAGTTGGTTGATTTTCTTCGCTTCAATAAGTGGCTGTCCCAGCAGAGCCCCTCAAGAAAGCCCGCGTCAATCGCAAAGGCTGAGGAACGAACTTTGATTCTGTCCAGAAGCCATTTCTTGCGCTGGTCAAAACTCTTTCTGGATACCTTGTCAAAGCCGCAGAAAAAGGCGCGGCGTGCACAGCAGGAAATGTACTGATAGTAAGCAGTTGTCAGTGTGTGCATCAGAAGATGCCGGAGCTGGGGCATGGGTACATCCTTGGCCGCTGAGTTATCACATCAGATATAGGAGGAGTTCAGGTATAGGAGGAGTTCAGGAAAAGTCCTAATTCTTGGCTTAAATTTCTGGATGCCCTGTGCGGCCGCTACTATGTAGCCCTATTCGGTGAGCTGTCCATCGTAGACCGGCTCGGCATGCAGATGACGGCCGCTTGTCATTCCCAAAGGTGTACGCGATGATAGCCCTTTGAAAACGAGGGGCTCAGGATGCTGACCTACGAAGGCGGCTGCCATTGCGGGCGTGTGAAATTCCGTGTGACCGGCGATTTGACGCAGGTTCTGGATTGCAATTGTTCGATGTGCACAATGAAAGGACTGTTGCATCTCATCGTGCCGCTTTCGCAGTTCGAACTGCTCAGCGGCCAGGACGAGCTGACGACTTATACGTTTAACACGCACGTTGCCAAGCACACTTTTTGCAAGACCTGCGGCATCCATTCGTTCTACACTCCACGCTCCCATCCAGACCAAGTCGATGTGAATGTACGCTGCCTGGATGGAATCGATCTTGCGACCATCCATCCCATGCCTTTTGACGGCCAAAACTCGGAAGCGTTGTACCCGACGCAACAACATCAACTATGAAAACCGATTCAGTTCTCACACCCGCAGCGCGCCTCAAGTCTATCTTTGCCGGCTCGATAGGCAATTTGGTGGAGTGGTATGACTGGTATGTTTATTCGGCATTCGCACTCTATTTCGCCAAAGTGTTTTTTCCTGAAGGCGACCTGACCGCGCAATTACTCAATACGGCCGCCGTGTTTGCCATTGGCTTTCTTATGCGCCCTATTGGAGGGTGGATCTTCGGCATGTACGCGGACCGCTCTGGACGCAAAGCCGCGCTGGTTGCATCTGTGGTACTCATGTGTACTGGTTCGCTGATCATTGCACTC
>SXGR01204216.1_pt1 | contig 11390 bp, 10 predicted proteins | sample 3174711 | NCBI WGS metagenome assembly SXGR01 (sample SAMN11356860, study PRJNA531348) | freshwater metagenome | isolation source: freshwater sample F1-60 | place: China: Fuxian Lake, Yuxi | collected 2017-12-25
CCAAGATCATTCCATGCTCATGTTCTGAGCTATCCACACGGCCAGGAAGCTTTAAGGTGTTGTCCATAGAGTGATACATGATTTCTTGCAAAGTACCGAGTGTTTGATTCAAGAACTGATTCTGCGCGCTTCTAACAATTGTTAAATGAAATTCCATGTCTAGGCGCCTTAGATTCTCAAATTCGACAGGTTTTCTTGCGATGACGTCATTGAGTGCTTTTGCCGCGAATCTCATCTCAGCTAATTGCTCTTCACTTCTTCTCTCAGCAGCCCACTCAACAGCCGGAGCTTCTAAAATTTCGCGCATTTGAAACAACTCTTCAATGCGATGCTGCGCGGCCCTTAGAGACTCTCTTAATTTCTCTCCGTCTGCTTGATCAAGAACAAAAATCCCAATTCCATGTTTAACTCTGAGACGTCCCTGGACTTGCAGAATCTGAATCGCCTCTCGAAGTGATGGGCGACTAATTCCAAGGATTTTTGCCAGTTCACGTTCTGGCAATAGTCGATCTCCACTTTTGAGGTGTTGAGTCTCAATGTATTCAAGTAACAGGCGAACTTGGCCCTGAGACTTTGGAACACCCTTTACTAAGAGAATACTTCTACCCATTAACCCTTAACCGCCCCAGCTGTAAGGCCAGCAATGAAAGATTTTTGGAAGGCTACATACATGATAATCATGGGAATTGAAGCTACTAAGATTGCGGTGAAGATCATGCTGTATTGCGTGAGGTATTCACCCCTAAAGTCCACTAATGTCAGAGGAAGAGTCTTCTTGTCTTCCTGAGTAATCAGCATTAAAGGGTAGAGCAAATCGTTCCAACAAATCACAAATAGAAAAATTCCTGTAGCACCTATCGCTGGTCGGGAGAGAGGAAGAGCTATAGAGAGATAAGTTCTCCATGGACCTGCCCCATCAATCCCGGCTACCTCAAACATCTCCCGGGGTAGATCCCTAAAGAATGAAGTTAGAATGAATATTGATATAGGAAGAGTTAATGCGATATTCACTAATACAAGCCCAATCAAGGAGTTAGTGAGACCAAGGTCAACAAACAAAATATAGATAGGAATAATATTTACTTGACCCGGTATCGCTAATCCAATAGAAAAGAGAACAAAAAGGACTTTTCCTGTCACTGTGACTAATCGAGCGATGGAGAATGCAGCAAGACTTGCTAGAAATAGTGTTATTGAGACTGAAAAGAAGGCCACAATAAGACTATTTTTTGCTGGCGTGTAAACTGAGCCAGTCTCCACTAGTCTAATAAAATTCTCAAAATTCCAAGTTTCAGGAAAAGCAAGAGGCTCAGAAATTATTTTCAAGTCACTTTTGAAAGCTCCCATAATTACGATTGAGCAAGGAACGATTATTGCAATGGCAAAGATTGAAAGAAGAAATGCCCGGATCGTCTTGTAAACCATCATTTGACCCCATAATCAAGGCGTAATGTCCTTTTTTGAAGCCAAGTAATGAGTAAGACTACGACTATCAAGACTACGGTCTGGGCGGCGGCATAGCCATACTGATAACCGAAGAATGCATTTCGATAAATGAGAGTTACCAAGATCTCGGTAGAGTTTAAAGGCCCTCCATTTGTCATGGTGTAGACCAAGTCAAAAGCTCGGAAAGTTTGAATTGTCGTATAAGCGACAACCACAGCAGTGGTTGGTAATGCCATGGGCCATGTAACGCTGCGGAATTGTTGCCACTTACTTGCCCCATCGACCTGAGCCGCTTCATATAATTCTTGAGGAATCTGTTGAAGGCCAGCAACATAGATAACCATCATTTGTCCTGTATGGAACCAAACTTGAGTCACTACTAAAGCGTAAAGCGCATATCTGGAATCACCTAGCCAATTTAAGGCCAAAGACTCTAGGCCCACGGCTTTAAAGATCGCATTAATAAATCCATAGTTTGGATCGTATAAAGAGAGCCAAATTAAACCAACCGAGACCGAGGAAAGAATAGTTGGAAAAAAGTAGAGAGTCCTTAAAAAAATGGTACTTCTTGTATTCCTTGTCAGATATGTAGCAAATAAAAGTGAAAGTCCCGTCTGAAACACTACTACCAAAAACATAAATCTAAAGTTATTACTAATTGATTGAATGAATACGTCATCATTAGTAAACATGTAGGTGAAGTTACGCAAACCCACTGTTTCAGGCTCCCCGATACCATCCCAGCGCCGTGTGGCGTATAAGAGATTAGTTAGGGCAGGATATAAGTAAAGAATTGCATAAATAGTAAATGCAGGTAAGGCCATGAATAACAGAACTTTGGACTCACTTCTTCGTAAAGATCTCTTTCTTTTAAACATGCCAGAGATGGCTCTGTCACTCGATGCAACAGAGCCACTCTGATTACTTGTTGAACTGTTTATGATCTACTTACCTAGATTCTGCTTGATCTTGGCTGATGTATCAGTCAATGTTTTATTGACGTCTGCACCTCCACCAATGGCAATCAAAGCATCCTCTAATGGATCACGAACCTGGGCAACATTTAGGAAGAGGAAGCGTGGAGCTAGAAGCAATTTCTTACTCATGATGTCTGAGACATTCAAAAGGTCAATGTTGGCTGCATAGTCAACGTTCACAATAGAAACGTGCTGAGAAGTACCAATTGCATACTCTTGCGCTACCTTTGATTGAGCAAGATAGGAGATGAAAGCACGAGCAATCTGCTGGTCGCGTGATGTTGACTTTGGATTGACGCTAAGAATGAAAGTATTATTGGTGATTCCCTCGTATACAGGTTTATCATCTACGGTGATCATTCCCATCATCTTGATCTTGCCCTTCATGTCAGGATTGGCCTTTGTGACTGAGCTAATTCCAAACGATCCGGTTGGATAGATTGCAGCTTTTCCAAGAGCGAAGTCAACTGGCGCAACAGAGTCGTTATATCCTGTTACATTGTTTGGAAAGCAGCCGGCATCAGCCATTTGCTTATATTTGCTGGCGATTTCTTTGAACCAAGCCACATTGAGGTCTGATTTTCCAGTTTCGATATCAATTACCCGTTGCTCCAATGTTGCCAGATCCGAGGCAGAATTCATCAGGAATGAGTTCATAATCTGCCCAGCATTACCACGTGTGCCTGCAGGCCATGCCATCGGAATGATTCCATCCGCTTTGACAGTCTTGCAGAAGGCAAGAAGCTGGCTCCAAGTCTTTGGGACCTTATAACCCTTCTTTGCAAACAATTCAGCGTTGTACAGGGGGTTATTAAATAGTGATTGATAAGGCACTCCAAACACTCGCCCACCTACAGTTGCTGGAGCTAAAGCACTTTGAATCACATTATTCTTGACCCACTTTTGATCCGTAATATCTACCAACATTCCCGCCTTGGAGAAGTCATTGAATTGACCCCCGCGGAAAGTAGTAAATACTGCCGCTTTTGGATTATTTCTGATGACTGTTAAGGCATTAGCCTGATATGACGTTGAATCTTTGATCACCTGCGTGACTTTTACGCCCGGATTTGCAGCTTCAAACTTGCCAATAATCGCATCAAAGACAGTTTTGTCTTCTCCACGCCAGTGATGAAACTCAATAGATCCAGCGGGCGCTTTTGATGCAGCCACCGGTTGCTGACCACTTGAACTCAATTTAACGCGAGACCAACGTAGATCTCCACTGGCACTCTTCACGCACACCAAAGACCTCGAAGTTGTTCCCGTATTTATTCCTTCCTCTGGGCATTTCTTACCCAAAGATGGAAGCTCAGCAGAATACACTGAATTTAGCGGCGACGCTATGAGTGAAACAGCAAGAGCAAATACTGACACAACTCTTAGAATCACACCTCTTTTATTTCTTTTCATACTTTCCTTCCCTATATTATTTACCATTCGTTGAGGGGTATCCCTATTTTTGTAGCAACGCTTCGCAATCCTGGTCTTACATCTGCCCAAGATATGACGAGATGATGAGGATAGCCTCGCGTTACCATTCCATTTACCAAAGCAGCAGCATTGCAGTCAGTTTTGACAGTTGCTGTATTTCCTTGGAATTGATTGGGAGCAGGGATCGATTCCCCTCGACTCACAATCATCCTTAGACCTGAACTATTTTTCGGGTCTAAATCCCGATCTAGTCGAACCAGCGTTACCGGGCCCGTACGTAGAGGGAAATCGCCTGCCACGCCCAACTTCCTGTTGCAATGAACAGTTTGGGTTGCATTACTCGGATCAGCCGCAAGCTTTGTGGCGGCAGAACCACAATGCCATAAGCGGATTACGTTCTCTGAAGCATCTAAATCAACGATGTCAACAAGATAATTCTGATTGCAACCAAGAGCCTCGATCAATAACATCGTTACTGCTCCCAAAACATCTCTTTCGCATGTGGTCACGGTACCTAAATCGGCCAATCGCCCCATAGCTGAGCAAACACAGGCTCCCATCTCAGTAGGGAATTCAGGCCAGCACCTGATAGCGATTGCATCTAAAGACTCTTCTTCTATCCAACTCTTCAATGCACCCTCCACGGAAGCAACCTTCAAGGCCTCTTCGCGATTAACCCTGCCTAAAGAAGGTTGCTCATTCAAGGCATGATCATGGCAATCCTGAGTCACTTGTACCGGGACCGCCTCTATTTTAGAAAAAGCTTCATTTACGGTAATCGGGATTATGGATAAACCAAAGAGCTTGTTTATCTGTGCCTCATCATACTCACATGGCGTAAATCCAATAGGTGCCTCACCTATTATTCCAATTCTTTGCGTTGCTAGTTTGTTGAGAGCATCTTGTCCGCTCTTTGAATCAAATTCCTTAGAATGAATTGCCTCTGGAGCTTCATCGCTTGGGTATCGTCCAGCAAATGCATTTAAGAGCTTCTCTTTGACAAGAGAAGTTTCTGGATTACCATGAATGTGTCGAACACTTTGGCCAACTCCTGTCAGAGCATGAGCTGCTAGATTTGCACCACAGAGTGAATTTAGTTTCAATCGCTCACCGACAGCTCCTGGCTCTAGGAGAGACCAAAGCAAGATTGGTTTTTTCACTTTTCCTAAAAGTTCGATTGCTGGTGAGGCATCAGAAAATGATGCTAGGAGGAGGATGTAGTGATCACTATCCTCAAGCCTTGATTCAGAGACGTCCTGGGGAGTCATAATCAGTCTGCCTGGACCAAGCACCGTTGCACCGAGAGAACAAAGAAGTGCTATCGCTTCTTCAAAGCGGGTCTGAGCAATCTCTAGATCAAATGTAGGTCGCGCCAATGCGACAAGATTTACTTTCACCTTTAATTCCACCCCACAGGCAAAACTTCGCTCATTAAAATTGGCCTACCCTCAGCAATACTCTTCTGGGCAGCAAGACCTGAGGCCACACTTCGAAGTCCATCCTCCAAGCTCACTTCTGGTGATTCTCCAGCCTTAATCGCGTTGAAGAACTTGAGGTGCTCGATATAAGAGGCCCCGTAGTGAAAGCCTTGATATTTAATATTCTCATCCCAAACCTTCCTAGATTCTACTTTGGGCTTTGCCGCAGCATGGCTCCACTGCTCAAAGTTTCCAACTGCGCTTCTCTTACCATAGCGAACCTCCAGAGATGGTAAAAATGATTCAACCTTACCTTGGCTACCTGTAACGGAGATATGTTCTTTATCGACAGTATTCTCTGCAAACATGCAGAGATCCAGCATTCCTCGCTTTCCGCTGGCATACTCCAGAATCACAAAAGCGCTGTCTAGCATATCGGCTCTCTTGCCATCATGTTTCTCATCAAGAAAATTTACTCTCTGCCCTCCAGAGGCAAAGACTCTCACTGGCCACTCTCCAGAAATGTGATCCATCAAATTAAAGTAATGACAGCACTTCTCAACCAACGTTCCACCAGTTTTTGAGGTGAAACGATTCCAATTGCCAACCTTCGGGTAGAAAGGTTCACGATGCTCTCTAATAGAGACCTGTTGAACTTCTCCTACTTCCCCCCTGTGGACGATAGAAATCAACTCCGCAACTGGTGGCATGTATCGATACTCAAGGCCCATCCATACCAAACCACGTCTATTTTTTGACCACTCAATAACTTTTAAACAATCATCTATCGTGGTACAGAGTGGCTTCTCAATAAAGATATGAAGTGAGGTTTTAAACGCGTCTTCCAAAATATCGATGTGAGTGAAGTTAGGGGTAGCGACAATGACCACATCTACCAAGCCTGAATCAAGAAGTTCTCTATGGTTAGTGAATGCCCTTACGGAACGTCCTAATTGCTTCACCGCCAACTCTCTTGAGCCAGAATCTGGATCACTAAATGCAGTAACTAATGCGCCATCAATAAAAGCTAAATTCTCAGCATGCTCGCGACCCATCGCCCCCATCCCGATAATCCCGTAGCGAAGCATCTAGTGATAAATTCCTTCCAGCTAGAAACTAGTGGTCTGACCACTTAGATTAGCTGAGTTTGACCCCTGAAAGCAGGTTGGTCAATACTTTTCTGTCTTCCCTTTATAACGTTTAGGTCAAGGGCAGGCTATATCCGGGCGCACTCTTTCGGCCACCTCAACACTAGGCCAAGCAGGGTCGAAGCTTATGATCTCAAGGCCTGAAGCGGTGGTGATTGTCGTATCTTCAGCCTTTATTCCTTGCGCACTTGGATTCCAAGCGATGGCGTTATTTATGCCAATTATTTGAGTACTCTTTTCATGAGCGGGAAAGTCTCTAGGAAGATAGCCAGTTGGCCCACCTTGATGATGCTTGCTCCATTCATCCCCATCAAAACCTTGTTTCAGATACTCAACTGCGCCCGATTTGAACGCTTCTCCATAAGTGGATCCGACTTTACTGCCATCTAAGAATGCTGCCTCGACATGAAGTAACCTCTTGTAACTATCTGAAATTTCACTTGAGACCGGATTAAAAGAGCGAATTCTGGTAACGCTAGCAATTAACCCCTTCCTCCGAGCGCAGATGACTCCCATAAAAATCGAGCCAAGATTAGAACTTGTTGGCAAGGGATGTCTATATTTTCTAATTCTCTCTTGGCCAGCGACTAAAAGGACTATTGGTTCTAGATTTCGCTGCCATAAGTGCCTAGCAATAACTCCAGCTGCCATAACCTCACTAGAATTCGGCAAAATCTCAAACATTGCCTCTCCTAGCGCATGTGCAGAATCTGCTGCAATTTGTTTTAGACGCTCAACCTCATAGGAATTAAGAGCTCTTCTTAGTTCCTCAATTTCACTAGATATATTGATTCGATTGGCATCATGTGAATCCGTACCAATGTTCTTGCCGGTTGGTAATTGCCTATCTCTATCTTCAAACCAATTTATGATAATTAATTCCTCATCACCTGAAAGCTCCTCTGCTTCTAATCTCAGAGCTTCTATTTTATTAGTGACAACTACGATACGGTCTCTATAAACAATGACATCAAGGCACGCTAACTCTAACGTAGTCGGGATATGGGCTCGACCCCCAATAATCCATGCGACGTTTGCTCCTTTTTTAAGGACAATTGCGTCGAGATTCTTCGCATCTAGAAGGGCACTGACTCGAGCTCGTTTTTCCCGTTGTTCTAAGGCCTTCATGAGAGGAATTTTATACCCTCGACACTGGTCAAAATCGACTCAACAACTTGATCAGCATCCAGATCTTTAACTATGCGATGAGTTCCTGATGCGGTCAGAGAAAAAATTGTTCTTCCATTCTCTTCATCATCTGAGTTATTTATATGAATCTGGCCCGGAGGACTGAAGATTAAGAGTTCTGGTTTAGAGAACATAAGATACGCAACAGAATCATGAGGGGTTATCCAATCCCTACCCCAGAAACTCCTCCATAATTCAATCTCTTTAGTCAGTAGCTGACCTGCTTTACCCACTGCTTCAATTCTTTTAAAGGAATTCTCATACATTTTTATCTGAGATGTCACCTCTATCCCGACCACTGACATTTTGAAACCTGCATCAAATACTATCTTTGCAGCAATCAGATCACTCATAACATTATGTTCTGGTTTGCCCTTGGCGAATCTTCCACCCATTACATACAAGTGCTCTACACGTGATGGAAATGTTGAATCTTCAATGACAGCCTGCGCGATATTTGTGAGCGGGCCAATCGCCAGAATTGATACTTTTCTCAATGAATCAGAGGTTATTGAATGTAGATGTTCACGAGCGGATTCTACTGAAAAATAGGATTCCGTAGACCTCTCATGAACTGAACCCTCTAAACCAGAAAGCCATATTCCTTTTCCAGATAGCGTTTTATCCGCGCCTAGGTACACAGTGATTTCTGTTTTTGCTAATCTGCAGTATTGATTAGCAATATCAGCACGAAGTTTGACATCACCATAAACCGTGGTTATGGAAAGCTCAACATCCTCGTTGGTGCCAATAATCTGCAAAAGGGCTATTGCATCATCTACATCAGTTCCGATGTCGGTATCAATAACTAAATGACGCATCTGAATCTCAGTTGAGTTTCTGGATTTCATCCCAAAGTGGTGGGACTGAAGAATTACCTTGGATGGCGACACTTGCCCAATGAATGCCAATCTCTGCTGATTTGATTGCTGATTTTCCCTGGGCTAGACCCACAAGCAGACCGGCAAGAAAGGAGTCCCCTGCACCGGTCGTATCGACAATAGGCACCAATTTGGCGGATAGGTGAAATCTCTTTTCGCCATCGATAACTTCAACACCTTGAGACCCTTTCGTGACAATAGCCATTTTAAATCTATCGCTTACAAATTCAAAATCAATCACATCATTGATAGAGCCAACGATGTATTCAGCTCTGACATTCTCTTCTTGAATTGCATTTAGTCCAACGATAGTGGTGGCACCAATCTGTCGTGCTGCCGCCAACATGGTTTTGTAGAAATTGCGCCAAATTGGAAAGGCAATTAGATCATTACTTTGAAAAGTGACTTGAGAATTAATTTCAGAAAATCGATTCTGCTCTAAGGCGAGTATTGTTCTTTCCCCGTTATTATCTACTGTTACAACAGAGTGAAGAGAGGCGCCAGGTAGCACTCTCACATCGAGTTCTTGGATATCTGTTGATTTAAGATATTCAAGAAGGTAATCTCCGATATTGTCATCACCAACGTACGAGATTAGTCTGGTTCGTACACCTGAAGAAGCAACGGCCGCTGCAACATTCATGCCCGCACCCCCTGGTCTCTCAGTCCGATTTATACCTTGCGCAAAACCACCATTCTTAGGGTATTTTTCAATTTTAATGACGGTGTCCCAGGACGTGGGGCCAAAAATAATCACTCGTTTCATGAGAGTCATAATCTCGCAAATGCACTCTCTAGGGCGGGAGCCATCATGTCAAGTGCAGCCCAATCAACACTATGAAGCCAGGGAATCATGAAGAGCTCTGTAGACTTCCACTCTTGCGCTGCCAACAAAGCTGCAGATAGAGCTGCGACTGTGTCCGTATCACCACCCAGAGAACATGCTACTCGTATTGCTTCACTCACTGAGGAAGAGCGCCTTGTGACATAGAGAACTGCATCAAAGGTCACTCTCGCGTCATTGGAGACACCACTTTCGAAGTTTTGGGAATCAATGACAACCTCTGGATTTCCTTGACCTGAGAAGACATCTGCCAAATCGATGGCAGCACTAACGCCGTGGTCTCGGTGAGTGGTGGCTGAGAGATAACGCACCCAATTCTGACGTTCATCTTTATCACTGAATACCAATCCAAGTAAAGCAGTTCTCATCATGGCACCATTTGTTAGGCCAAGAGAATTTAATTCAAATTCTTTCACTGGAAGACCAAGCGCTGTTCGAGTAGTTGGACCTAGTCCACTCAACTTATGTTGGTTCTGGCGCATCAAAGAAAGGAAATACTCCGCACCCTCTTCGAAATTTTTTGCTCTCAGAGACAACAAAGTAAGTAGGGTTAAGCTTGTGTCATCACTGGTGCCACCCGATGGCCATTCCTGCTTCTTGCGAAGTATATTTGGAATCTCATCTATCTTTTCAGAAAATTCATAGAATGCGCCAAAAGCATCACCTGCGGCATATGCAATTAATGCAGTCGTCAGTCGTTTTTCACGCTCAGTCATCTCCTCCCAATCTTTGGGAAGGTTTCTAGCTATAAGTTTCAATGACGACACCTTATAAGTCTAGTTAAGTTAGCGAGGGAATGTTAGCTTCAAGCCATGCTTGATAATCAGATAAAATGAGCTCTGGGCGATGAGATTTACTTCTCTGAACCCTATCAACTCAAAAGTCAATGTTGAGATCTCTGGAGTAAAGATTCCTGAAGGCAGACTTGTCCTTCCGGTGCTCGCCGCCGGAGATCGCGATCCATGAGTTTTTTCGAATTTAGAACTGTTTGATCCACCATGAGAACAGTAAGAGATACTTTACTTATGGGAAGGATTTCCATTTATGTATCGGTGCACTACTTGCGCGGATTGAAGTACAAGAGGTGCGTATTGCAGTCCTCCAGCACTTCTGCAGGATTGAATTACTAGAAGATTCACGTTCCTTGATATGGCGCGAAGATTTCTCTCTGCGTAGTGCACTAAATTTGTTGTCTAGATTAAGTTAGAAACTTCTAGACCAAATCGAGCAAGCTGGGCTTTCCCACCATCTTCAACTGAGAGGACAAATGGCTTGCCATCTGGGGCTATGCAGTAAGAGTTCTCAAAGTGAGCGCCATAGGACTTATCTTGCGTGACAACAGTCCAATTATCATCAAGGACTTTAGTTTTTTCAGAACCAAGAGTGATCATCGGCTCAATAGCAAAGACCATTCCAGCCTCAATCGTTGGGCCATGGCCAGCTTTGCCAAAGTTGAGAATATGCGGCTCCATATGCATTGCATTTCCAATGCCATGGCCGCCATATTCTCGCAAGATTCCATACTTTCCCTGCGAATTAATATATTTCTCAATGGCATGGCCGATATCAGAAATCTTTGCTCCCATAATTCCCGCAGCAATTCCATACCAGAGTGATTCTTCGCAAACTTCCAACATCTTGGCATGCTCACCTTTAATTGGATCCACAATCATGGAAAATGCAGCATCACCATGCCAACCATCAATAATTGCTCCGCAATCAACTGAGACAATATCCCCGGGCATGAGCATGCGATCGCCAGGAATTCCATGAACGATTTCATCATTTACTGAAACACAAATTACCGCTGGATAGCCGTGATAGCCCTTAAAGTTTGAGCTTCCCCCGCCGCGTTTGATATTTGCCTCAGCAATTGCATCAAGTGCGCTAGTTGTAATACCTGCTTTTATATGAGCTCTTACTAACTCTAGAGTGCTTCGCACCAAGAGATTTGCCTGGCGCATACTCTTTAGTTGATCCAAGGTTTTTATCTGGATCGCCATTACTTAACTCAGTTTCTTACTTAGAGCTGCTATGGCAGCTGAGGTGATATC
>SXGR01046618.1_pt1 | contig 11389 bp, 12 predicted proteins | sample 3174711 | NCBI WGS metagenome assembly SXGR01 (sample SAMN11356860, study PRJNA531348) | freshwater metagenome | isolation source: freshwater sample F1-60 | place: China: Fuxian Lake, Yuxi | collected 2017-12-25
GACATGGTCCGGGTCAACATAGAGCATGAGCGAAGTTTCCATTTCGCACGCGTGCGAAATGGAAACTTCGCTCATGCTCTATGTTGACCCGGACCATGTCCAAATGGATAAAGCACAGGCCGAGATGAACTTTCCACGCGGCAAATACTTTTGGCGTGATATGGGACCCCGTGCTCCCATTGACGTCGTCGGTTGGTGGAGCTCGTATTCCGACACCGGGACCTCCGGTGATCCTACTTTGGCAACCATCGAGAAGGGACAGTTTCTTTATAATGCCGAGGTGGGGCGACTCGTCGAATTTATTTCCGAATTTCGTGCGCTGGAATGGCGACGGCGTCGCGACCGGCACTAAGGCCTTTTATGGACAAACATGAGCTGGGGACCCCTGCTTTACTCGTTGATCTGGATATCATGGACCGCAATATCCAAAAGTTTTCCGAGGTCGCGCGCTGCAATGGTGTCCGCCTCCGTCCGCATGCCAAAACTCCAAAAGTTCCAGCAATATGCCATCGTTTGATAGCGGCCGGAGCAAAGGGTGTCTGTCTCGCAACGTTGGATGAAGCATGGGCGATGGTTGTGGGGGGCATTACCGATCTGCTCATTCCGTATCCAATCGTCGGCGAACGTCGCGTCCGCGAGTTAGGGCGGCTCATGGACTATGCAGATGTGACGGTCGAAGTTGACACGTTCGAAGTTGCTGAAGCGCTTGACCAAGAGATGAAGCGGATCGGCCGGACGCTGGGCACGTGCGTCAAGATTGATATCGGATCACGGCGGTTTGGACTTGCACCCGAGCCCGCGGGTGTGATTGCATTTGTTCAGCAGCTCCTGAAACTTGAAAATCTGAGATTTGAGGGACTGATCACGTTTGCCGGAGGGTTGAGTCATCTTGCCCCGTCAGAAATCAAAAATGTTGGCCGGCGTGAGGGAGAAACGATGGTCGCTCTCGCCCAAGCCCTCCGAGGCGCAGATATCCCGGTAAAAGAGGTCAGCGTCGGTTCGACCTCGACTGCGCAGCACGCTGCACAGGTTCCGGGGGTTACCGAAATTCGTCCCGGCACATTCGTGTTCTATGACGTGACGATGCTTGATCGAGCGGTGTGTGCTGAGGAAGATTGTGCGCTCACTGTCCTTGCCATGGTGGTTGACCGCCCGACCCCCGACCGTGTAATCCTCGATGCGGGGACCAAGGCGCTGACCTATGCGCGTCACAAGCCGGAAGCGGGTTACGGACTTGTCAAGGGTAGTGGTGGCTTGCGCCTGGCACGCGTTACGGAAGAGCATGGCTTGCTCGAAGGCCACGGACTCGCGTCGCAGTTCCGTTTGGGACAAACGGTTGAAATTATTCCAAACGCGTGTGGCGAAGCCCTGAACCTATTTAATGAAATTCATGCCGTACACGTGGACACTGTGCAAGTGACATGGCGAATTCCCGCCACCGGCTATAGCCAGTATGCTGGTCGCGGCTAGTAAGGATATTGTGCCCCGAGGCTCCCGAGAACACCAGAGAGAAGCGGGGAATTTTTTGACTGAGCTATGAATCCACCCGAACTTAAAACCAAGCTCCGCGGTATTCACGCCTACGCGGTTACACCGTTCAAATCAGATTACGTATTGGATCTGGAAGGTTTGCGCCAAAACATCGAGTTCGTCGCTGCGAGTGGCGTTCACGTCATTGTCGTTGCCGGGGGAACGGGCGAGATTTTTTCTCTGGAACCGGACGAGTACCAACAGGTCGTACGCGTCGCTGTTCAGGGGGCGGCCGGGCGCGTGCCGGTCGTGGCAGGTGTGGGATTCAACTCCCGCCTTGCTCCCCGCATGGCGCGTGAGGCAGAATCCGCCGGCGCAGACGGGCTTTTGGTGATGCCACCTTACTTTGTGAAACCCGGCGACGACGGCGTGATTGCGTACGTGCGCGAGATCGCCGAGCAGGTCAAGTTGGGTCTTAGTTTGTACAGCGGCAGCACGCTCGTCTACCATCCCGAACTCGTCGCCCGCCTCACTGAAATTCCCAGCGTCGTCGGTTTCAAGAGCGAGGACGGAGACGTCAAACTTTTTGAACGCATACGCAACCGCGTGGGTGACCGCCTGACTTGGATTTGTGGAATGGCTGAGGGGGAAGCGCACCTATATTTCTCCGTCGGGGCGGAGGCCGTGACGTCCGGAATAGCCAACTTTGCCCCCCGATGGTCATTAGCTGTCTACGAGGCGGCGGTCGTGAGCGATTTTGCCACTGTGCGCGAATTGATTCGCACACGCGTGGGTCCCATCACGAACTTGCGTGCCAAGAGACCGGGTTATTACACGCCTGTTGTCAAAGCGGCAATGGATATGCTGGGACTAGCCGGCGGATTCCCACGCCCCCCCCTCTTACCTATTCTCGAACACGACCGCAACGAACTTCACGGAATTTTGAAAGAAATGGAGCTGCTGTAATGGCATCGCCACGAAAATTCTTGTGGGCTGAAATGACCTGGCCGGAGCTGCGAGAAGCAACGAAAGGGAATAATGTGATTATCGTTCCGGTGGGGGCAATCGAACAACATGGGGCGCACCTGCCTGTGGATGTGGACATTCGTCTGCCGTATGCCCTGGCCGTTCAGGCTGCCAAAAGGACCAAGGGAGTCATTGTGGCGCCGCCTATTCAATTCGGTCAATCGCCGGAGCATCACAGTTTTCCCGGAACAATTTACCTACGACTAGAGACGATGGTCGCGCTGGTTTCTGATGTGCTTCACTCCATCGCCTCGTATGGATTTCTCAAAATCGTGTTATTGAATGGGCATGGTGGCAATACAGCGCCCCTGCGGGCGATTGCAAAGGATTTTTTGCGGACACACGGAATCTCGGTTGCCTGTGCAGACCATTGGATGTTTGCGCAGCACGAGATTCTGGCAGTTCGCAAGAGCGCCTCCGGGGGTATCGGTCACGCGTGTGAGATGGAGACCTCGCTCTACCTCCATCATCACCCCGAGCTGGTGCAGATGGACCAAGCGGTCGCTGCCTATGAGGATCCAATTCCCAAAGGGCAGACGAGTTTTGTGTGGAAGGATATGTTCGAGCCGGGCATGATCTGGATGACGCGTGATTATGGCATTCACGATCCGCTCGGGGTTGTTGGCGATCCGACAGTTGCTACGCCGGAAGCAGGCAAGGCAATGTTTGAAGGTGAGCTGAAACACTTTGCAGCGTTTCTCGCAGAATTTCGGGAGGCACAAACGATCCCTAGGGGTCAATAAAGTGCAGAACCAGTGAATCGTCTAACGGCGAAAGTTCGCGGGGCACCGCTCTCGGATCATAACGGACTATTGGAGTTGCCTATGTAAACCCTATCACACCTCATACAAAAGTGATAGTTGCCCATTAAGCAATGGTGGGGTGGAGGTCAGCGCAAATTAGTACTTGACAAGTGCAGGGTCAGCGCTTATAACTGCAACCTGCGTGAGGACTTGATTTCCCTAATCCGTTATGTAAACCAGATCGCACCTCATACCTGCTTATCCGGCCCATATAGTCTAAAGGAGAAAATAATGAAAGCATTTGTGTCGCTAATCATAGTTGCAATGTTGTCGATAGTAGCCTGTGCCCCTGTTGCCACTGCGCCCCCCGCACAGGCAACCGCCCCACCCCCACCACCGACGAGCGCCCCCGCCGAGCCAACAGCCGCTCCATCCGAACCGACCGCTGCGCCGACTACGGCTGCGGCATCGGGCGAACCCACCCGGGGCGGTACGCTGCGCGTCTCGCTCGATGGTGAAATCAAGGGCCTCGATCCAATCGTCCAGACCCTGTTTGTCTACGCCTATTCGATTCGGCATACTGTTTTCGAGACGCTCGTTAGCGTTGACGAACAGATGAAATTCGTCCCGATGTTGGCGTCAGAGTGGAAGTTCACCGATGACCAAACGCTCAATCTAAAACTTCCTAAGGGAGTGAAATTCCATGACGGGAAAGATTTCACTGCAGATGACGTCAAATTTACTCTCGAACGTGCGCTCAACCCTGAAACGGGCGCTTCGCAGTTGGCAGGTCAGCTCAAGCCCATCGAGAGCGTCGAGATCGTTTCTCCAACCGAAATCAATATCAAGTGCAGCGCACCCTGCCCGGCTGCCCTTGATTCCCTTCTCTTTTTGCCCATCGTCAGCGAGCAAAGCATTGCAACGATAGACACGAAACCCATTGGTACCGGACCTTTTATGTTTGAGGAATGGGTGACAAACGACCATTGGTCCGTCGTGCGCAATCCAAACTACTATGTGCCCGAGCGACCGCTGCTTGACCGCATTGTTTGGACTCCTATCTCGGATGGCGGCATCCGCTTGACGAATCTGCAGGCAGGCCAACAGGATCTGATGCAGGGAGTCAACCCCAAGGACGCGGAAAGTATTAAAGGCAACAGCACGATCAGTTTGCTGGTCACCGATCCTTCAAGCGCCATCCGCGGTATTCAATTCCATACCGCGAATGCGCCGACCGACAACAAACTCGTTCGACAAGCCGTTGCGTTGGCGTTTGACCGACAGAGCTTTCTCGACGGTGCGGAATATGGGTATGGTCGCGTGAGTTCGGGTCCGTTTACTCCCGTTGCATGGGCATACAGCCCGGTCCTCGATGACAAGTACAACAAATATGACCTGGAAAAGGCAAAAGAATTGCTCACCGAAGCCGGATATCCTGATGGGAAAGGCTTGAGTATCAAGATCCTGGATCCGAAGGTTTGTGAAACCGATCAAGCCGCAGTCCTGCTCCAGGCAAGTCTCACCGAATTGGGGGTCGAGAGCACGATTGATGAGCGTGAAATTCCGGCGTGGATTGATGCGATGGCGGCGGGTGACTGGAACGTGAACTTTAACTGTTTTGGCTATACGGCAAATGACCCAGCCATCATCTTTTCCACGACCTTTATCGGTCCGGAAAGCGAGACCACGCGTTGGAGTAATCCGGAATACGCAAAGATCGTAGGTGAAGCGGCCGTCACCGTGGACCAAGCCAAGCGCAAAGAGCTCTACGCGAAAGCACAGGATATTCTCGCCGAAGAAGTCCCGGCCATTGTTCAAGCGCATATTTCCCAATTGTGGGCCGTCAATAACAAGGTAATGGACTTTGAGATTCGACCGGACCTGCGCAACTTTTACACCAATACTTGGCTGGGGCAATAAAGGTACGAACGCAAAGGGATTCGCTTGGGGGCAATACACAAAATCAGTGGGCAATCACGTGAGAATCCTTTTGTAATGGCACCGCATTGCGAATAAAAGCCAGCCTGCAAATCACTGACGGGTGGGCGCAATCTCCTCCTGCACCCACCCGTTCACCGCATGAACTCGCCCTTCCCCGGGCCGGTGTGAAAAAAAGGGTTTGAGAGATGTCCCGATATATTCTTTCGCGTTTGGTCGGTTTGGTCCCGGTTCTCTTTTTTATCTCGCTGATCACCTTCCTGAGTGTTGCCTTTATTCCGGGGAACGCGGCGATGGTGATTGCGGGCGACACTGCGACCAAGAAAGATCTGGAGGCTATTTCCAAGCGGCTGGAACTGGACCTACCGCTGCACATTCGCTATGTGCGTTGGCTGGGTCGCACCTTGACCGGCGATCTCGGCGCATCTCTTTTGACCAAGCAACAGGTTATATCGGACATCGCGCGGGCACTTCCGGTCACGCTTGAGCTGGCGCTGTTGGGGACTCTCTTCGGCGCAATGATTGCGTTTCCCATCGGAATCTATGCGGCGACGCATCAGGGCAGTTGGGTGGACCAGTCAGTTATGGGTGTGCTCTTGCTGGGAATTTCTATACCAACTTATGCGCTCTCGATTATCTTAATCCTTTTGTTTTCGGTGAATTTGAAGGTGCTGCCAGCTTCCGGCTTTACCCCCTTTGTTATAGATCCAATCCAAAATCTCAAACAAATGGTCCTTCCCGTAACGGTTGTCGCCCTCTTTCAAGGAGCGATTCTTGCCCGGTACGTCCGTTCGGGCATGTTGGAAGTTCTAGGTCAAGACTATGTGCGGACTGCGCGCTCCAAAGGGCTTGGGGAAAATAGAGTCATTCTTTCCCACGCAATGAGAAATATGCTAATTCCGGTCATCACCTTTACGGGCTTGCAGTTCGGCGCCTTGTTGAGCGGGCTCGTTATCACCGAAGAGATTTTCGCGCTGCCGGGCATCGGGCGGCTTGCGCTCAATTCTTTATTCAATCGCGATTTTCCTGTCGTACAGGGCGTCGTACTCTTTGTCGCCGTGTCTGTGGTGCTGGTGAATCTGGGTGTGGACGTCTTGTACAGTTTCCTTGACCCGCGAATCCGCTGTGGGACAAATGAGTGAGCTGTCGGCGCCCTTGGATGCATCCATGCGACCGAAAAGACGGGCCCGCTTCTGGCGGATTCTCAAGGAGCAGCCTCTTGCAATCATAATCACAAGTTTCTTTGTGTTTTTCGCGATCGTGGGTCCCGAAATTGTGCCCTATACACCGAACAAAGTGAATATGTCGGTGCGTCTCAGTAATCCCAGTCTGACCCATCCATTTGGTACGGACGAATTCGGCAGGGACTTGTTCAGTCGGGTTGTGACCGGCGCGCGTGTGGCATTAATTGTCTGCGTAGCTTCGATCCTTGTCGCAATGGCGATTGGGATTCCGATGGGACTTGCCATGGGTTTTTATGGCGGCCCTTTGGACTATGGAGTTTCTCGCTTTGCAGATGCGCTTCAAGCATTTCCGGTCCTCTTGCTCGCCATCGCGCTGGCGGCGGTGTTGGGCCCTTCGATTGAGACTTCGTTTCTCGTCATTGGGATTGTGAGCATACCCGCAATGGCACGCGTCACACGCGGTGCGGTTATGACGATTCGGGAATCCGATTTTGTGCTTGCCTCAAGGTCTGTTGGAGCCAAAGACTTGCGCATTATCTTTCGCACCATTTTGCCCAATTCTGTATCCCCCCTCATTATACAGATTTCTTTTCTCGCGCCCCTTGCAATCCTTTGGGAGTCGGGCCTGAGCTTTCTCGGGCTTGGGGTTCGCCCCCCCGAACCATCGTGGGGTAATCTCATTAACAGCGCCAAGAATTACATGTTTCAAGCGCCGTATTATGTGCTGATTGTAGGAGCCGTGATCACAGCGGTGATTGTCGGTTTGAACCTATTGGGCGATGGCTTTCGCGTTTGGCTCGACCCCAGGATGCGGCGTTAAAGGAGACACACATCATGATTGTCGTATCAAACGAGAATTGGATTTATTACCATGACAAGGACAATCCGGTGGTTGCGCACATCTCGCCCGGTGATGAGTTTATTGTAGAAGCGCCCGACACAGCGGGTGGCGCCTTAACCTCCGAAGACTTTGAATTTCCCAAACCCTACAAGGGTATCAACCCCGGCAAGTCGAACCCACTAGCGGGTCCCATCGCGATTGACGGCGCCTTGCCCGGCGACACGCTCGTTATCGAAATTCTCGAGATCGAACCCTCGGCGAGCGGATATATAGCGACGGTTCCCGGCGTGGCGCTTGGCAATTCCGAAAATGCCAAAATCCGTATCGTCAAGATTGCTGACGGACAGATTTCGTTTGGCGATCTATTCATGTTGAATGTACGACCGATGATCGGAACCATTGGGATTGCCCCGGCAGATGCGCCGGTGCCCACAACCCATAACATGTCTTTTCAAGGAGGCAATCTCGATCTCGTCCCGATCACGACGGGCTCGACGCTCTATCTTCCAATTGCGGTCAAAGGCGCGCTTCTCGCGCTGGGCGATTGCCACGCCTGTCAGGGGGATGGTGAGCTCGCGGGCAGCGCGGTGGAGATTTCGGCCCGCGTGCGAATGCGCTGCCGTTTAACCAAAGGACAACGAGCGCGTCCCTGGATCGAGACCGCAACTTCGTGGCTGACAATTGCGACCGGACCCGATCTTGACTCGGCCTTGCGCCTCGCAATTGCGGACATGGCGGACTTGCTTGAGGACAAGCTCGATGTCAGCCGTGAGGATGCCAATATGCTAATCACGGCTGCAGGCAGTGGTCGCCCGGGGCAAGCCGGAGGGTGGTCAATGGATGTGTCGGTTGCGATTGAATTTCCAAAATGGGAGCAGATCGGTGAAATTATCGAAATCAAAAACTAAAGGGCGTCAGGAGGCAGCCGCATGAGTGACAAGCGTATGCGAGTAGTCCAAGTCGGACCCAAATCATCAACTTTTTGGCAAGAAGAGCGTGAGCTGCTTGATCCCCTGGGAGTGGAACTCGTTGCGGCGGTGTGTGATGAGCAGAATGCGCTCATCGAGGCAACACGCGAGGCGGACGTCATCACTGCCTGGGCGTACTCACCCATTCGCAAACCCGCTCTCGAGCAGCTCAAACGGTGTCGCGGCATCGTCCGCTATGGGATTGGCGTTGACAGTGTTGATATTGAGGTTGCCGCCGAGTATGGGATTCCAGTTGTGAATATTCCTGATTATTGTGTGGAAGAGGTGTCGAACCAAATGTTTGTGCATCTGCTGGCGCTGGCAAAGAAATTTACGGTGCTGCACAACAACTTGAGGGCGGGACGTTGGGACCATTCGGTATTGAAATCGATGCCCTCCATCTATGCCCAAACGCTGGGGCTGGTGGGATTCGGACGCATCGGCCGCTTGGTTGCGAAAAAAGGGCAGGCGTTTGGCATGAAGATTATCGTCTCTGACCCCTTTGTCAGCGCTGCTACGGTACAAGAGGCAGGGGGACAGCTGGTAAGTATGGATGAGCTGCTTGCCCAAGCGGACTTTATCTCACTCCATGTGCCGTTGATGGTGGAAACGCGCCATTTGATCAGCGATGCGCAATTCCAAAAAATGAAACCAAACGCATTTATCATCAACACGTCACGCGGCGCGGTGATTGACGAAGCAGCATTGATTCGGGCACTTGAAGCGGGCAGGATTGCCGGAGCAGGACTGGATGTATTCGAAAAGGAACCGCCCGCCCCCGACAATCCACTTTTGCATATGGACAATGTGACCGTCACACCCCACGCGGCGGATTATTCGGATCGTTCACGCGCCTATTTACGATGGCGGGTTGGTAAGGCAGCGGCGGAGCTGCTGCAAGGAATTTGGCCCGAAAATGTCGTCAATCCCAAGTCAAAGGCGAACTATCGCTGGAACATTGCGGAGGGCAATCATGCCTGATTTTGAAGAGATGGTGAAAGGGGCGCGCATCATGGTGGATACGCTCACCGACACCAAACCCAATGAGCAAGTTTTGATCGTACTCGATACAGCTACTTCACAGCGCATCGCAGACGCGGTGATGATAGCTGCGCGTGAGCGTGGCGCGATTCCCGTCGTCGCCATCATGGACCGCCTCGCCGTACCAAACGCCGAACCACCGCCGACCATCGCGGCGGCGATGCAAGAAGCAGACGTTATGTTTAGCTTCGTCAAGCAGACGCTTTTCCATACGCAGGCGCGTCTCAGCGCGTCTGCGCGCGGTATGCGAATGTTGTCCTGTACGGGAATTGTCGAAGATACGCTGGTACGTGGACCGATCAAAGCTGACTTTAACGCCATCAAACCGATTGTGGATAGTTTGGGCGAAAAAATCTCGGCAGGCAACACAATCCGTGTCATTTCCCCCAACGGTACTGACTTGACAGCAAGTACGGGGGGACGCAAAGCCAATCGCGAGATCTGGTCGCGCGAGTTTGGGCAAGCGTCAGGTTCACCGAGCATTGAGGTAAACGTACCCCCACTCGAAGGCACCGCCCAAGGTGTGATTGTGATAGACGCAAGCATTGCAGGCATCGGGCTGATTACCGAGCCGATTCGCGTGACTGTAAAAGACGGCCGCGCCGTCAAGTTTGAAGGAGCCGCTCAAGCCGGACAATTGGAGCGAATGATAAGCGCGTCGGGCGACCCCCGCGCGTTCGCAATCGCCGAGATTGGCATCGGGCTGAATCCGGAGGGTACCGTCACCGGCAACCTCTTTGAGGACGAGTCTGCCTTTGGTACGGCGCATATTGCTTTGGGTAAGAATACAGTACACGGTGGGCAAAACCCTGCGCCTCTGCATGTGGATATGGTGTTCTTGAAACCAACGATTGAGATTGACGGAGAAATCATTGTCGCGCCGGGCAAACCAACTTTGCCGGCCCATGATAAAGTGTAATGCAGTTTTCGCGGACGAGTTTTTTGCCCGTTTCCGTGCTATGTCCAAAAAGGAAAAGGAATCCAAATGCCAAAAGAACGATTGAGACCCCCCGGCGTCATGCGAACGGTCGGACCCTGGGAACAAGCTGTAAAGGTTGGAAACTTGCTCTTTGTCTCGGGGCAAACGCCGATGACTGCGGACGGCAAGTTGGTCGGCAAGGGTGACGCGGCTGCACAAACACGTCAGGTCATGGAAAACATAAAGACAGTCCTCGAATTTGGCGGCGCGAAGCTGAGTGACATTGTGAAAATAACGGTGTTTGTAACAAATATCAGGGACCTGTCGGCAATCATGAAGGTGCGCGAAGAATACCTCGCACCCGATTATCCTGCGTCCACTGCTGCCGAGGTAACTGCCCTGGCGAATCCCGACTGGTTAGTCGAGATTGAAGCAATCGCCGTTTTGGAAGATTGAGATGAGTATGTATCCATCGCTGGTAGGAAAGGTCGCCCTGGTCACGGGCGGTGGGCGCGGGATCGGGCGTGCCGTGGTCGAAGGGCTGGCAGCGAACGGCGTCTCAGTCGCGATCAATGCGCTGGGGGAATCGGCGGGGGTCACAGCTGCGACACTGGAAGCGGCGGGACATCCCGCCCTTGCACTTGTGGGAGATGTGTCCGAGCGCGGCGCGGTGGACGCAATGATTCACGCGGTCGTCAAGAAATTCGGACGACTGGATATCTTGATCAACAATGCTGGTTTGCGCGTCCGAACCTCGCTTCTGGATACAAGCGACGATGACTGGGCGCGGGTGATGGGTGTGAATGTGGACGCCAGTTTTTACGCGACCCGCGCTGCGGCGCTCCAAATGATCACTGCGGGGCGCGGAGGTCGAATTATCAATATCTCTTCTGCGCTCGCCGGCATCGGGCTGGCGAATCGCGCCGCCTATAGCGCGAGCAAGGCGGCAATGGAAGCTCTCACGCGCTGTTCTGCCATCGAGTTCGCCCCGCACGGGATCACCGTGAACGCCGTCGCGCCCGGTTCGACGGACACTGACGATATGGCCGCCCTGCCCGCGTCTTTTCGTCAAGCGCTCGGACGGCGATTTGCCCTGGGGCGACTCGCGCGTCCGGAGGAAATTGCTGCTGCCGTGCTCTTTTTGGCGAGCGAAGGTGGATCGTTCATTACAGGCGAAGTGATCCATGTGGATGGTGGCTGGACCAAACTGGAATTTGACTATCGATTTCTTGAGAGTTGAAATTGAATTGATTGAACGC
>SXGR01008696.1_pt1 | contig 11388 bp, 11 predicted proteins | sample 3174711 | NCBI WGS metagenome assembly SXGR01 (sample SAMN11356860, study PRJNA531348) | freshwater metagenome | isolation source: freshwater sample F1-60 | place: China: Fuxian Lake, Yuxi | collected 2017-12-25
CAGGCGACGAGGTTCGAACGTGAAGCCGTCAGCGTGATCATCCCATGTCGCAACGAGGTAGCCAATCTCCCCACGTTGTTGAGGTCACTGCAGTCCGTCCTGCGGGAGACCGACGAGGTCATCGTCGTTGACGACGATTCTCGCGACGGCACGGCCCACGTGGCGACGCAGGGTGGAGCCACGGTCATCCACGTCGACTCACTACCGAGCGGGTGGGCGGGCAAGTCGCATGCGTGCTGGCAAGGGGTACGGCACGCGAGCCGCAACGTCGTGGTGTTCATCGATGCCGACGTGCGCGTCGGACCGCGAGGCGTCGACGATCTCGTGGCGAAGGTCGCCGAACATCCTGACGCGATGGTGAGCGCGATGCCCTGGCATCGCACGGGCAGTCCGGTGGAACGCTTCAGCATGTTGTTCAACGTGATCTCCTCGCTTGTGGGGAGCATGCAGACGCGAAACGCGCGCCGTCGAGTTGCCTATGGACCGTTCATGGCCGTACGGAAGGACGTCTACGCGGAGTCGGCTGGACACTCGCATGACCTGGTGCGGGCGGCAGTGGTCGAGGACTTGGCGTTGGCACGGGTGATGCCCGAGTCGTTGGCGTATTTGGCGCGACCCGATCAGGTGGAGTACCGCATGTATCGGGAGGGTTGGAAACAACTCGTGGAGGGTTGGACGAAGAACACCGCCATTGGCGCGGTGTCGGTTCCCCGTTGGTCCGCGGTGATCATCATCGCATGGGTGGCGTCGCTCTGTGGAGGCGTACTGACCTCACCGTGGATGTACGTCGCGTCGGTGGTGCAGGTGTGGGTGTTGGCGAGGCGAATCGGCAACTTTGGGGCCGTGAGTGCGCTGTTGTATCCGTTGCATGCAACGGTGTTTGCCTGCGTTGCGATTCGGAGTTTGGTGCGGTCAGCCGTCGTTGGCAGGGTCACCTGGCGGGGTCGCACCATCGCCACTCGTTGACGGCACGAAGAACGACTCACGATAGAAGGCAAGTTCCTTCACGCTCGCGCGGATGTCGTTGAGCGCGCGATGAGCACCGGTCTTGGTCGGCCGGGAGATGGAGGCGTTCGGATACCACCGTTTGGCGAGTTCCTTCACGCTCGAGACGTCCACGCTTCGGTAATGCAGGTAGTTCTCGATCTCCGGCAGGTACTTCACCAGGAATCGTCGATCGGTGCCGATCGAATTGCCGCATAGAGGCACCGAACGTGCATCGGGAACGTGTTGTTTGATGAAGGCAAGCGTTGCCGCACCTGCCTCGGCGAGAGTCGTACGTGACGCGCGAATGGCATCCAACAATCCGGATTCGGTGTGCATGGTGACGACGATGGGTTCCATGTTGGCGAGCACCGATTCGGGCTGGTGGATGACCAGATCGGGACCTTCGGCGACGATGTTGAGGTCGTCATCGGTGATGAGCGAGGCAATCTCCACGATCACATCGACGTTGGGGTCGAGTCCCGTCATCTCGAGGTCCAGCCAAACGAGCACTACTCAACACTACGGCGGGCGTCGTATCGTCGTGGGGTGGCTTCGTCGCTCGTCGTTCCGATTCTGCTCCTCGATGCCGAGCTACCGCTCCCGACCAAGGCGCATTCCGACGATGCTGGGCTCGATTTGCATGCGCGAGTGGACGCGTTGCTTCCCGCTCGTGGTGGTCGCGTCCTGGTTCCGACTGGCGTGGCGGTGGCGATTCCCGTCGGGCACATGGGCATGGTGGTGCCCCGCAGCGGACTGGCGCTGAAACACGGAATCTCGCTGGTGAACACACCAGGAATCATCGACGCGGCATACCGCGGCGAATTGCAGGTGATCATGATCAACCACGATCCAACGAGTGACTATCAGGTGAAGCGCGGTGATCGCATCGCGCAACTCGTCGTTCAGGCAATCTCACAGGTCGAGTGGTCACCGGTCGTCGAGTTGGACGAGAACGATCGCGGCGGCGGATTCGGTCACAGCGGCCGCTGAGGACTACTTCGTAGGGGAGTGACTGCTCGTCACACCTTCCTCGGCGAACGAACGAAGCGTTGAGTCGTCGAGGTTCAGTAGCGAACGAAGTACATCATCGTTGTCCTCTCCCCGATACTTCGGAATGCCCCGGATACGCACGTCGGCATCACTGAACTTCCACGGGCTCTGCGGAATTCGAACCGTTCCGCCGCCACGATCGGACACCTCGGTGATGACTCCCCGGTGTCGCGCCCACTCCGTGGTGGCGATGTCGGACACGCTGCGCAGGCGACCGGTTGCGAGGTGATGATCGGCGAAGATTCGTTCGATCTCATCGGCGTTCTCGATCGTCAACGCCCACGTTCGCAATAGTTCCGTGAAATCATCGAGGTGCGCCAAGCGGCTCGGTACGTCGAGGAACCGAGGATCGTTGAGCAGGTCGTTGCGTTGCATGGCACCACAAAACCATCCGAAGTTGGTCTTCGACGCGGGGTGTCCGCTGACCACGACGATGCTGCCGTCGCGGGTGGTGAGTACCGGATAGTCAGCGGGCTGGAACGACCGAATCCAGTCGGCAGGCACGTCACCCTCCCACAACTGATCGTGCGCGTGTTCGTTGACGTAAAGAAGTGTCTCTGCCATCGAGATGTCGATGAATTGACCGCGTCCCGTTCGCTCTCGTTGAAAGAGGGCTGCGAGGATTCCAGCTGCAGCCTCCATTCCCGTATACACGTCCCCGTGGCTGAACGGATCGTTGGCATAGTCGCCGTTGCGGACGTCGCCCTGATGCTTGGTGAGTCCGGCCTCCGCATTCACTACGGGGGCATAGGCGCGACGGTCCACCCACGGTCCGGTGGCACCGTACCCGCTGATGGAGGCATAGACGAGGCGTGGGTTTCGTTCCGCCAACTGCTCGTAGCCGAGGCCCAGGCGACTCATCACCCCCGGACGGAAGTTCTCGATGACGACGTCGCTCTTGTCGACCAAGCGTCGCGCCAAGTCGACTGCACGTGCGTCGGCGAAGTTGAGCGACACGTTCAACTTCCCGACGTTCTGTTGGATGAAGTAGGTGGCGAGGGAATTGAGACGAGGTTGACCGAATCCGGTCAGATCGCCCTCCGGTGGTTCGATCATGATCACCTCGGCGCCGAGATCGCACAACATTCGCGCGGCGTGAGGTCCGGCGAGCACGCGCGTGAAGTCGAGAACGCGAATACCCTCCAATGGTCTGGTCACGAATTCACCTCACGCGAGGCGGACACCGAGGGTACGCAATGCCAGCGATGCATACAACGAGATTCCGGTTTTCATCGCCCGTTCGTCGAACATCACACGATTGGAGTGGTTCGGTGCGGCGGTTGCGGGGTTCACGCCCTCCGGCGTTCCGCCGAGGAACATCATCGCGCCGGGCAGTTGGTTGAGCACGTAGGAGAAATCCTCGGCACCCATCACCGGGCTCGGTAGACGAACCGACTTGTCCGCGCCGACCAGGGCATCGGCAACCTCCAAGCCGAACGTGGAACTCGGTCCGTCGTTGACGGTGACGGGATAGCCGATCTTGACGCTGACGTCCGCCGACATGTCATGCGTCGAGGCGATGCCCTCCGCTACACGACGCAGCCCTTCGTGCACCTTCTTGCGTGTCGACTCGCTCACGGCGCGGATGGTGCCGTTGATGTACGCGGATTCAGGTATCACGTTGGATGTTGTGCCCGTGTGGATTTGGGTGACGGTGATGACCGTCGGATCGAACACCGGTATGCGCCGAGTGACGTGCATCTGGAGTGCCTGGACGATTTCGCAGGCAACTGGAATCGGATCGAGGGTCCGGAACGGTTCCGATGCGTGCCCGCCCCTGCCGGTGACGACGATCTCAAAGGTGTCCGACGACGCCATGATCGGACCGCCCTTGCTCGTGATCCAGCCTGCGGGTATCGCGGTGGTGATGTGGATTGCGTATGCCGCAGTGATGGGCGACGCCGTTCCATCCGCGAGTGGCGGCACCTCGAGGAGCCCCTCCTCGAGCATGAATTTGGCCCCGTGATGGCCCTCCTCGCCCGGTTGAAACATGAACAGCACGCGCCCCGGCAGATCGTCCTTGCGTTCGGACAGCAATCGCGCCGTGGTGGCGAGCATCGCGGTGTGGGTGTCGTGACCACAGGCGTGCATCATGTTGTCGCTGCGGGAGGAGAAGTCGAGTCCGGTGTCCTCGGGCATCGGAAGCGCGTCCATGTCGCCCCGCAACATCACGGTCGGGCCGGGCTTTCCGCCGGTGAGCAACGCTGCGATACCGCTGGTGGAGTTGTGCAGGGTGATGTCGAGTGGCAATCCGTCGAGGGATTCCAGCACGGCCTCGCGGGTCGTGGGTAGGTGGTTGCCCACCTCCGGCCACTCGTGGAGCCGACGTCGGAGAGCCACGGCACCGTCGTACAGGTCGTCAACGTGCGACGACAGTTGCTGTGCGGTGCCGTGAACATCGCGAGCCGCGAGCGTCTGTGGATTCTCTGCCATGGACTCATCGTAGGTGGTGCCCTCACCCCTACGCTGGGGCTTCTCATGTCGTTGCTGGTCGTGGAGTTCACCGTCGAGCCTTTCGTCGAAGGACAACCAGGACCGCACGTCACCCAAGCAGTTGCGGCAGTGGAACATCACGGCGTGGCGGTCGATTTCGGACCGTTTGGTTCGACGTTCACCATCGATGAATCGGCGATGCCGACGGTCATCGGCGACATGATGCGTGCCGCGTATGCGAATGGTGCCACGTTCGTCAGCGTCAGTGTCGCGCGCACGCAGGACGCATGACCGCCCGTCACCCACTGCTCGACACGGTGCGACCGCTACTGAGCGCGCTCGGCGCGTCCCTCGTACCGGAGAGCGAAATGAGCAAGTCCGATGTGCCCTTGGTGTGGGAGGGTCACGTGGTGGCCGGCGTTCGGCTCCCCGCGCTACATGGTGCGATGGAGCGCCTGATCGAATCCGTGGAGAAGGAACTGGGCGGCAAACTGGCGTTGCTCTCGCGCGCAGAAAAGCAGCGGGCGATTCGGCTCCTCGATGAACGGGGGGCATTCATCCTGCGCCGAGCAGTGGAGGACGTTGCGGATGCGATGGGTGTCTCGCGTATCACCGTGTACAACTACCTGAATTCACTGCACAGATAATCGCCCCGCGGCGCAATGGCGCTCGGCTACAACTTGCGCAGGAACACGTCGGTGACGCGGTGGTCGTCACCCTTTTCGATGACGAGCGATGCCCGACCCTTCGTCGGCGCGATGTTCTCGCGCAAGTTGCGACCATTGATGGTCTCCCAGATTTGATGTGCGAGTGCTTCCGCCTGCTGTTCGGTGAGGTCGGCGAAGTGGCGGAAGAAACTCTCGGGATCCTGGAAGACCGTTCGTCGCAACGCATGAAAGCGTTCCACGAACCATGACTCGACGAGCGCCTCTTGGGCGTCGAGGTAGATGGAGAAGTCGAAGTAGTCGCTCACGAATTCGTTCGCACGCGAATCGACCTGGAGCACGTTGAGTCCTTCGAGGATGAGGATGTCTGGCTGATGGACGATTTCGTAGCGGTCGGGGAGGACGTCGTAAATGATGTGGCTGTACACCGGGACGTTGACCTCGGGTTCACCGCTCTTGACGGCGCGGAGGAAATCGAGCAGTCGTCGGGTGTCGTAGCTCTCGGGGAATCCCTTGCGGTCCATGATGCCCCGGGCCTCGAGTTCGGAGTTGGGGAACAGGAATCCGTCCGTCGTGACGAGCTCCACCCGCGGGTGCTCCGGCCAACGCGAGAGCAGTGCATGCAGGATTCGGGCCAGCGTGCTCTTGCCAACCGCAACGCTGCCGGCGATGCCAATGACGTACGGAAGTTTCGGTGCAATGGTGCCGAGGAACGTCGACGAGACCCGATGCAGGTTCTGTGTCGCCGAAACATACAGATTGAGTAGACGGGTGAGTGGTAGGTAGATCGCCGCAACTTCGTCGAGATCTACCTGCTCGTTGATACCACGCAGCGCTTCGAGATCTCTTTCTCGGATGGTGAGCGGTGTTTGGGCACGCAACAGTGCCCACTGCTCCCGGTCGAATCGTTCGAAACGCGGAACGTCACCCCCGTCGATCACGCGGGTGTAACGCTAGGCGACTCGCTCGAGAAACGCTCTCAGCGGTGGATTGACGATGTGTGGATGCGTGAGGTTGGCTGCGTGTGCCGCACCCTCGACCCACACGATGTCCTGCGCGTTTCGCAAGCCCTTGCGCAGGGCTTCGGCGCGGTCGGCGCTGATGGCGGTGTCGTTGGTGCCGTGAATGATGAGAGCCGGACAGGAGATTTCGCCGATGCGCGACGTGATGTCGTCACGGTCGAGGAGACATCCGGACGGGTGGGTCATGAGTTCCTTCGGTCTGGCCTTCCATTTTGCGATCCATTTCGCATTCTCCGTGGGATTCGCGATGATGATGTTGGCGATGACGTTCGCCAGATCGTCCACCGGTCCGTGAGTGACCCAGGCATCCACCATTCCGCGATAGGCGGCGAGCGTCTCTGGACCGTCGTTGTCGGCCGCGGTATCGATGAGTACGAGTGCCTTCACTCGCTCGGGAGCCGTGAGCGCTGCTCGCAGCGACAGGAAGCCTCCCTGCGACATTCCTCCAAGCACCGCAGTGTCGATACCAAGATGCGTCATGAGTGCGAGACAATCGTTGGCCGAGTCCCAGTAGGTGAATGGTTTGCCGTCATACTCGGTGTCACCGAAGCCTCGTTCGTCCCAAGTGATGACGCGGAACTTGTCCGACAACGCGCTGACCTGGGCGTCGAACATGGTCAGATCCATGAGGAAGCCGTGGGAGAGCACGACGACCGGACCCCGCCCACCACTGTCGCGGTAATGGATCTTCTGACCGTTCACCTGGGCAAAGGGCATGGCGACTCCTTCAATCGTGTGCGATGTAGCGAACCTTAGTCGTCCGCTCCGAGATGGAAAAATCAGTTCGAGAACGGGGATTTCGGCGACACTGCGTTCGGTGCAGTGAGCACCTCGAAGCCCTCGTCGGTGACCAGCACGGTGTGTTCGAACTGTGCCGTTCTCTTCCCGTCGATGGTGACAGCCGTCCACTCGTCATCCCACATGCGGTGCTTGTCCGAACCGATGGTGATCATCGGTTCGATGGTGAAGGTCATGCCCGCTTGCATGAGCATGTTGTTTCGAGGCTCGTAGTAGTGGAGGATCTGGACGTCCGTGTGGAACTGTTCTCCGATGCCGTGACCGATGAATGCCTTCACCACTCCGTAGCGCAGTTTCTTCGCATGCGTCTCGATGGCTCGACCAATCTCACACAGGGGCACGTTGGGTTTCACGGTCTCGATGCCCAGCCACATGCACTCTTCCGTCACTTGGATGAGCCGTTGGTCCTCGTCGCTGATGTTGCCGACGGCGAAGGTGGCGTTCGTGTCGCCGTGCACTCCGTCGAGGAAGCACGTGACGTCGAGATTGACGATGTCACCGTCCAGAAGTTCGCGAGAGTCGGGGATTCCATGACAGATCACCTCGTTCACGCTGGTGCAGACGCTCTTGGGGAAGTTCTGGTAGTTGAGCGGACTCGGGTACGCGCCACGGGCGATGCACAACTCGTGCACGTAGACGTCGATTTCCTCGGTGGTGATTCCGGGTTTCACCTTGGCGCCGGCGAGCCGTAGTACCTCCGCCGCCACCGCCCCTGCACGGCGCATTCGTGCGATGACATCCGGAGACTTGACCGCCGATTCCGACCGCCGCCTCACTTGACCGGTCTGTGCGTACGGGGGCTTTTCGATGTGGTCGGGAACGCTGCGCATGGGGCTGACCACACCCTTCAATACCCGTCCCTCGAGGGGCTTGTGACATCGCTTGTACTTGCGACCGCTACCGCACCAACACGATTCGTTCGCCAACGGCAACACCTTGGGTGGCTGTGGTGTGGAGCGCACACCGTCAGGCTATGGGCTCGCTAGATGAACCGAAGTTTGCGTGCGGCCACCGCCGTCATACGCAACAGCATGACGCCATGTCGGAATCGGGAGATGTTCGTGGAACCGTAGACGCGTTCCTTGTAGTGCACCGGTACGTCTCGGATTCGCAGGTGGAGGCGTGCCGCGCCGAAGAGCAAATCGAAGTCACCGAATGGATCGAAGTCACCGAAGTGTGATCGTTGACGAGCAATGTTGCGATAGTCCTCCGCCCACAACGCCTTGGTACCGCAGAGAGTGTCACGTACCGACTGACCGAGAAGATAGGAGAACGCCACGCCGAAGAGTCGATTACCAATCAGGTTGAGGAACTGCATTGCTTGCCGCTCCATCGGGTAGACGAGTCGGGAGCCGTTTGCAAACTCACAGGTGTTCGATCGAAGGAGTTCGATGAATCTGGTGAGTTCCTCCGGCGGAACGGACAAATCCGCGTCCAAGATGATGAGGATGTCTCCAGTGGCGTGAGTAAAGCCAAGTCGCACGGCGTCGCCTTTGCCCACCCCCGTTTGTTTGTGGGCGGAGACGACCGACCCAGAGGGGTTCGTTGTACCGATTGTTCGCTGAATGGCGCCCCAGGTGTCGTCCCGCGAGCCACCTTCCACGAAGATCAACTCCTGACGAACTGCCAATCGTGGAACACGATCAACGAGAGCGGCAATATTGCCCTCTTCGTTCCTCGCGGCGACGATCACGCTGACCGATGGCTCACCGAGTCGCGCTCGTCGATACGGGCGAGCAACGACCACATTGAAGATGCAGAGGTGCCGTAGCAACGGCAGAGGTGAAAACCATCGATTGATGAATCGTCCGAGTATCGGGAGAAATAGCGGCAACAACACCGCTGTTCGTCGCTCGACGATCTCAAAACCTGACTGTTCGAGCAGGTTTGACATCTCGCCGGGGGGAATCCAGTTCTCCTGGTTGTTTCGGCTACCAGTGAGCGCGCGTATCGCCTTGACGACCGGACGCCACAATCTGTTGTACGAGACGGAGACGAGTCGCTGATGTGGTTGCCAGTCGTCGGCCACTCCATGGAGTGCCGTGTAGACGTCGTCGACTCGCGTCAGGGCTCCGAACAGAACCACGGAGCGAACGGATGTCGTCGCTTGGCGTCGGAGTTCGCCAGCGAGGACGGGTCCCGAAACGAATCCTGATGGTGCCGACTCGATTGTCGTGTGGAGTGCTTGACCGACTTGGTGTGGTCCAACGGAAATCACATGCCGCGTCGCCGTGTCTGCCGTGGCATCGAGTACCCGGGAGAGTTCCCGATGGAGGTACTTGTGGAGTCGGCTCATCTCTTCACCAAGCCAAAGACGTGAAAGAACCGGAGATGGTCAAACCACGTGCTCCTGCGCTCTTCCCACTGCAACATCCGACGAAGGAGTCTCCCACTAATCGCCGTGCGCCGAGAGACACCACCCGAGAGCAGGAAACTTGGACCGATGTGACGACGGTATTCGGTGAGCGCAAAGCGATTACCCCATCGTGATACGAACGAGTGTTGATCCCGTCGCAGCATGATGTAGGTCAATGCCTGGTTGGAGTCCCAAGGGTCTTCCGAGTCGAATGACCATCCCTTTGCACGCGTATCCCACCGTTCTTGGTGGAGAAAGCGGTAAACGAAGCGAGCGAGTACTCCCCAATACGGATCGAATACCGCGATCACTCCTCCCACTCGGAGCACTCGGTGCGCCTCGGAGAGGAAGCCCTCGATGTCTGGAATGTGGTGCCAAGTGTCCTTGAGTACGAGAGCATCCAGTGAGTCGTCCTGAAAGGGTAGGCGTTCGGCAACATTCTGAAGCGTGAGACCGTCCGATGACACCACGTCAGAGTGCCACCAATCGTGTCCCGACAGTCGGGCAAGTGCCAGGCCCGAGCCAATCTCCAGAACCCGACCCCTTGAAACACGATCACCCACTACGTCCGCCAGCCTCCCGTACGCCAGTTGATACATCGCCGAGAGATAGGCATCGTCAGAAATCCTGACTAGGTCATCGGATTTATTCATCAAGTACGAAATCGCAATGAAGTTGTTCAGTTCCCGAGGGTGAGACGGCAAGTTCAACTTGTGTGTACCCCAACTCTCGACACTGCACGCGCGCGCGTGAAACTTCCTCACTCCAAGTTGGTCCTGATGTGAGGTACCAACTCGCCGAGAACCACTTTGCAGTCGGAATGAGTACCAGCAAAATGAGCACGGCTACCCCGGCGTATCGAAAGCGTAGAGTCTGTCGTGTTATCTGGATAACGGTGCCGAACATTGCGATGAGTGACAGTGCCATAGGAGCAACGAAATAGCGATCGCCAATTCCCCCCATTCGGTAACTCACAACGGAAAGCAGGAGAGCCTGTACAGAGAGCGACAAATTGAAGTGCCAATTCTGTCCGTGACGCGTTCGGAATATGAGCAATATTCCTATGCAGCAAAGTGAAATGATGACAGGTCCAAGTAGCCCCGACCACCAGAAGGCGCCCATACCGTCCCAAGGCATCGTGACTTTTGAAGCTTGCCCGGTGAATGCTGTGTCAAGTCCGACCTTCGCAATTTGGATCAGCAACGTCCCGCTGATTGTCCCAAGGAATACGAGCTGCTGTCGAGAGATGTTGCGCTGTCGATAAATTGCCATCACGATTGGCAAAGCACACATGATTGTGAGCGGTTGGGTGAGACCTACCACCATCGTGAAAATCAGAGTGGATACACGAAATCGATCACTACTCTTTGACGAACAGGCGATAAGGGTCAATGCTGTGAGGAGTGGCCACTTGACATTCCCAACATTCCCAATACTGCTCTCTGAAGCGTGTGGAGAGAGGATGAGAAGCAGGCCAGCAAGGTACCCAAACCAATCGCTTTCGTATTGCATGCGGACAACGAATGCCACGATGGCTCCACACGTGGACCAGACAACATGAACAAGAAGTGCGAGTGCAATTGCCTGTGACTCCAATGGGAAGATGGATGTAAGCAAGGCGAGGAGTCGTGCTCCAACATGAAAATACGGGTCACCGACTGTGAGGGCACTGATACCGTTCGTGGCGCCACCGAGTATGTACCCATAGCCAGGGTCAGCAGGTAGCCGACCAATGCTTTGGTGTGTACGAAGTACCACGACGATGAAGTACGAAACCAGTACGAGCGACAGATGAACCCCAAAGTTCCGAGGTTTTGACCCACGAAGCACTTACTCAGACTAATGAAGTGGAATTCCCTCATGTTTTTCGGTAACGAGTTCGGAAATTCTTGGTGCTCGGTTTGGCACGCCGAAAAGTTCGCCAACTACAACAGTCCCCGACACACATAGGCGGGGGATCTCCTTCGAGACCACCGTCGAACAAGAGTAAAGGAAGGCAGCCGTGGCGGAACGGATGTCAGACAACGGCGTGCGATCGCGCTTGCGCGACGCCATCAGCGATCCTGCGGACGAGGAC
>SXGR01297958.1_pt1 | contig 11386 bp, 10 predicted proteins | sample 3174711 | NCBI WGS metagenome assembly SXGR01 (sample SAMN11356860, study PRJNA531348) | freshwater metagenome | isolation source: freshwater sample F1-60 | place: China: Fuxian Lake, Yuxi | collected 2017-12-25
GAAGGCGACGGGATTTCCGATTGCCAAGATTGCCGCCAAGTTGGCGGTGGGTTACACATTGGATGAGATTCCCAACGACATCACCAAAATGACCCCTGCCAGTTTCGAACCAACAATCGACTACGTGGTCACCAAAGTGCCGCGTTGGGCGTTCGAGAAGTTTGCTGGTGCAACCAACACCCTCGGCACCCAGATGCGCAGTGTCGGTGAGTCGATGGCCATTGGGCGCACGTTTCCTGAGAGTTTGCAAAAAGCACTGCGCTCGCTGGAAATCGGTCGGGCCGGTCTCAACTGTGACCCGGCCGAACAGAACTTCGCCGCCTATGACGACGCGCAGTTGTTGAGGGCCATCGAGACTGCTACACCCGACCGCATTTTTCAGGTGGGCGAATGCATTCGTCGTGGGATCAACCTCGATGTGGTGCACGCAGCCACCGGCATTGACGTGTGGTTCTTGGATCAGATGAAAGCAATCTATGAAGAGCGTGACGTGCTGACATCAGCGACGCCGCAATCGCTTGATCGCCAAGGGTGGCGTCGCGCCAAGCGACTCGGGTTCAGCGATGCCCAACTGGCGTGGTTGTGGTCAACAGATGAGGCTGTGGTTCGCTCGGCGCGCGAAAGCGCCGGTGTGCTGCCGACCTATAAATCTGTGGATACGTGCAGTGCCGAGTTCGCCGCCGAGACCCCGTACTTTTACTCGACCTACGAAGACGAATGCGAAGTTCGCGAGTCGACCAAGGACCGAGTCATCATCTTGGGGAGCGGGCCCAACCGCATCGGTCAGGGAATCGAGTTCGACTATTGCTGTGTGCATGCCAGTTTTGCGCTGCGCCAAGCCGGCTACGAAACGGTGATGTTGAATTGCAATCCCGAAACCGTATCCACTGACTATGACACATCCGATCGCTTGTATTTCGAGCCGCTCACCACTGAAGACGTTTTGAATGTGATCGCCGTCGAAACCAAAGCGGCTGGCAAGCCACCGAAGCTGATCGTGTCGCTGGGTGGCCAAACACCACTCAAGTTGGCGACGTCACTACCGGCTGAACTCATCGCAGGAACCTCGCCGGCATCTATCGATTTGGCTGAGGATCGCGAACAATGGAATGCATTGTGCAACCGGCTTGGAATCGCCCAGCCACCTGGGGCAACTGCCACCACGTTGGCGGGTGCACGAGCAGTGACGCAGACCACGGGTTATCCGGTGTTGGTGCGACCCAGCTATGTGCTCGGTGGGCGAGCCATGCGCATCGTGCACGATGACGCTCAACTTGCCGACGCCATGGCCGAGATGGAGCTGTTTGGTTCGCTCGGCCGCGAGGGTGGTTTGTCGTCGTCGCGACCTGTGCTCATTGATCGTTTTTTACAGGGCGCCACCGAGGTGGATGTCGACGCCATTCGCGACCACACCGGAGAGGTGCTCGTCGGCGGCGTGATGGAACACGTCGAAGAAGCAGGTATCCACTCGGGTGATTCGGCGTGTGCACTGCCGGCCCAAACGCTGTCGGAAGAAGCCCTGTCCACCATCAGCGAATACGTGCACAAGATTGCAGCAGCGCTCGATGTGCGCGGGCTCATCAACGTGCAGTTCGCAGTGGCCGACAACAAGGTGTACGTCATCGAAGCGAATCCGCGCGCGAGTCGCACGGTGCCAGTCGTAGCCAAGGCCACTGGTGTGCCTTTGGCGATGGTGGCCAGTCGGGTGATGCTCGGTGCGACCTTGGCGCAATTGCGCGACGAGGGCCTTCTGCGTCCACCTGCAACTGGGCATGTGAGCGTGAAAGAAGCAGTGTTGCCGTTTAATCGGTTTCCCGAAGTCGACACGACCTTGGGGCCCGAGATGCGTTCGACGGGCGAAGTGATGGGAATCGACACGACGTTTGGGCGGGCTTTCATCAAAGCGCAGTCGGCGGCCGGCACGGAATTGCCCATGCAGGGTCGGGTGTTTGTTTCGCTCAATGATCGCGACAAAGTAGCCGCAGTGGAAATCGGCCAAGCGCTCGTGGCAGTGGGCTGCACCATCGTGGCCACTATCGGTACGGCGGACGTGCTTTCTGCCGGTGGGGTGGTCGTAGAGCGCGTGGTGGGCAAGGTGTCACAGCGCAGCGTTCAACAACAGGGCAATCTGGGCGATGCAGTGGCACTCATTAACGATGGGTCAATCGTGTTCGTCATCAACACCCCGCAAGACAGCGGCACCCATCGCGACGGTGAAGCAATTCGCAAAGCCGCCAACGTAAAGGGTGTCTCGCTGGTTACCACTGTGCGCGCGGCGCGGGCGGCGGTGCAAGGCATGCGCGAGCGTCGCGACACGGCACTCGGCATTCGCTCACTGCAGGAATACCACGGCGTGTCGTCGTGAATTCGCCACTCGGCATCCCACACACACGCGTCGGCGCACTCACGTTGCCCAGCCCGGTGCTCACGGCATCCGGCACTGCGGGGCATTCCGACGAACTTGCGGCGTATGTGGATCTATCCACGCTCGGGGCAGTAGTGGTGAAGTCCGTGGCTTCGTTTGAGTGGCAAGGAAACCCTGCACCACGCCTGCATGCCACGGGAAGTGGCATGATCAACGCGGTCGGCCTGCAGGGCCGCGGCACGGCGCACTGGGTGCAACACGAACTGCCGCGCTTGCGTGCGCGGGGTGCACGAGTGGTCGCCAGCATCTGGGGTTTTCGTGAATCTGAGTATGAACAAGCCGCACTTGATTTGGTGGCGACTGCCGATCAACTCGTGGCAGTTGAGGTCAACTTGTCGTGCCCCAACGTGGATCATGCCCGTGGCATGTTTGCCCACAGCGCCACGCAGTCGGCGCAAGTCATCGCCGCAGTGCGACGCGTGTTGCCGGCGAGCGTTGCCGTGTGGGCCAAGTTGAGCCCCAATACCGATCAACTGGTGTCCATCGCGGGTGCGGTGGTGGCAGCCGGCGCCGATGCTTTGGTGCTCGTTAACACCGTGCTCGGTATGGCGATTGACATCGACACGCGACGCCCGGCTCTGGGTAACGGTGGTGGCGGGCTGAGCGGTGCCGCGATGCACGCGGTAGCGGTGCGCAGTGTGTTCGACGTGCGGGCTGCTCATCGTCACGTGCCGATCGTGGGGGTCGGGGGAGTCAGCAACGCCGACGACGCGCTCGAGTTGATGATGGCTGGCGCTGATGCGGTGCAAGTGGGCACTGCAACGTTTGCTGATCCGCGGGCAGTCGCCAAGATTCAACGCAAGATGTTTCGCTGGGCACAACGTCAGGGCATCACATCGTGGGGCGAGGTCATCAATAGCGCGCACTAGCCTTCTGTTATGGCAGTGACGCCAGTGGTTGACCAGCGCAGCGAGATAGTGCTTGCTCGCCTTGCCGAGCGGCGCATTCAACTCGAAGCCCTCGTTGGTGCGGTGCACGACCATTCGGTTTCTCTGGCCGATGTCTTTGCCCGAGCAGGCGACCCCAGCGTGACCACGCTCGAGCCTGACGCGCTCGTGTGTCGTTTTGTGTATCTCGTGAAAATTGCCGAGGCGTTGCCTGGTGTGGGCAAGGTTCGTGCACGTCGCGTGTTGGCTGACCACGGATGTGGCGAACGCACGCGGGTCGGTGACGTAGAGGTGAATGACCGCGACATGTTGGTGCAGGCGTTGCGATGAGTGGCATCGTGTTCGTGGTGTCGGGGCCAGGTGGGGTTGGCAAGAGCACGGTGGTTGGCGAACTCATGAAACGTGATTCGGCACTGTGGTTGAGTCGATCTTGGACCACCCGAGAGCGTCGTCCCGGCGAGGCTGACGACGCCTACAACTTCGTGTCGCGTGATGCCTTTGAAGCCCACATCGTGGCTGGCGGTTTCTTGGAGTGGACGACGTTTTTGGGCAACTACTACGGCACACCGCTGCCTACACCGACGCCTGGCAAAGACATCGTGCTGGAAATCGAAGTCGATGGTGCCAGCCAGGTGAAACAGCAACACCCGTCAGCCGTGCTGATCTTCGTGTTGCCGCCATCACGCGAAGAGCAACGCCAACGGCTCACGGTGCGCGGCGACGATGAGCGCAAAGTCGACGAACGGCTCCGCAAGGCCGAAGAAGAAGAGCCAGTGGGCATCGCCCTGGCTGACCACGTGATCATCAACCACACGCTGGACCAGACCATTGCCGACATGCTGGCCATCGTGGCGCAGGCTCGCCGCGCCGCTAGCATCTAGGGGTCCCAGACGCCCTCGTCTCGGCCTCGCCATACAACGCCCCAAGGAGTCTTGTGTCCACCACGCCTGAAAATTCCATGATGTCGCCGGCAATCGAAAAACTGATGAATCGCACGCAGTCCAAGTTCAGCCTTGTTACCTTGGCCGCCAAGCGGGCCCGCGAGATCACCGAGTACTTCGGCAACCTGCAAACCGGCAGTGTCGTTGGCCCAACGGTCGAGTCGGTGAGCACCAAGCATCTTTCGGTGGCCTTCGAAGAAATCGCCGCTGACAAAGTGCGTTTCGTTGCCAAGACGCTCGACGAGATTCGTGCCGAAATCGCCGAACTGCAGCGCCAAGAAGACGAAGCAAACGCGCTCGATGCTTCGCAGGATGCCGAAGCTCAACCCGAGTAGGTTTTGGTCGTGGCACGTAACTTCACGTTCACGTCGGAGAGTGTGACCGAGGGTCACCCCGACAAGATGGCTGACCAAATCAGCGACTCGGTGTTGGATGCAATTTTGGCCGAAGACCCACAGGGTCGTGTGGCCTGCGAAACATTGCTCACCACCGGCTTGTGTGTGATTGCCGGTGAAATCACCACGTCGGCGTATGTCGATATTCCCAAACTGGCGCGCAGTGTCATCAAAGAAATTGGTTACGACAATGCTGCGTATGGCTTTGACGGCAACACCTGTGGCGTCATCATCAGCATCGACGAACAGTCGAGCGACATTGCGATGGGTGTCGACAAGAGCGAAGAGTTGCGCGGCGGCAAGAGTGGCGAAGACCGTCTCAATGCCCAGGGTGCCGGCGATCAAGGAATGATGTTCGGTTACGCCTGCGACGAAACGACCGAGCTCATGCCGTTGCCCATCTTTCTTGCCCATCGTCTGGCCGAGCAACTCACCGAGGTGCGCAAATCGGGTGCCATCCCATATCTGCGTCCGGACGGTAAGACGCAGGTGTCATTTGACTACGAAGACGGTGTTCCGGTGCGCTTGCGCACCGTGTTGATCAGCACGCAGCATGCCGACGGAATTTCCCGCGACACGGTGATTCGCCCCGACCTCATCGAACAAGTGATTCGCCCGATCGTGCCGGCCAAGTTTGCCAAAGATGACTATGCCGTCTACATCAACCCGACCGGCGAATTCGTGAAGGGTGGACCACACGCCGACACCGGTCTCACCGGGCGCAAGATTATCGTCGACACTTACGGCGGCATGGGTCGCCACGGTGGTGGGGCGTTCAGCGGCAAAGATCCGTCGAAGGTCGATCGTTCGGCTGCCTACGCCGCGCGATGGGTGGCCAAGCACGTCGTGGCTTCGGGTGCAGCGCGCCGCTGCGAAGTGCAAGTCGCCTATGCCATTGGTATGGCGCAGCCGATCAGCATCCTCGTCGAGACGTTCGGTACCAACACGGTTGCAGAATCACAAATCGAGCAGGCCGTGCGCGACACATTCGACCTGCGACCAGCCGCCATCGTGCGCGACCTCGATTTGAAGCGTCCGATTTATCGTCGCACTGCTGCGTATGGGCACTTCGGTCGCAACGATCCCAACTTCACGTGGGAACAAGTGTCGCGGCTTGATGCGTTCAAAAAAGCCGCCAAACTGTAGACCGCTTCGCCCACTGGGCTGTGACGCCGCCACCGGCTGCGTAATCTCGTAACTATTGTGTCGTTGCTTGCCCGAGTCGTCGTAGATGTCACGGGCGTCGATAAACCGTTCGATTATCTCATCCCCGACGCATTGCGCAGCGATGTGGTGGTTGGCTCGCGGGTGCGCGTGTCGTTGCATCGTCGCGAGGTGTCGGCGTGGGTGATGGCAATCATCGAAGACGTCGACAGTGACGTTGACGCCAAGCGACTCTTGCCCATTATCAAGGTGATGTCGATCGGGCCATTGCCAGATGTGGTGGCCCTGGTGGAGTGGGCAGCAGTGCGGTGGGTGTCGCGCCGTCGGCCATTTTTTGTTTCAGCCTCACCACCCAAGCGCGTGCCACGTTTGGTGGCTAGTCGTTACGGCGCCCGCAGTAGGAACGCGTCCACATCTGACCACGCATCGGAAAATGCAGCACTCGTCGCGCTGTTTCGTGCCGTAGGCGGTGTGGTGCAATCTGGCCCCGCGTCAACGCACTCCGCACTGCTTTCTGCCGCAACTCGCCAGGGCCCCACCTTGGTGGTGGTGCCAACCGTCGTGCGAGCGCGGCGCCTGGCTGCCCACTGTCGTCAACTCGGCTTAACCACGGCGGTGTATCCCGACGATTGGGTGGCAGCAGCATCCGGCGTCGACGTCGTGGTGGGCGCGCGGTCCGCGGTGTGGGCAAGTGTTGCGCAACTTGCCAGCATCATCGTGATCGACGAACACGATGACACCTTGCAAGAAGAACGAGCCCCCACTTGGCACGCGCGTGATGTGGCAATCGAGCGAGCCCGCCAAGCCGGCATTGCCTGTGTGTTGGTGTCACCCGTGCCTACGTTGAGCGCACGTCAATGGGCGCACTCGATTGGTGCAGATGTCGTGCAAGCCCACGACGCCACAGACTGGCCAACGATCCGCTTGATTGATCGCAACATTGACGAACGCTGGGCATCGTCGCTGGTCACGAGCGAACTGATCGAGTTGCTGCGCGATCACACCAAACGTGTGGTGTGTGTGCTGAACGTAAAAGGTCGGGCTCGCGCGGTGGCCTGCGATGCATGTCGCACGGTGGCGTGCTGCGAGGCTTGCGGGGCTGCGGTGCAACAGCCCGACGAGCAAGGGTTGTCGTGCCCGCGGTGTGCAGCCACACGACCCGTGGTGTGCTTGGCCTGCGGGTCGCAAAAGATGCGCTCTATCCGTATCGGTATCTCACGCCTGCGCGACGAACTCGAGGCCGCAGCCGGGCGACCGGTGCAAGAGATCAAACCAACCACTAGTGCCATTGAGCCCCACACATCGGTGTTCGTAGGCACCGAAGCGGTGTTGCACCGCATCGATCGTGCTGATGTGGTGGTGTTCTTGGACATCGACGCCGAGTTGCTGGCCCCCCGCTTTCGCGCCAGCGAGCAGGCGTTGAGTTTGGTGGCGCACGGTGCGCGACTCGTAACGGGTGGCAGCGGTAGTGCGGATGGCAGTACAGGTGGTGAAGTCGTGCTCCAAACTTCGGTGCCACAGCACGAGGTGATGGTGGGTTTGGTGGCGGCCAACCTTGCACCCCATGTGGCTGCCGAAACCGAGCGTCGACAGCGCCTGCGCTTGCCACCGTTTGGTGCTCTGGCCGAGATCAGCGGTGCTGGGGCGCCGGATCTGGCCGCTCAACTTGCGGCGTCGTTGCTGGTGCAAGTGGCCACCAACGAAGATCGCACCTTGGTGCGTGCTGCATCGTGGGAGGCCTTGAGCGAAGCGTTGACTGTTGCGCTCGGCGCTGGGGCTCGCCCCAAGGTGCGGGCGCGCATTGCAGTCGACCCTCCACGCGCCTGAGTCGGCACAGAGACTCGCGCGTCGGGTTCGGGCTACGTTCGGCTTACGCGCGTGTCACGTGCAGAACGCGGTAGCCCTGTTTGCTGGCGTGACGTTGCACCACGTAGCCCTCGGTAGCCAGCCATTTGGCCAGCGAATCAGAACCCAAATTTTTGTGCACCACCAAGTCGGCGCAACCCTGCGGGGTGAGGCGTGCCAACCATTCGCGTAGCAGTCGATGTAGCTCGTCTTTACCGATACGAATCGGGGGATTCGACCAGATCGCATCGAACTGCAACTCGGCGGGCACGTCGCCCACGGTCACGACCCGCACATTAGACAGGTCATTGAGTTTTACGGAGCGACGGGCTACTTCGATCGCCCGCTCGTTTACATCGACGGCCCAGACTTCGGCATTTGGGCGCAGCTTGGCAAGAGCCACGGCAATTGCACCACCACCACAGCCAAGGTCGAGCAGCACGCCACCAGTTGGCACTTGCGCATTCTCAATAAGCACTCGGGTTCCCCAATCGAGTTCGCCGTGGTTGAATACGCCGCGGTCGCCAGCCAGCGTGAGTTGCAGTTTGCGTACCTGCACTTGATGAGTAGTCGGCGTCGAGGGCGACGTCGGGTCCGGGGTGAAGTAGTGATCAGATGACGACATGCCAATCGGTAGCCTTACACAGCGTGACGTACGAAATTCGCACCTTTGGCGACCCCGTATTGAAAGCTGTCGCCGAACCCGTCACCAATATTGATGCCAAGTTGGTGTCGCTCACCGATGAGATGTTCGAGGTCATGTACAAAGCCCCCGGCATCGGGTTGGCGGCCACCCAAATTGGTGTGCAACGTCAAATTTTCGTCTACGACATCGACGACAAGCGCGAGGTGATTTTGAACCCGCAGATTGCCGAGTCGAGTGGGGAGTGGGTGTACGACGAAGGTTGTCTGTCGATTCCAGGTTTGTATGTGGAGATGCTGCGTCCGAAGAGTGTGTTGGTGCGGGGTATCAACCTGCAGGGCAACCAAGTGGAGTTCGAGGCCGACGAACTTTTGGCGCGCTTGTTCCAACACGAGGTGGATCACCTCAACGGGGTGCTCATGTTTGACCGCATGACCCCAGACCAGCGTCGCGAGGCCGTCAAGTTGTATCGCACCCGCGAAGATCAGCCCAAAGATGCCGAACCATTCCACCTGAAACTGGTGTGACGCAGATTCGTTGCTCGTGACTGCACTTGCCGCCTTGCCGACGGGTGCCGCGCGACGCGTGGTGTATCTCGGCACACCCGAAGTCGCAGTGCCACCGCTGCAGGCCCTGGTCGCCGCGGGCGTCGAAGTTGCATTGGTGATCACGCGCCCTGACAAGCGACGCGGTCGCGGGTCGGGTGTGTCGCCGAGCCCGGTGAAGGTGGCCGCCGGTGAATTGGGTTTGTCAGTGAGTCACGACGTGAGCGATGCGCTTGCCGTTGGCGCAGACCTGGGTGTGGTTGTTGCCTATGGACGCATCATTCCGATGTCGGTGCTGTCGCAGGTGGCGTTGATCAACGTGCATTTTTCGCTGTTGCCACGTTGGCGGGGCGCAGCCCCCGTCGAGCGAGCGATCCTTGCCGGTGACAGCGAAACAGGGGTGTGCATCATGCGGGTAGAAGAAGGCTTGGATACCGGTGTGGTGTATGACCGCAGCGTGCTGGCGATTCGCAGCGACCACTCGCTTACATCGTTGCGCGATGAACTGGTGCAGGCGTCACTGCCGGCCTTGTTGCGCGCGGTCACGAAGGGCACCGGCACCGGCACCGCTCAGCAAGGCGAGCCAACCCACGCCGCCAAGATTTCGCCGAGTGAACTGCAGGTGCAGTTCACCATGAATGTGCGCGAAGTGGTGGCCCGCACCAAGTTGGAGGCTGCATGGTTTATGTATCTCACCAAGCGCGTGCGGGTATTGCGTGCCCAACCATCGCCGAACCCGTTGCCGGCGGGGACCGCACCCGGCGATGTGCTGTCGGTGGGGCCAGCCGGGGTGGAAGTCGCCTGTAGCGATGGTGCAGTGTTGCTCGTTGCTGTGCAACCCGAGGGCAAGAACGCAATGCCAGCCGTTGACTGGGCCAACGGGGCGAGGCTCGGCACATCGTTGACCGCGGCGTCGTTAGCCTGAAAACTCATGTTGCGACTGGTGCTTCCCAAGGGTTCGCTCGAAGCCGCAACGTTTGATTTATTTGACACTGCCGACCTCACCGTCAAGCGGTCATCACAGGTCGACTATCGGGCCTCTATCGCTGACCCGCGCGTCGACGAAGTGCGCATTCTGCGACCACAAGAAATCCCGGTGTACGTTGCCGAGGGTTTGTTTGACATTGGCATTACCGGTCGCGACTGGATCGAAGAAACATCCAGCACCGTGCAGTCACTTGGCAAGTTGAACTACTCAAAAGTATCCAGCGACCCAGTCCGCATCGTGTTGGCGGTGGCCAACGACTCGAAGTTTCAAAAAGTGCAGGACCTGCCCGCAGGCGTGCGGGTGACCAGCGAGTATCCGCGGCTTACCGAAAGATTCTTTGCCGAGCACAAGATTTCTGCTGACGTTCGTTTGTCGTATGGTGCCAGCGAAGCCAAGGTTCCCGACATTGCCGACTGCGTCGTTGACATCACCGAAACAGGGCGCGCGTTGCGAGCGGCAGGGCTGCGCATCATCGACACCATTCTCACCAGCCACACGGAGTTCATCGCCAACCCGACCGCCTACGCCGACCCGAAGAAGCGTCACGCAATGGAGCAGTTGCTTACGTTGTTGCAGGGTTCGCTCGAAGCTCGCGGCAAGGTGCTTGTGAAGTTGAACGTGAGCGATGCCTGTTATGCAGCGGTGCTCAAGGTGTTGCCAGCGGCCAAGTCGCCAACCGTGTCGAAGTTGGCCTCGGGCGACTGGGCGGTGGAATCGGTGGTGGAAAAAAGCACCGTCAATACGGTCATTCCGGCCCTGAAAGATGCGGGCGCCACCGACATTCTCGAGTTGCCGATTTCCAAAATCATTCACTAACTCAGCGTTGAGCGGGTAGCCGTACCTCGACGACCAAGCCGGGAAACCGCAGCGTGATGTCGCCAAAAATCATCTCGTAGTCATTGATAATCGGCGCCCGAGATGCCACGACGGTGAGTGCTGCCGTGTCGTGCTGCACACCGGGGCCGGTGCGTCGCGCGCTGCGCAGTTCGAACTCGTGTGGGGCCACTTCGTGAACATCAACCCAGTCGGTGTCGGGCCGACTACGCACACCGATGAAGCCATCGCGGGAGTACATCGTGAATGGTGCGTACTGGTCAATGGCAAATCTGCTGCGGCGGCCATGCTCGAAGCCGATTGCATTGTTGGGTTCCACGATTGATGTGGCCACGATGTCACCGAATCGCTGCTCATGCCGCCGTGGTTCGACGACTGGCTGCATGCTGAAGGCTTTGCGCAAGCGCGCGCACAACCGGGTAAACAGCGGCAAGAAATACAAGTCGTGCACATGCGTGGTGTTGTTATCCAGTCGCGTCGGCCCAGCGGCGGGCACGTCGATTGCTGCCATCAACACCGACATGAGCGAGACATATAAATGCGGATCCAAACCGTAGGACCGCACATGAGGCCCGGCCTGCAGGGCAAAACCCGGGTGCCACACCTCATGGAGGCGGCCACAGATAAGCCGTATCGCTTGCTCGCCAAGTTGGCGCACTGGCGCTGTGCGCCCGAAGTCGGCCAGCACACAGCCAGCCATGAGAGAGATTGCATCGTAA
>SXGR01242369.1_pt1 | contig 11385 bp, 7 predicted proteins | sample 3174711 | NCBI WGS metagenome assembly SXGR01 (sample SAMN11356860, study PRJNA531348) | freshwater metagenome | isolation source: freshwater sample F1-60 | place: China: Fuxian Lake, Yuxi | collected 2017-12-25
ACGGCATGCAGCGGCAATGAAACCAACCAGCAGGAACCGCTCCTGCGCGAGCCGACGGTCGAAGGTGTCGGGGCTCTCCATGGGTCGAATCAGCCGTTGCTGCGGGATGTCCCTTGGGGTTGCCGCACCGGAGCTCGGCCGGACAGGGCCGTGGCGGAAATCACGAACCCAATCGACTCGGATGCCCGGCCGAGAACACCGTGGCGTACATGGCGCCCTGAACAGCCGTGAACAGCGGTATGCCGAGGAGCGGCAGGCCGACGCAGAGCAGCATCACGCTCAGGGCCAGCACCAAGCCGTACACGAAGAGCAGCGCGAACATCGCCGGCGCCTTGCCCGCGGTGAGCGACCACGAACGCCGGAGGGTGGATTCAAGCCCTTCCTTGGGCAGCGAGGGATCGGCAGCCAGCGCGCTCATGAAGATGAGCCGCGGCACGATCAAGATCGAGACGGCCAGGGCTCCAAGCCCCGCCAGCAGCCCGCCCACCGCACCCAGCAGTCCGATCTTTCCGAAGTTTCCACTCATCTCGAAACCCACGGCCAGGCCGAGCATGAGCAGCCCTGGGATCACCGCGGCAATGACCGCGACCCCGATCAGCAGGATCGACACGACGTAGGCCAAGACCACCGAGCCGTATCGCTGGAAACCGAGGAACAGGTCGGAGACCTGGCCAGCACCACGCACGGCGCGCGCGCCCGCCAAGATGAAACCGGACAGGAGCGGGCCTCCCACCAAGATCGACAGCAGGTAGCCGAACAGATCGAGCCCGAGCGCGCCGGGTGCGGTGGTGCCGGACTCCTCAGCTGCAGCACGCAACAACCCCGAGATCATCCCGGGCACACCGAGCGCGTACGACAGAGCCATGTAGACCAGCCCGATCAGGACCAGTACGCCCCACCGGGACTTGAAGGCCTTGTGGCCAAGTTGCGACGAACCACCGTAGGTGAACGCCGGCAGCTCCTCGTCAGGAATCGGTGTTGTGGCCAGCGGCGGGTGCGCCGCACCGAGCACCATATCGGAACGCGCGGACATGCTGCCTGCCGCGCCAAGTTGCGCGAGCAGCGCCGCGATGACTGGCTCCTGCGAAGCCATCGTCCACGCGGTATCCCCCACCATGCAGACCTTGGTGCTGGCAGTGATCCGACCCAGTGCGACCAGACGCTCGATGGCCACGCGATCGTGCGGTCCCGTGAGCTGTCCCGATTCGACGACGTACCAGTTCATCAAGAGCCTCCTGCGCTGCGCACGGTGCGCAGGATAGATCAGCCGCCGTGCTGGTGCGATGGAGCAGATCGGCCGCGACCGCCTCGCAGCCGCAACGAATACAGCAGGAAGAAGAAGGTCGGCACCACGAGCTGGTCCATGATCGTGGATCCCAGCATGCCGCCGAAGACCGACACGCCGATCGAGCGGCGGCTCTGCGCCCCGGCACCGACGGCGATCACGAGCGGCAGAATCCCCAGGATGAAGCTCAGGCTCGTCATCATGATCGGCCGCAGGCGCAGGCGCGAGGCCTCGCTGGCCGCCTGCAGCGGGGTCTCGCCACCATCGGCGCGGACCTTCGCGAACTCAACGATGAGGATCGCGTTCTTCGCGGCCAGGCCCACGAGCATGACGAGCCCGATCTGTGCGTACACGTCCAGCGAGCGCCCGGTCCAGTGCAGGGCGATCAGCGCGAAGAGCACGGCGAAGGCGACCGCCAGCAGCACGTTGAAGGGCAGCACCCAGCTTTCGTACAGCGCCGCGAGCAGCAAGAAGACCGCGATGAGCGCCATCGAGAAGATCACCGGCGCCAGACCGCTCGCCTCGATCTCCTGGTAGGTCGTGCCGGTCCACTCATACGAGAAGCCCTCGGGCAGCGTGGTCTTCGCGACCTCGTCGATCGCCTTGATGGCATCGCCGGAGCCGTAGCCAGCGGCGGTCTGCCCGTTCACCTGCACCGTGTTGTAGAGGTTGTAGTGGGCTGCGTTGTCGGTGCCCGCCTTCAGCACCGGCCGCGAGAAGCTGGAGAACGGCACCATCTCCCCTTCCTTGTTGCGCACCCGCAGGCCCATGATGTCGGTCACGTCCATGCGGCTGCCGGACTGCGCCTGCACCATGACGTTGTAGACCTGGCCGAACTGGTTGTAATTGTTGATGAACGCCTGGCCCATCGTGGTGCCGAGCGTGTCGAAGACCGTGCCCATCTCCAGGCCCAGTGCGTACACGCGGGTGCGGTCGATCTCAAGCGTGATCATTGGCACCGAGTTGGTGAACGGCGTGTTCAGGCCGGTGAGTTCCGGCCGCTTGGACGCCTCGCCGAGGAACGCATCGGTGACCTCGGCGAGCGCGCTGAAGTCCTGGCCTGCGAGTGCCTCGAGCTGCAGCTGCCAGCCGCCCACGGCGCCCAGGCCTGGGATCGGCGGCGGTGGTGCCGGAAGCACGGTCGCCTCGGGCATCGAACGCAGGTCCGGCGCGGCGCGCCTGATGATCTCGCGGACATTCTCGGTCGCAGGGTCTCGCTCCTCCCATGGCTTGAGCGTGACGATGACCACGCCGGCATTCGTCGAGAGTGAACTGGTCAGGAAGTTGAGCCCGTTGATCTGGATCGCATCGGCCACAGCCTCGTCGCGGCGCACGATCTCCTGGATCCGGTTCGAGACCTCCTGCGTGCGGAGCAGGCTGGCGCCCGGTGGCAGCTGGTAGAGCACGAAGTACGCACCCTGGTCCTCGTTGGGCACGAACGAGGTCGGCACCACGCGGAAGTAGTGCCACACGCCCACGCAGCCGATGAGGAACGACACCACGACGGCGTACCAGTGCTTGCAGAGCCACTGCACCAGTCGCGCATAGTGGTCGCTGAGCCAGTCGAAGCCGCGGTTGAAGGCGACGAAGGGCCCAAAGGTGCTCGGTGCGGAGTGACGCAGGAAGACCGCGCAGAGCGCAGGTGAGAGCGTGAGCGAGTTGACGGCGCTGAAGGCGATCGAGAACGCGATCGTGAGCGCGAACTGGTTGTAGAGCTGGCCAGTGATGCCGGGCATCAGTGCCGCAGGGATGAAGACCGCCAGGAGCACCGCGCTCGTGGCGACGATCGGCCCCCCCACTTCCTGCATGGCCTTGACCGCGGCCTCGCGCGGATCGGTCACTCCCGACTCGAGCTGCCGATACACGTTCTCCACCACGATGATCGAGTCATCGACCACCAGGCCGATCGCAAGCACGAGCCCAAGCAGCGTCAGGGTGTTGATCGAGAAGCCGAAGATCGCCATCATCGCAAAGGTGCCGATGATCGAGACCGGGATCGCGATCATGGGAATCAGCGTGGCGCGGAAACTCTGCAGGAAGATGAAGATCGTGATCAGCACCAAGATGCCAGCCTCGATCAGGGTCTTCACGAGGTCATCGAGCGATGCCTCGACGAAGAGCGTCGTGTCGTAGGTGACTCGGTAGCGCAGACCCGGCGGGAACTGCTCAGAGAGCCGGTCCAGCTCGCCGCGCACTGCCTCGATCACATTGAACGCGTTGGCGCTCGGCAGCTGGTAGATGCCGATCGTGGCTGTGGGGCCACCGTTCAGGGCCGATGTGCTGGTGTACTGGTACGAGCCCAGGTCGAGCTCAGCAACATCACGCACACGCACGAGGCCACCATCGCGCTCGGCGCGCACCACGATGTCGCCGAACTCCTGTGGATCCACGAGCCGCCCCTTGGCCTGGATCGACAGCGTCACCGAAGGCCGGCTGGTGGATGGCTCGAGTCCGAGCGAGCCCAGCGACGACTGGTCGTTCTGATCCTTGATCGCAGCGTAGACATCGGTCGGCGAAAGACCCAGCTGCGTCAGCCGGCCCGGGTCGAGCCAGACGCGCATGGCGTACTGCTGCAGGCCGAAGACCGTCGTGCTGCCCACCCCGTCCACGCGCGCGACCACCGGTTCGACCGTGATGTTGGCGTAGTTGGAGAGGAACGAACTGTCGTAGCGGCCATCGGGCGACTCCAGGCTGACCACGGCCGTCAGGTTGGTCGACTGCTTCGCGATGTTCACGCCCACGCGCTGCACCGACTCAGGCAGCATCGGGATCGCCTGATTCACGCGCGTGAGCACGTCGACCGCGGCGATGTCGAGGTCGTAGCCCACCTCGAAGGTCACGGTGATCGTGCTGACCCCTGCATTGGTCGAGGTCGATGAGATGTAGAGCATCCCCTCGACGCCGTTGATCTGCTGCTCAAGCGGCAGGGTGACGACCTGCGCCACGGTGGCGGCATCGGCACCGTTGTAGATGGCCGTGACCTGCACCGTCGGCGGCACGATCGCCGGATACTGTGCGATCGGCAGGATCCAGGCGCACACCGCGCCCGACAGCGTCATCACCAGTGCGATGACCGTCGAGAAGATCGGTCGCTCGATGAAGAAGCGGTACATGGTGCGTCAGCTCCCTGGCTTCGCTTCGGGCGCGGTCGCCGGCTCGGCCTCACGTGCCGGCGGCTCGGCGTTGCTCGTGACGCCAGCCGATGTTCCCGCGCCAAGGTCCACGACCTTCGCGCCCGGACGGAGCTTCGCCAGTCCCTCGATGACGATGCGATCGCCCGGCTTCAGCCCGGACTGCACGATGACGTCGTTGTTCCAGGCGGCCAACGGCTCGATGACGGCGCTCTGGACCGTGCCGTCGTCCTTCAGCACCCACACGAGCAATTCAGTCTGGCGCGCGAACGCAGCGCTCTTGGGCACGACGATCGCGGACTTCTGCATGCCGAGGCCCAGCGTGACTTGAGCGTAGCCACCAGGCCTGAAATGCCCGGAACCATTGGGGAACTCCACGCGCAGCAGCAGCGTGTCCGTCGTCTGGCCGACCTGGTTGTCCAGGAACACGAGCTTGCCCTCGGCCCTCGGGGCGCCATCGGTCACCCCGATCGGCAGACCAGGGCGGGCAGTGGTGATCGCGCCCGGCAACTCCACGTGCGCCGTCAGCACGCCTTGGTCACGAGCACCGACGATCGCCGGCAGCAGGCGCGCACTCGGCTTGAATCCCGCCCAGAGTGGATCGATCTGCACGATCGTGTTGAGCGCCTGCGAGTTGGCTTCGCCCACGAGTGACCCGACGTCGACCTTGCTCGCACCGAGCTGGCCCGCGAGTGGGCTGCTCACCGTGCACCACGAAAGCTTGAGCTGGGCGTTCTCGGCGTCGGCCTTCGCGCTCGCCTGATTGGCCTGCGCCAGCGCGATATCGGCAGCAGCCTGGTCCGCGGTCGCCTTGGCTCGCGCCAGGTCCGCCGTGATCTGGTCCCAGCGCTCCTTGCTGATCGCACCGCTGTCGACCAGTCCCTTGTTGCGCTCGAACGTCGCTTGTGCGAGCACGAGCGCGGCCCGTGCACTCTCGGCTTGCGCGCGCGCAGCCTGCTCCTGGGCGATCGCCTGCTTCACGCGTGCGTTGGCGGCATCCAGCTGGATCCGGTACTGCAACGGATCGACCTGGTAGAGCACATCGCCTGGCTTCACGAGCGCGCCATCGGCGATGGGCTGGGACTGCAACCATCCCGGCACGCGCGCGGCGACCTCAACGGTGCGCGGTGAATCGATCGTGGCTGGGAACGTGATCTCGACAGGAACATCCTGCGGGACGATCACCTGCGTGCGCACGGTGATCGGCGGTGGCGTGAGCTGCGGCGGCGCCTGGCCGCACGAGACTGCACCAAGCAGCACGAGAGTCGAGGCCATCGTCGAACGGTTCATCGTGATTCCTTTGCTGCGCTAGGGTCGCGCGAGGCAGCGCTGGCAGGGCTCGAGCCCGTCGCCTTCGCCGCATCCTTCATGGCATCCTCTTGGAGTGGCGCGACATCCTGCCAGCCGCCACCGAGCGCTCGATAGAGCGCCACTGCCGACTGCGCGGCCAGGCCGCGCGCCTGCGCCTCGGCATCCTGCACCGAGTAGAGCTCGTCCTGCAGGTCGAGCAAGTGATCGAGGGTGATCGTGCCGTTCTGGTACTGCATACGGCCCAGGCGCTCGGTGTCGACCGCACTCGCGAGGGCGCGATCGAAGCGGTCGCGCGACTCAGCGGCGAGCACAGTACCGGCGATGGACGAATCGACCTCGGCGACCGCGCGGATGAGCACGCTTCTCCAAGCATTGAAGGCCAGCTCGGCCTGCGCACGCGCCGAGGCGATCTGCGCATCGATGCGCCCGGCCGTGAAGACGGGCACGGTGAGCGATGGACCGAACGAGTACGCGCGATTGGCCCAGTCACCAAGTCCCGAGAAATCGGTTGCCGAGATGTAGAAGTTGCCGCTCAGCGAGAGCGTGGGCCACTTCGATGCCTCAGCCGCGCCGATGCGCGAGACGGCTGCCGAGTAGCGCTCGGAAGCGGCACGCAGGTCAGGGCGACGCTCCAAGAGCTGCGCCGGGATGCCGGCATCGATCGCCACGGGTGCAGCGGGAATCGCCCCTGGGCCGAGTTCCCGGGCGACCTCGTCGACGGTCGTGCCGCAGAGCTGGGCCATCTGGCCAAGCGCCTGCGCGTAGGACGAGCGCAACCCCGGCAGCTGTGCCGCCTCGGCTTCGAGGTTCGCGCGCGTTCGGTTGACCTCAAGCTGCGTGGCCGTGCCCGCCGTAAAGCGTTGCGAAGCAAGGTCCGCGGTCTGCTGCATGGCCGCGACGCTCGCATCGAGCGCCTTCATGCGGGCCTCGAGCGTGCGCAGCTCGACGTAGGTCGTGGCGACGCCGGCGCGCACCGATACGAGCGCCGAGCGCAGGTCATCGACGCCGGCGCGCAGGTCTTGGTTGGCGGCCTCGATCATTCGGCGGATGCGACCCCAGAGGTCGATCTCCCAACTGCCCATCGCGAGGCCATAGGCCCACACCGAGTACGGCTCGGTATCAACGCCCTGCGCGGCGAGCTGCGAGAAGTTCTGCTTGATGCGGTCGTAGGTCGCGCCGCCGGCGATGTCGGGCCAGAGATCGGCCTCGGCCACACCCATCTGTGCCTGCGCCACGCGCACGCGCGAGAGCGCCTGACCAAGGTCGGCATTGGACCGATCGGCCCGTGCAATGAGCCGATCCAGCGTCGAGTCATTGAAGCGAGTCCACCACGCAACGAGCTCCTCGGCGCCCTGCGCGTCGGCCGCCGCACGGGCGGCCGCGGCCTCCTCGGCAGTCAGCGCCGAGGGCATCCAGCTCTCACGCTCCGCGATGCCGGCGTCCGGCGTGGCCAGCTTCGGCGCGTCCGGGCCCATCATGCAGCCACCGACACAGGCCGAAGCGGCAAGAATCAAGGTCGAACGCGAGGGCAACATGGGACAAGGCATCCTACCGATCCTCGATCGCCATCCCGGGAGCGGTAACCTCCCTTCATGCGGTCGCGCACCATCCTTGCCGCCCTGCTCGTGGGCTCTGCAGCGATGCTTGCCGCAACGACTCCAGCCGCGAATCCACCATCCACGGCGGATGCGCCGCCTTCAGCTGGCACGTCGGCGACTCCCCCACCGGCGATCGCCAAGCCATCGATGGACGCGCTGAAACCGCTTGAGCTTCCGGGGCTCCACAACCTGGTCGCGTTCCATGACGACGTCTGGTCTGGCTCGGTCCCCGAAGGCCACGCCGGCTTCGACTCGCTGGCGTCACTCGGCGTGCGCACGATCCTCTCGGTCGATGGTGCCCTGCCCGATCTTGAGCGTGCGCGCGCACACGGCATGCGCTACGTGCACCTGCCCATCGGCTACGACGGCTTCGATGATGCGCGCAAGGTCGAGTTGGCCCGCGCCGTGCGCGATCTGCCAAGACCGATCTACATCCACTGCCACCATGGCAAGCACCGCAGCGCGGGTGCATCCGCGGCGATCGCGGTCTCGCTCGGCTGGCTCACGCCGGATCAGGCTGCGGCGCGCATGGCGGTGTCGGGCACCGCCAAGGGCTACACCGGGCTCTGGCAGTGCACCGCCGAATCCGCACCGATCGCCGCCGCCCTGCTCGATGCCGCACCCGCGGACTTCCCTGAGCGCACCATGCCCAGTTCACTGGTGGCAGCCATGGTCGAGCTTGACGTGGTGCACGACCGCCTCAAGCTCGCGCAGCAGTCAGGATGGCATGCGCCGGCCAACCACCCCGACCTGGCGCCGCTCGCCGATGCAGGCCGTCTCGCCGACCTCTACCGCCTGCTCGATGACGATGCACAGCTCAAGGACGTGCCAGAATCCGAGCGCGCCGTGGTGCGTGAGTGGCTCGTGCGCGAAGGCTTGGCTGCCGCGCGACTGGAGCGGGTGATCGAGTCGATGTCCGTGGCCGAGCCGGATCGTGCGGCGCTAGCGAAGCGGGCCGAAGCCTCGCTCGCCCTGCTTGGGGCCAGCTGCAAGGCCTGCCACCAACAGCACAGGGACTGACCCGCGTTCAGAAACGCCAGACCGCGCGCACGCCACCCACGAGCACCGGGTCATCCACGAGCTCGCTCGCGCTGGGCGCGAGCACCTGAGCATCGAGCGTCAGCTGCAGGCTGCCCGTCACCTGGAATCGGTAGTACGTCTCGGTGAGCCACTGCACCTGATCGTCCGCAGCCAGCGGCTCGGTGCGCGCGATCGCCACGCCGAACCCGTCGCCGCGGCGCTCGAAGCAGTCATCGATCGTCAGGCCAAGCGCAAGTTCCTGCGTGGCGCTGCTCGCCACATCCGCATCCGCCTGGGACCACTGGAACCACGTCCCGAGCTGTCGTACCGGCAGGATCTGTGCCGTCACGGCCTGGCAGGTGCCCCATGCACCGTCCACGCCTTGGTCCACGCTTGCGGCATTGGCATCGGTCCCGCACCACGCCCAGCTGACCCGGCACGGACGGCCGTCGAGTTCAGCAAGCAGCCCCACTTCCCCGGCCACGGCATAGCCATCGCCAAGATCGAGGTCGAGCCACGCATCGTTCACACCGGCGGCGCTGACCGCGTAGCCCGTCATGAAGAGCCAGTCCGTCGGGATCGCGATCGTGCCCACGCCCTCGCACTTGTCCTGGAACGTCACGGGCCAGGTCGAGTTGCCGTCGAAGGGCTGCGCCAGGAACTGGCGGGTCTCGTCATTGGCGAAGATGTTGTCGGCGACGAAGTCGTTGGGATTGAGCTTGCCGACCGACACGATCCATCGATCGTTGAAGAAGCTCTGCGACCACGCCAGTCGGACGAGCTGGTTGTCGAAGCCCGATCGAAGTTCATCGAGCTTCGAAGCAGCACCGACTGAAGCCGACATCGAGGCACCACCCGGCATGGTGGCGTTCGATCGCACTTGGAAGGTGATCCGGCCCATGCCAACACCCGGATCGCGATAGACCAGGAGATCGCTGCGCAGGTTGAGGCGTGACACGCCCACCGTCGATCGCGCGCCGGCAAGCGTGTCGGTCGCGGCCTGCAGCACCAGCGCCTCGTACAAGTCGGTCCGGAGCCCCCACTCGTCTTGGGCGTAGAGCAGGCCGCGTCGCATCGGATCCACCACGAATCCCAAGGGATCCGCGAAGGCACCCGTCGCAGACGGTTGTGCGATCGAGCCAGGCTGCGACGCGGACCAGTCGAATCCGCCCCGCGCCGCGTCGCCCCGCGCGAGCGGCGTCACGCCCGGCATGATGTCGAAGCCCAGCAGCGATCGGGTCTTGTTCATCCACGCCACCTCGTCCCCATGGCGCGAGAAGCGGATGAAGTCATGCAGGTCGTGCAGGACGAAGACGTTGCCGCCGTCAGCCCACGCCTTGGCGGGCGCGAGCGAGGCAGCACACGCGACGATGCACAGCGCGCGCAACGCGCGGCATCGTGTCCTGCAGTGCTGCTCCACTGGTGCCGTGGGGCGCCATGACTACCTCACCGTCAGACGGCGCGCAGATCAGAAGCGGAATTCGAGCGTCGCCGAAATGGTCTGCTCGATGAACGTCTCGATCGTGATGTCGCTGAAGCGATCGAGGTCCTCGCTGAAGTCGGCGGAACCAAGGTCGGCTTCATTGAGGCCGATCAGTCGGTACTCCAAGCCAAGGCTCACGCGGCTGGAGAGCGCGATGTCCAGGCCCACCCTCGCCTGCGCCGCCCACGACCAGCCGTTGCCGTTGATCGACATGGTGTAGTCAGGGACCGCACCGGTGGTCGGCGCCACCGAGATGTCGGAGATGTCGGCCCCCGTGTTGATCGCACCGAAGCCGCCGCCCAGGATTAGACCGATCGACGTGTCATCCGTGCCCGGTGCACGCTTGGTGAGCGGAATGCGCCAGGTGGCATTGGCCATGACCGGAACCTGAAGGAACGAACCGCTGCCGCCGGAGAGCGTGGCATCGAAGGAGGGCGTTGGAGGGCCACCGGTTCGCTGCAGGAACGACAACTCCCCGCTCGCACCACCGAAACCAACCCACGTCAGGCCGGTCTGGACTTCGAGAGAGAAGTTCTCGGTGGCATGGATGCCCAACGCAATCGTGAAGGCAGCGCCGATGTCGGTGTCCAATCCCACGTCGGACAGGCCGTAGGCCGCCTCGGTCTCGAACTCATCACTGATCTTGAGCTTCGGCAGGAACGCAGCGCCGAGCGACGTACCGATGTAGACGCGATTCGAGAACTCCTGCGCCGTCGCGGGAGCGATGGCCTGCTCTGGAGCGCCCGCAGGGGCCTGCGCGGCGGCCTGAGCCGCCGCGAGCACGCCAGTCATTGATGCGGCGACGAGGGTGCGGGCTTGCATGCGGAACTCCTTGGTTCAGAAGCGGAAGTTGAGCGACCCTTGGATGGACTGCGCCCAGGTGTCCCCGAACGACAAGCCTTGCGACGACTCGAAGTTCGCACTGTCCTCGAAGGTGACGTCACCGAAGTTCGGCGCACCCATGTACATCAGCCGCCACGTCACGCCAAGGTCCACGTTGGACGACAGGTTCCAAAGCAGGTCAGCGCGGAACTGGCCGGCAATCTGCCAGCTCGTGCCGTCGATGCCGAAGGTCTGTCCATCGACGCCGGCCGTGGGCGCGCTCACCACGAGATCCTGCATCGACAATTCAAGCTGCGTCACGCCGAAGCCGCCAGCCAAGCGCAGCGACAGGCCGCTCTCGTCGCGTCCGGCGCGACGTTCGATCAGCGGCAACTCCCAGGAGACGTTGGCGAAGATCGGGATCATCGACAGCGTCCCGTCCTGCGTCGAACTGAACGATCCCGGGATGAACGGCCCGCTTCCGACATACTCCTCTAGCGTTCCCGAGAAGCCACTCACCGAATTGGTGGTGTAGCCCGACTCCACCTCGATCGCCACACGGTCGGCGACCCGGAACCCGACCAGCAGGGACCACGACACCCCGAGGTCGGGCGACAGCGAACCGCCGGTGAACCCGATCTCTTCGACGGCACCACCGATGTCGGCGGCAGGGAACCCCTTCAGCGTCAGGTCAGGAATGATCGAGACCCCTGCCCCGGTCTGCAGGTAGAACCG
>SXGR01560343.1_pt1 | contig 11385 bp, 10 predicted proteins | sample 3174711 | NCBI WGS metagenome assembly SXGR01 (sample SAMN11356860, study PRJNA531348) | freshwater metagenome | isolation source: freshwater sample F1-60 | place: China: Fuxian Lake, Yuxi | collected 2017-12-25
GAGGCGCTGAACGGCCCGCAGGAATTCATTCCCGAACGTGCGGCAGAATTTCAACGGCGGCGTGACCGTGTACTGGAAATGTTCAAAGACATTCCCGGCCTGCAACCGAATTATCCGGAAGGCGCTTTCTATCTTTTCGTGCGCTGCGGCGATTTGTATGGCCGCAAAACACCCGCAGGCAAGGTGTTGAAGGACGAAGCCGACGTGGTACTGCACTTGATGGATCACGGCGTCGCAGTGGTGCTGGGCGCGGCGTACGGCATGTCGCCGTACTTCAGAATGTCGATTGCCACCGAGATGGAACGGCTGGAAGAAGCTTGCCGGCGCATGAAGAAAGCGGTCGCCGAATTGAAGTAACCGCGGCAACTGTAGCGATGGCGCAGCCGCTGCTCTTCAAACCGATCAAACTCGCCGGCGTCACCGCGCGCAATCGCATCGTTGTCTCGCCAATGTGCCAGTACTCGTCCAACGAGGGCGGGCCCAGCGATTGGCATCTGGTGCATCTCGGCAAGTTCGCGCTCGGCGGCGCGGCTATCGTGTTTTGCGAAGAGACAGCGGTGGAAATGCGTGCGCGCAAAACGCATGGCTGTGCTGGCATCTATGACAGTAAGCATGTGCCAATGTATCGGCGAATTACAGAATTTATCAATAAAAATAATAGCTTACCAGCAATGCAGATTGGCCATTCTGGGCGCAAGGCTGCATGCGGGCCGCCGTGGACCAACTTTAAGCCACTGAAGGCAGATGATGCCGGAAACGGCATGGCCCCATGGCAAGGCATTGCGCCCAGCGTGATCAGGCATCGTGAGGACGCTGCCGCGCCACACGAACTGTCGGTGTCGGAAATCCGCGAAGTTATCAACGCCTGGCGCGACGCCGCGCTACGCACGCTCGACGCCGGTTTTGAGATCGTCGAAATTCACGGCGCCCACGGCTACTTGATTCACCAGTTTTTGTCGCCGCTCGCCAATCAGCGCAACGACGCTTACGGCGGCGATCTCAACGGGCGCATGCGTTTTGCGCTGGAACTCACCGAAGCTGTGCGTGCAGCGTGGCCGAAAGAGAAGCCGCTGTGGTTTCGCGTCTCGGCGGTTGATGGCGACGGCGGCGCGTGGACGCTGGATGACACCGTGGCGCTCGCGTGCGAACTCAAAGTGCGCGGTGTCGACGTGATTTCCTGTTCATCCGGCGGCATCAACGGCCCGCTCAACATGGCCATCGTGCCGCGCGTTGCAGGCTATCAAGTGCCATACGCAGAACGTGTGCGCCGCGAGGCTGGCATCATGAGTTGTGCCGTCGGGCTGATTACCGAACCGGGTCACGCGGAGACTATTTTGCAAAGCGGTCAGGCAGACTTCATCGCGCTGGCGCGTGAGTTTTTATACAACCCGAACTGGCCGGTGCAGGCGGCCAAACAATTGGGCGTCGCGGAGTATCTGGATTTACTGCCAGAGCAGTATGCTTGGTGGCTGAAGCGGCGGGAGAAAATACGCGAAATTTCGTCTTAAAATTAATCAATTAAAACAATTACTTACGACGACCCAGGAGATTCTCGGGACCGTCATTGGAAGGCAATTGTGGCAACGACTCAATCAAGGCAATCCCTCCGCATCGCCGTGGACATCGGCGGCACCTTCACCGACGGCCTTGCCGTGCTCACGCCCGGCGGACGTATCTGGGTGGCCAAAACGCTGACCACGCCGCGCGATCCGGGCGAGGCGGTGACCACCGTCATGGCCGATTTGCTCCGGCAAGTCGCGGGTATATCAAACAACGTAACTGAAGTCGTACACGGCACCACGCTGGTGACCAATACGCTGATCGAACGCAAAGGCGCAAAGACGGGACTGATAGTCACGTGCGGCACGCGCGACGTGCTCACCATCGGACGCGAGATTCGCTATGAGCTGTACGATCTGAATCTGGAGATTCCCCAGCCGCTGGTAAACGAGGCCCAACGCCTCGAAGCTGCCGAGCGCATGGATGTCGAAGGCGATGTGGTGCAGCCCCTCACGTCCGCCGAAATCGAGCGGCTGATGAATGCCTTGCAGGCCCTGAATGTCGAGGCAGTCGGCGTGTGCTTCCTGCACGCCTATGTCAACGACGCACATGAAAAGCAGGTGGAAGCCGCGATACACCGGCGCTTTCCGAAACTGGCGGTGTCGATCTCGTCCAATATCGCACGCGAAATCCGCGAGTTCGAGCGTATGTCCACGGTGGCGGCCAATGCTTATGTGCAACCGCTAATGGCGGAATACTTGAGCCGGCTGGATATGCGCGTACATGAACTCGCACCCAAGGCGCCGCTGCGCATCATGGTGTCGAGCGGTGGGTTTACCTCGGGCAAGGCAGCGGCGGAAACACCGATACTGCTGCTGGAATCCGGGCCGGCAGGCGGTGTGTTGTCGGCGTTGAACACCGCGCGCAACGCGGGCATCGATCAGATACTCGCGTTCGACATGGGCGGCACCACCGCCAAGGCGTGCGTGGCAGTGGGTGGTGAACCGCTGATTTCGCACAGTTTCGAATGCGCGCGGGTAGCGCGTTTCAAGCGCGGCTCCGGCCTGCCGATTTTAATTCCGAGTATTGACCTCATCGAAATCGGCGCGGGCGGCGGATCGATTGCGCATGTCAATGATCTGGGGTTGCTTAATGTCGGCCCGGAAAGCTCGGGTGCTGATCCCGGCCCGGCGTGTTATGCACAAGGCGGCACTGAAGCCACCGTGACCGACGCCGATCTCGCGCTGGGTTATCTCAACGCGGATAACTTCCTCGGCGGTGAAATGCAGCTGCGGCGCGATCTTGCCGATGCCGCGCTGGGCCGGCTGGCATCGAAACTCAAACTCTCGACTACTGATGTCGCGTGGGGCATTTGCAATATAGTCAACGAAAACATGGCCGCCGCTGCACGCATTCACATCGCCGAGAAGGGCCACGACCCGCGCGATTTCACCATGGTCGCAACCGGCGGCGCAGGCCCTGTGCATGTGGTGGAGGTTGCACGCAAGTTGCAGATACCGCGTGTGCTGGCGACGATTGCCGCTGGCGCGGGCTCGTGCCTTGGATTGCTCGCCGCACCCGCACGCGTGGATCGCGCGTGTTCGCAGCCGTGCCTGCTGAAAGACATCGCGTGGAAGCAGGTCACCAAGGCCTACGATGACATGCGCAGCGACGCCGAAGCAGAACTCCAATCCGCCGGTGCCGACCAGAAAGCCATCAAGTGGTACATCGGGGCGGAAATGCGCTACGCGGGGCAGGGGCACAACGTGTCGGTAAGCCTGCCTTGGCGCAACGTGGGCGCGTCACTATCACCGGCATTGCTCAAGGCGTTTGAGACCAACTATCGCCAGCTGTACGGTCATCTCGTACCGGGTGCGGCGCCGCAGGTGATTACCTGGCGGCTCACCGGCCGCTCGCTGGTGAAAAGCCACACGTTCACGTGGGGCGACACGCGTGCGTCGAGCAAACCTGTCATGCGCGGCAAGCGCGATATCTATCTGCCGCTGAAAAATCGATACGCGCCGGTGCCGGTGTACGACCGCTATTCGTTGAAGCCCGGCACGCGGTTGACCGGACCGGTGGTGCTGGAAGAACGTGAATCGACTTTGGTGGTACCGGTGAATTCCGATTTGCGGATATTGGCGGACTACACCGTTTCTATCGTTATCAAGGAATTTTGATGCGTGTGCATGGCGCGTCGCGCGCGAAAACCGCCAACCCTGTCGTTCCCGCGCGGGCGGGAACCCATAAGCCCGTCTCAGATGGCGCTGTGTTATGGATTCCCGCCCGCGCGGGAATGACATGGAGAGATTTACCGCAATAGGAAATTGAGTGGCTCGCACTTGTCTGCCCCAATCGTAAGCAGTTATAGAAACCCATGAAAAAACAAATACTGACAAAACTCGACCCCATCTCACTAGAAATCCAGTGGAAGCGCCTCGTCTCGATGGTGGACGAAGCCTCGGCCGCCTTCGTGCGCACCTCGTTCTCGGTGCTGGTGCGCGAGGCGAACGACTTCGCCGTGGTGTTGACCGACGCACAAGGGCGCTCGATTGCGCAATCGATTCTGTCGATCCCGTCTTTCATCGGCACACTGCCGGCGACGGTCAAACATTTTCTGCAAAAGTTTCCACCGAAAACGTTGAAGCCCGGCGACGTGATGATCACCAATGATCCGTGGATGGGTACCGGCCACATCCATGACGTCAACGTCGCGATGCCGATTTTCCATAAGTGCAAGATTGTTGCCTACACAGCGGTGGTGAGCCACATGCCCGACATCGGCGGGCGCATTCGCAACGCGGGCATACGCGACATCTACGAGGAAGGCTTGCAGCTTCCGCGCATGAAGCTCATCAGCGGCGGAAAGCCCGATCAAAACCTGCTCGACGTGATCGCGCAAAATGTGCGCGTGCCTGAACAGACACTCGGCGATATCTGGGCGCAGGTGGCGGCGTGCAAGATGCTGGAAGAACGGCTGAAACCACTGCTTAAAGAAATCGATATCGAATCGCTCGGTGCGGAGATCCGCCGCCGCTCCGAGGCGGCCATGAAAAAAGCGATTCGCGACGTACCCGACGGCGTATATTACGGGCGCACGCAGCACGATGGCTTTGAAGAACCCATCATCATCAACGCCACTGTCACCGTCAAAGGCAACAAGCTGTCGATTGATTACACCGGCTCCAGCGCGCAGGTGCCTCGGGCGGTGAACGTGGTGCCGATCTACACCTTTGCCTACTCCGCGTTCGCGGTGAAAGCGCTGCTGTGCCCGGACGTGCCAAATAACGAAGGCAGCTTCACGCCGATTACGACGAGCGCGCCGCTGGGTTCAATTTTCAATCCGACATACCCGGCAGCCAGCGGTGGACGCGGCATGATCGGGCACATGATGGTGCCCGCGATCATGATGGCGCTGGCCGAAGTGCTGCCCGAACGCGCGCTGGCGGAAGGCTCTAGCAACTCATCGATCACCGTCACCGGCGAACATCGCGGCCGGCCGTACGCAGCGGTGAATTTCATGAATGCGGGCCAGGGCGCTACCAAACACCGCGACGGCTACACCATGCTGTCGTTTCCGTCGAACCTGTCGAACACGCCAATCGAAGTGTTCGAGCAAATGGCGCCGCTGCGCGTGGTTGAACGTGCCATCCGTCGAGACAGCGGAGGATCAGGCAAGAAAAAGGGTGGCGACGGCCTGCGCTTTGAAGTCGAAGTCGTGGCCGACACGCCGATGATGGCGTCGATGATCATGACGCGTTACAAAACCGCGCCGCAGGGTATCTTTGGCGGGGCTGCGGGCAAGGTCGGCGGATTGACTTTGAATGGCAAGGCGATCAACCCGGCGGATCATTGGGTGCTGAACAAGGGGGATCGGGTGGTTATGGAGACGGCGGGAGGTGGAGGTTTTGGCACTAATGGCTAGCGCGCAAAATGCAACCGCGGCGACCAAGGGAATCAACTGGTTCTGGGTACTGTTTTGCTGCATAGTTACACTGGCATTCGGGCTTGCAGCGTTTGCGCCTGGGAAGCCCCCGCTTTCCGAGCTGAAGCACGAAGCCGCCGTCGTACATGATTTCGATTTCACGGGTGGTAGAGGGTCTGTTGCCGTGCTTTTGACCGCTAGCGGTGCAACCGTTCTCTGTTCTTCCAAGCATTCAGGATGCAGGCGTGATTTCATGCGCTCGCTGTATGAGGCCCGAACGTCCGTCGAGCTATGGCATAACGGCAGAAGCGCCTATCAAATAGCCATAGCAGGGCGAATCGTGTTGCCGTACGATCACGAGTATTCTGGCCGGCCGTTGGCCATTGCATTTTTTATTGTGCTACTCATGGCTTTGTGCGTCCGGGGCGCGATGTACTTTGGCCTGTTCAGCAACTACTCGCGTGGCTCGTGAGGCTATTACCCACCATCTCGTCGGATGCGGTGACGAAAGTACGGCATCGTTCGAGGCGTTTTAGCAAGAGTGTTCGATGTGAAGCGCAGCATATTGCGGGACAACGACGGTTAGACTACCGCTGGTACAAGTTTCAGCAGTAGCCGCGATTACTTCTTCAACGCCAGCCCCATCTCCGTAAGATACTGGGTTAGCTCGGGTTTCTGATCCGTGAGCCAGCGCGCGAATTCCTCGCTGTTCATGTAGACGTTTTCATACATATTGCGCGTCATGTAATCACGCCACGCAGCGCTTTTGTACACCTTGGCGAGCGTGTCTTCCAGCACCTTGGCGGTGTCGCGCGGGATGGCTGCCGGCGCGACAAAGCCGCGCAGTGCGCCGGCGTGGATGTCGTAACCCTGTTCCTTCAGTGTGGGTACGCCAGGCAGGGCCGCGAGGCGTTGTGCAGACGGCACGCCGAGCAGGCGCAGTTTCTTTAGTTCCACCTGCCCCAACACTTCGCCCAGGTTCTCAGCCGTGGCCTGTATGTGGCCACCCATGGTCGCGGTCACCGATTCGGCACCGGATTTGAACGACACCTTGTTAAAGCGCGCGCCGGTGAGTTTTTCCAGCCGGTGCATCAGGTAATGGGCATTGCCGCCGGGCGAGGTGATGCCGACGCTGATGGTATTGGGCTTGTCGCGCGCGGCGGCGATGAACTCCTTTAACGTGCGGTAAGGCGAATCGACGGCAACACACAGGCTATTCAGGTCGACGCCGATCGCGCCCAGCGGCGTGAATTTGTCGAGGCCTACATCCAGTCCGGTGCGTATCGGTACCGACAGGATGGTGGTTGCAGCTTGCATGAAAATGTACGGGTCGCCCCGTTTGGCGGCGACATAGGTTTGCCCCACGGCGCCACCACCACCGGCACGGTTTTGCACGATGATTTGCTGCGGCAGCAGCTTTTCTTTCGCAACGATGTCGGCGACCATGCGCGCCACCAGATCCGAGCCGCCGCCCGCGCCGGTGGGCGACACCAGTTCAATCGGGCGTGTGGGGTAGTTTTGCGCGATCGCGCTTGCGGTGGCGAGCAACGCGCACGCCATTGCGGTAATGTGCTGTAGTGTCATAGGTAGCCTATCTAAAAATATCAATTAAAACAAATACTTACAATCAAGCGCCCTCATCCTTCAAACCAATCGCTTTGACCAGTTTGCCAAAGCGCGCAAGCTCACTGTGGATGCGCGCGGTGAGTTGCTGCGGCGTGCTGGCTTCGGCGTCGTAACCTTGCGCCATCATGCGCTCCCGGTAGGCTTTGGCTTGCGTGATGGCGACCACCGCGCTGTTAAGGCGCTCGGTCACGTCGCGCGGCGTCGCGCGCGGCGCGTGCATGGCAATCCATTGCGAGATCTCAAAACCCGGCAGCGTTTCAGCCACCGTGGGAATTGCCGGCAACGTGATGTGGCGCTGCGCTGCCGTAATGGCCACCGCGCGCAGTTTGCCGGCGACGACCTGCGTATGCACCGAACTGGTGGTGGAAAACATCAGTGAGACCTGGCCTCCGATCAAATCCGTCACCGCCGGCCCTGAGCCCTTGTAGGGAATGTGCAGCATGTTGATGCCGGTTTGTGCCTTGAACATCTCGGTGAACAAATGACTGCCCGAACCCACCGATGCCGATGCGTAAAGAATTTTGCCCGGCTGCGCCTTGGCCATTGCGATCAATTCCTTCACCGTGCGCACCGGCAGCGACGGATGCACCACGATCAGATACGGCTGAATCGCCAGCAGCGACACTGGCTCGAAATCACGCACCGGGTCATACGGCAGCTTGGCCTTGAGGCTGGGCACGGTGGCGAACGTGGTCTGACTGGCGACGAAGAGATGGTAGCCGTCGGCCGGCGAGCGCGCGGCGAGTTCTGCGCCGATGGCGGTGCTGGCGCCGGGGCGGTTGTCGACAAAAAAAGTTTGCCCCATGCGGCGCGTCAGTTCATCGGCGATGGCACGGCCGATGATGTCGTTGCCGCCGCCGGGCGGATACGGCACGATCACGCGCACGGTCTTGGCGGGGTAGGTGGGCTGCGCGGTGGCGGGCAGCGCGGCGAGTGCCGAAACGGCGACTGCTATGGGGATCAAAAGGTTCATGATGCAAGTTTAACGCATGGGGCGCAGGGGTTCCATAGGGCGTAGAATCAAAAATCAGGTTGTGTTTGACGCTTCAATCTACAAATCCAAGGAGGGGCCATGCAAAAGCAGGACATCAAGATCCGTTCGGTTGAAGGCAGGGACTTCGATTGTTACGTCGTGACACCTGATGTGGCCGGTAAAGTGCCAGCCATCGTGCTGGCTTCCGCGATACACGGCGTGGACGCCGATCTGCGCGCCATCGCGGACGCTATTGCAGCGGCGGGCTACATTGCGGCGGCACCGGATCTTTTTTGGCGCAAGGTGCCAGGGCCGCTGGCGCGCGGTGATGACCGTTTGACGCCGCGCGGGCAGCCACGCTTGCCGGTGATCAAGTCCGGCGAGAATGACATGACTGATACGCTGAACGCGCTTAAAAAAATGCCACAGTTCAACGGCAAGGCGATTGCGATGGGTTTCTGCTACGGCGGCCCGTACGCGATCATCGCGCCGGGGCGGCTCGGTTACGCTGGCGGCGTATCTTGCCACGGCACGCAGTTGGGCGATTATGCGCATGAATTCGAAGGCACCACGCAACCGATCTCGATAATCTGGGGCGATCAGGATCATGCCGCGCCGCCGGCCGTACAGGCGCAGTACCGTGCCATCCCCGCCCAGCACAAAAACGTCGACGTGAATATTTTCCCCGGCGTGCAGCATGGCTACATGATGAAGGGCGGTGGTGCGGCGTTTCATCAACAGACGTACGATTTTTCGATGGGGCGTGCGCTGGCGATTTTGGGCGGGCTGCGCTGAACGGGCGCGGTTGAATGACCCCGCCCGCCATTCCGGCCAGACCAACGCCGGCCGGAATCCAGGCGGTGCTCCGGCGCGTAGCGTCCACCACAAAAGTTGTGTTGGCGTATTGCCTGCTCACGGCGGTGGCAACAGCCGCTTGCGCCGCTGAAACTTCGGCCAAATTTCCCGCCAAACCCATCCGTTTGGTCGCTTCTGCTGCGGGCGGCGCAGGCGATTTTGCGGCGCGCTTGATCGCGGCAGAGCTCACCCAGCGTCTCGGCCAGCAGGTGGCAGTGGACAACCGCCCTGGTGGTGTCACGCCTGGCGAAATTCTGGTGAAAGCGCAGCCCGACGGCTATACGTTGATGATGGTGGGTTTTGTGGTGTGGTTGTCGCCGTATATGCGTGATCATGTGCCGTTTGATCCGGTGCGCGATTTTCTGCCAGTAACGCTCGCGATCAGCTCGCCCAATGTGCTGGTGACGCACCCGTCACTGCGCGTGAAATCGGTGCAGGAGCTGATCGCGCTGGCGAAGCAAAACCCGGGCACGCTGAATTAAGCGCTGTCGGGTATCGGCAACTCCAATCATCTGGCGGGCGAAATGTTCAAGGCGATGGCGGGAGTGAACATCACCGCCGTGCCGTATCGCGGCGCGTCGCTCGCGTTGAACGACGTGGTGGGCGGCCGCGTGCAAATGATTTTCGCCACCGCCAATTCGTCGCAGCCGCATGTGACCTCCGGAAAGCTGGTGGCGCTGGCGGTCACCAGCGCGCAGCCGTCGCCGGTCGCACCGGGTTTGCCGACGGTGGCATCGGCGGGTGGCGCAGCAATGGCGGGTTACGAATCGGCAGCGACCATCGGCATCCTCGCGCGCGCGGGCACGCCGCCGGCCATCGTCAACCTGGTGCATCGTGAAATCGTGCGCTATTTGCAATCGCCATCGGCGAGGGATCGCCTGCTCAAGGCCGGCATTGAGGCGGTGGGCAATTCACCAGCGGAGTTTGCCGCAATGATTCGCGAGGATATGCGTGTAAAGGGTAAGATCATTCGCGATGCGGGGATGCGCATGGACTAGCGGGTGGTAATCGCGATACGGGGAGGATGCAACCATGACTACTCGGCGTGCAAAGTTGTTGATGGCGGCGTGCCTGAGCGCAGCCACGCTGGCGGCTTGGCCTGCCGGCGTGTGGGCACAAAGCGACTACCCGAACCGCCCGGTACGGCTGGTCAATCCCTATGCTCCCGGCGGCGCGGTCGATCTGGTGGGGCGAGCGGTCGCCACGGGCGTCGGGCAACTCTGGGGCCAGCAGATCATCGTCGACAACCGCCCCGGCGCGGGCACCATGATCGGCAGCGAAATGGTCGCGCGCGCCGATCCCGACGGTTACACGATGCTGTGCACCACCCCGGCCATCGCCATCATGCCGAGCATGTACCGCAACATGCGCTTTGACACCCTGCGCGATTTAACCCCGGTGGTGCACATCGCCGGCACGCCGTCGATGCTGGCGGTGCATCCTTCGGTGTCGGCCAGATCGGTAAAGGAACTGATCGCGATCGCCAAGGCGCAGCCGGGCAAGATCACGGTCGCTGCGTCGGGCTTCGGTACCTCGAATCATCTGACTGCTGAGTTGTTTATGTTGGTGGCCCAGGTGAAGCTGGTGGTGGTGCCGTACAAGGGTGGCGGCCCCGCCATCGCCGATTTTATCGGCGGTCAGGTGGACATGTTTTTCAACACGCCGGCGGCCTTGCTACCCCTGACCAAAACGGGCCGTGCGCGCGTACTCGCGATTCTGGATACGCAGCGCGCCGATTACGCGCCCGACATCCCGGCGCTTGCGGAAGTCTTTCCGGGCTTCGAAGCGTCCACCTGGTACGCCATCTACGGTCCGCGCTCGTTGCCGCAGGCGCTTGCGCAACGCTGGAACGACGTAGTCAACCAACTGCTGAAATCCCCGCAAACGCTGGCGTATTTTCGCACCCATCACATGCGGCCGGCTGGCGGCACCATCGCCGCCTTTACCGAGTATCACCAATCTGAAACCGCACGCTGGGGCAAAGTCGTCGCAGCTGCCGGCATCAAGCCGCAATAATATTGATGCGGCGCCATGGTGCTATGGTGCTAAATTCGAGGCATGTCCCGATACATCGCCCATCTCGACATGGATGCGGTCTACGCATCCGTCGAACTGCTGCGTTATCCGCAATTGCGCGGGCAACCTGCCGTGGTGGGCGGACGGCGGCGGGTGGAACCACCGCCGGGACAGGAATTTCCGAGGTTGCGCGATTACACCGGGCGCGGCGTCATCACCACCTCCACGTACGAAGCGCGTGCGCTCGGCGTGCATTCGGGCATGGGCTTGATGAAGGCGGCGAAGCTCGCGCCGGATGCGTGGCTGTTACCGGCCGATTTCGATCAGTACCGGCATTTTTCACGCTTGTTCAAACAGGCGGTGCGCGCCATCGCGCCGCTGGTGGAAGATCGCGGTATCGACGCGATTTATATCGATCTCACCGGGCTCGTGGGCGATGGCGCATGGCCGCGCGCCCGCGAAGTGGCGTTGCAATTGCAAACAGCGGTGC
>SXGR01463139.1_pt1 | contig 11379 bp, 5 predicted proteins | sample 3174711 | NCBI WGS metagenome assembly SXGR01 (sample SAMN11356860, study PRJNA531348) | freshwater metagenome | isolation source: freshwater sample F1-60 | place: China: Fuxian Lake, Yuxi | collected 2017-12-25
ACTGCAAAATTTGTTAGGTAATGTAAAGGTGAAGAATAAATATAAATTTCTTTTTTTAATACTTACTTTCTTTGCCTACCATGCAAAGAAAGTAACAAAGAAAAATCACCGCTTCTTAAATTTATCTCAAAAATCACGAAGCGCTTTCCCGCCCGATTCTAGAAACTCGGTCTGTGAAAAACAGACCTCAAACAGACTAGAATCGTCGCGCAAATCCATGCTGAAAGCTCTTCTATTTTCTTCGTTAAATTTAAAAGGCGGATTATCCTAACATTCGAACTTTTACTTTTCTTAGCAGATATAAATGTGAGAACATTCTTCTGTTCTATATCCCTCTCCAAAGGGGAGAGGGATTAAGGGTGAGGGCATTTAAAAATCAACCCCGCGTTAGGGATAGAGGCATTTGTTTGAGCTCTTTTTATTTGTCCCGCAGGGCGAATAAAAAAGCGAGTGCCGAAAGCCTGTGCCGCAGGCAACGCCCAAACCCAAATAAAAAAAACTAAGCCTCTTTCTCCGAAAAAATAATATTCAAACTTTCCAATTCAGAAAGCATAGGTTCGTAAATTTCTTTTACTAAAGGAATTTGCACACCATATAATTTGAATTTACCAGTTAAGAAATTTTTAATGGTAATAGCTAATGGCAAGCCCACTGTTTTAGCCATGGCAGTGTGTACCTCGTCATCTCCAATAACTACTAAGGAAGAATTTAATTTATGTTTAGCACCTTTCAATTCATATTCAAATTGGTGTTGCATCACAATCATGTCTTTATCGCCTGCTTTCAACAACCATTTTTCTTCTAATAAATTTTGTAATAACTCAGCAGGAGAACCTTCTTTTAATGTGATGGCTTTGTTAGAGAATAATTCTAAATATTCTAACTTGGTCATGACCTCAGCATCTAAGTCAGTTCCCATAAAGGCTACTAATTTTTCTTTTACCGAAGCAGTTCCTTTTGGTAAAAACGAGGATAATAAATCTGTATAGGTTAAAGTGTTGGCATTTTTAATTTTATAGGAATCGTCGGTTAAACCTAGTTTCACAAACACATTCCATGCTTTGCAATAACCAGGGAAACGCAAGGTTCCACGCAACATAGTTTGCGCGTCGTTTAGTCCGTAAGGTTCTTTGTAACCAATACTATCGCGGTTGGCGTAAGCATCAAATTTACCGTAACCTTCTACTTCGATTGTTTCTACTTGTGTGTACACACGGTTGTAAGGAATGAACTTTAATTTTCCTTCTTCGATAAATTGAGCAGTACCTTGTCCAGCTAAAATAACGTTACGAGGATTCCAACTAAATTTATAACCCCACGGATTGTCGTTACTTTCTGGTGCTACCAAGCCTCCACAAAAAGATTTGAAGCTGGTAATTTTTCCGCCTTTATCTTGTATCTCGTGAATTACTTTCATAGCCGAAGCATGATCGATACCTGGATCTAAACCACATTCGTTTAATAAAATTAAGTTCTTTTGTTTGGCTTCTGCATCCAAGTCTTTCATATCCTGACTCACATAACTTGCCGTAGCAATATGTTTTCCTAAACGCACACAATCTCTGGCCACATCACCATGCATAAAAGCTGGTAACATCGATACTACGAAATCAGAATTTTTAATTAACTCTTCTCTTAATTGAGCATTATTCACATCAAACTCTACTGCCGCAGCCACATCTTTATACTGAGCAATTTTTGATTCTACTGCTGCTTTATTAGCATCTGCAATGGTAATATGCCAGCTATGGGCTTTAGCGTTTGATAATAAATAATCAATTAGGCTTGAAGAAGAGCGACCAGCTCCTATAATTAATAGTTTGCTCATAATATAAATTCTACGCAAAAATAACCTTAAATTTGAAATCAAAACAGATAATATGTTGCTAAAAATAAAAGTCCTGATTTATTTCCTTTTTATAGGTTTTGCGGTTTTAGCTCAAAACAATTCGTTGGTGATATTTAGTGCTTCAGGAAATCCTTTTTATGTGACTTTTAATGGAGAAACCATTAATTCGGTGGCTCAATCAAATGTCAAAATATTTGACGTAAGCGCAGGCTGGAACACAATTGAAATAAAGATCCCTAGTGTTATTAAAGAATTAAGATTTAAGGATTCAATTTTATTGAGCAGTAAATCAAAATTCGTCAATAAAGAATTTACCTATGTATTAATTGAAAAAGGAGAAAAATTAGAATTGCAATTCAAATCGGTTTCAGAATTGTCTGGCCCAAAAACACCACCTGTTCCGCCAGAACCAAAAGAAGCCGCGCCATTAGTGGATAATAGCATTTATGGGAATTTATACCAAGCTGTGAATAATAAACCAAAGTTTTATGAAAATTATGATAAAGAGACTTCTACCTGTAAAGTAGTATTAACAGATAAGGAAATAAATTATGCGATTAAATTAATGGCTAAGGCAAACGATAAAGAAGCTGCTTATCGTTACCTCACACAAATTATTGATTTGAACTGTTATAATACCATGCAATTAAAAGAATTGTTAGAAACAGCACCTATTGATATGGATAGATTGAATTCGGCAAAGAAAGCTTATACGCATGTAACCGACCCGCAAAATATCAATATGATTTTATCGGTGTTTAAATACCCAGCCATGAAAGAATCGTATGCGGCCTTTTTGAAAGAAGAAGAAAATACGATTAAGCAAAAGAATTTGAATTGCAAAGAGCCCGCTAGTGAAGAGAAGTTTAATGCAGTTTATACAAAAATTAAAAATACGCCTTACGAAAACGAGAAATTAAACATCTCTAAAAAACTTTTGGTGGATATATGTTTATCAAGTATTCAAATAAAAAAAATAAGCGAATTATATACACATGATAGAGAAAAATTTGAGTACATGAAATGTGCTTTGAACATATTAACGGATAAAGAAAATAATAAAAATTTGGTGGATGAATTTCAATTTCAAGGCACTAAAGAAGAGTTTTTAAAATACATTTCGAAATAAGATGAACAATAATAAATTAATCACCATTGGCTTATTAGGCGCTATTGCGGTGGCATTAGGAGCGCTAGGCGCACACTTTTTAAAAAGTAAATTAGATACAGGATTAATTACTCCTGACCAGTTAAACGGTTTTGATACAGCTGTTAAATACCAAATGTATCATGCGCTGGCGATGTTGGGATTGTTTTTGTTTTCTAAACAAAACACTCACAAGTATATCAAATGGGCTTTCAATAGTTTTTTAATAGGTATCGTGATGTTTTCAGGTTCATTGTATTTTTTATGCACTCGCAATTTATTGGGAATAGAAGGGCTGAAAGTACTAGGGCCAATTACACCTATTGGTGGTTTGTTTTTTATTGCCGGCTGGATTTTTATTGCATTAATCGGTTTAAAAAAACAATCTAACTAGTGAATTTAAGTGGAGAAGTCATTGCGCTACTCACCACACTGTGTTGGAGTTTAGGCATTTTTCCATTTACAGAAGCCGCTAAACGTATTGGCTCTGCGCCCTTAAATCAATACCGTTTATTATTAGCTTGGCTTATTATTTCCATTATTCTATTTTTTTGGAATGATTTAAATCCTGTTGAATTATTTAGCGAACCTCAACCCTATCATTTTATCTTTTTGGGTTTATCGGGTATTATTGGTTTTAGCATTGGTGATTATTGCAGTTTTAATTCTTTTAAATTATTAGGTCCTAAATTAGCGAGCTTATACACAACCTTTGCACCAGGAGCCGCTTTACTAATTGGGTACATTGCTTTAAACGAAAGTGTAAATCTTATTGGCATTTTTGGTATTTTAATTACGGTGTCGGGTGTTATTTGGTTAACCTTATCTAAAAAAGATTCAAACGCTGCCACGCAAGTTGGATATACTAGAGATAAAAGAGGCATTATCTATGGCATAATCGGAGCTTTGTGCCAAGGTACAGGATTAGTCCTGTCTAAATACGGTATGGATTATTATCACGTGAAATTACCAACCATGCATGCTGTTTGGATCCGTTTGTTATTTGCATTTTCGGCAGCATTTATTGTTTCGTTATTGGCGGGGAAATTAAAATCAAACAGCAAACCTATTTTCACCAACGAAAAAAACAATTTACCATTTGTGTTTTTTGGAACCATTTTAGGTCCGGTAATGGGCGTTACACTTTCTTTATTGGCTATTCAAAAATTAGAAGTAGCTGTTGCGCAGACCATTTTCGCTCTTTTACCTCTTTTTGTATTACCAATTAGCCTAATTGTTTACAAAGAAAGAATTACCATCCAATCTATTTTTGCATGCCTACTAGCATTATCAGGGGTATTGTTATTGATTTGGAGAAATGAATTTTAACTAAATTAAGATTCTGTTAATTTTCTGAATTTTGCGGTAAAAAAGATAAAAAGTCTTATCTTGGAGAGTTCAAAAAAAATCAGAAAAATGAAAGTTCTATATACTATTACGTTGCTTGTATTAAGTTTAACTATTTTTTCTCAAAAAGGAAAAAACGGATCATTAAGCGTTTCAACCGCGAATGTGAGAATCAATGAATTTACTACCCTAACATCGAATGCGAGCGCTGGAAATACTACTATTAATGTAGCTGCAAGTTCCTTAAATGCTAATTCACGTTTTGCCTCTCCATTGGCAGCGGGAGATTTGATTATGATTATCCAAATGCAAGGAGCTTTAATAAAATTAAAACCCTACAATCCTTGGGAAGCTTATGTAACAGATAGTCTTTATGGACAGGTATACAGTTATCAAAATTGTGGTAATTATGAATTTGCTCAGGTTAAAACCGTTATTTCTGCCACTCAAATTGAATTAGAGTGTGGGCTAACTTATGATTATTCGGCAACAGGTAAAACACAAATTGTTCGTGTGCCAAGGTATAATGCTTTAACGGTAACTGGAACAGGAACATTAACCACCGATTCTTGGAGTGGAACAACTGGAATTGGAGGTATTTTAGTAGCAGAAGTAGATGGCAATACAACAATTAATGGCCTTGTTACCGCTACGGGCTTAGGTTTTAGAGGTGGTTTACCAACAGCTTCTGGCGGAACTGATTTTTTTCCATTATCCTCTCTTACTTCAACAAACAAAGGCTCTGAAAAAGGAGAAGGAATAGGAAGTGATCGATTGAACAACGCTTTTGACTCATTAGGAAGATTTTGCAAAGGTGCTCCTGGAAACGCTGGTGGTGGTGGTAATGCCAATAACTGCGGCGGCGGCGGCGGCGGAAATGGAGGCGCTATTGGTAGTTATAATGGTCATGGAAATCCAGGTGCTGGCTTTAATGCCATTTGGAATTTGGAGTGGCCTGGAAAAGCATCCGTAACATCAAGTGGTGGCGGAAAAGGTGGTTATGGTACTTCAACAACTACCACTGCAAATGTAAATTCTGTTGGTCCGAATAGTAATTTATGGGGAACATTCAGACGTATTAGTGGAGGTGGATTTGGCGGAAGACCTTTAGACTACTCAACAGGTAAACTATTTATGGGCGGCGGCGGCGGCGCAGGACATACCACTTCAGGACAATCTAATGGTGCTGGCGCATGTGCTGGTGGTGCTGGTGGCGGACTTATCTTTTTATTAAACTACGGTACAATTTCAGGATCGGGTTCTATTACTTCAAATGGGGCTAACGGCGGTAATGCTTTTGGAACAGGAAATTTTACTAATCCGCAGCAAGGTATTGATGGCGCAGGTGGTGCAGGTGCTGGTGGAACTATTGTCTTAAAATCTAATGGAGCCATTTCAGGTATCACAGCCAATGCAAACGGAGGTAATGGAGGTAATCAAATAAAATCAGGTACTACTAATAGTGAAGCTCAAGGGCCAGGTGGTGGTGGTAGCGGCGGTTATATTGCTTCTAGTAATATAGGATTTACCCAAAATGTAATTGCTGGTGCTAATGGTACAACTAATGCAAGTGCTTTTGATACGGAGTTCCCAATGAATGGAGCAACTTCGGGAGGTACTGGAACCAATAATCAAATTATAGCTCCATCATTCTCATTAACAGCATCTCCTAATCAAACATTATGTACTAATCAATCAGCGACTTTAACTGCAACTTCAACTAATGGTACAGCAACGGTGCTTTGGTATAATGCAGCAGCTGGAGGAAACTCTGTAGCATCAGGAACAGTTTACACAACCCCAACATATACAGCAACCGGAACTTATACCGTTTATGCTGGTTCTTGCCCAGGTTTATATCGTCTGCCAATTATCATTACGGTTGGAAGTGGCGCCACCATTACGGTTAATAGCCCAACTATTTGTCCTGGACAAACTGTTACATTAACAGCGAACGGAGCAACAACTTATACATGGAATACGGGACCAACAACAAATACAATTTCAGTTTCTCCTTCATCTACAACTATTTATACAGTAAATGCAACAAGCGGAACTTGTGCAGGAACTCAAACTACTCAAGTTTCGGTTTCTCCTACTCCAACTGTTTCCGTTGTAGGTGCAACTATTTGTTCTGGAAATTCTGCTACTTTGACTGCTACTGGAGCCACTAATTATACTTGGTCACCGGGAGGGCAATTAACTACAAGTGTTGTTGTAACTCCTACAACTAATACAACCTATACCATTACAGGTGCCAATGGAACTTGCACCAATTCAACAACAGCAACCGTTAGTGTCACTTCTTCACCAACGTTATCAACTAGCTCAAGAACAATTTGTGCAGGACAAGTAGCAACATTTACCGTTAGTGGTGCAACAACATACACTTGGAATCCAGGAAGTGTAACAGGATCTACTTATACAACCAGCCCTGCTTCATCAGGAACTGTTTCAGTAATTGGTGCTAATGGAACTTGTACTTCACAAGTCACCACATCAATTACCGTTACGCCAAATCCAACTGTTGCAGTAAGTAATCAAACAATTTGTTCGGGACAAACTGCCATCTTAACGGCTACTGGCGCAACAACTTATAGTTGGAATACAGGAGCAACAACCAATACAATTTCTGTTTCGCCAACATCTTTAACTATTTATACAGTTGTAGGCACAACAAATTCTTGTACTAATACAAGAACTGTTAGTGCAACGGTTAACTCTCAACCTACAGTGGCTGTTGCTAATGCAAGTATTTGTTCGGGTAACTCAACCATTTTAACTGCTACTGGAGCTACCAATTATACGTGGATGCCAGGTGGACAATTAACAAACACAGTTTCTGTAAACCCTGGTTCTACAACTATTTATACCATTACTGGAGCAACCGGAACTTGTACTACTTCAACAAATGCAACGGTTAACGTTACCTCTACTCCAACATTAGTTGCCAACTCAGCAACCATTTGTCCTGGACAAACAGCAACATTAACAGCAAGTGGCGCAACAACTTATACTTGGAATCCAGGAAATATTTCAGGAACAACGTATACAATTGCACCAGCAAGTAATACAACGATTTCAGTTGTAGGTGCTAATGGAACTTGCACAACAGCTGCTACGGTTTCTGTTACTATTGGTACAGGAATTTCAATCTCAGTAAATAATCCAACTATCTGTTTAGGTCAAACCGCTTCGTTAACAGCAAGTGGAGCAACTTCATATACTTGGAGCACTGGTCCTAATACAAATACATTAAATGTATCACCTGCAACTACTACAACTTATGTTATTTCTGGAACAAGCGGTGCTTGTACAGGAAGCAATACAGCGGTTGTTTCTGTTGTTTCTGTTCCATCTGTTTCTGTTTCAAATGCGGCTATCTGTTCAGGCAGTTCAGTTACATTAACAGCGAGTGGTACAACTAGTTATACTTGGGCACCAGGCGGACAGTTAACTAATACTATTTCTGTTAACCCTAGTTCAACAACAATTTATACAATCACAGGATCTAACGGCATCTGTTCTAACTCTACAACAGCAACAGTAAGTGTTACTGCAACTCCAACATTAGTGGTTGCCTCATCTACTATTTGTCCGGGACAAACAGCCACTTTAACAGCAAGTGGAGCTACTACTTATACTTGGAATCCAGGAAACGTAATAGGAAATACATTTACATTGAGTCCTGCGAGTAACACTGTTGTAACCATTACAGGAGCCAATGGAACTTGCACTAGTTCTACAACAGCATCTATTACTATCGGTTCGGGACTTTCTATTACGGTTAATAGTCCAACTATTTGTACTGGGGAAACTGCCACATTAACGGCAAATGGAGCAACATCTTATACATGGAATCCAGGAAACTTATCCGGTTCATCTGTAACGGTAGCGCCTACATCAAATACAACTTATACAGTTGTTGGAGTAAATGGAGCTTGTTCCGGAAGTAATACAGCTATTGTAACAATTGCTGCTACACCAACTTTAGCTGCAAACTCAACCACTATTTGTGCAGGACAAACCACCACCTTACCAGCGAGTGGAGCTACTACTTATACTTGGAATCCCGGTAACTTATCGGGTGCATCTGTTACGGTAACACCTGCTTCCAATACAACTTATACAGTTGTTGGCGCAAATGGAACTTGTACAAATTCGGCGACATCTTCTGTAGCTATAATTAATTGTAATAACCCTTGTCAGTTTAGTTTAGGACGAGATACTGCTTTTTGTTCTCCTATGAATTATACAATTAACGGGCCTGCTGGTTACAACTCATATTCTTGGACTCCAGGAGGAGCAACTACACAAAATATTACTGCTACAACAACTGGCACTTACATTTGTACAGCAGATATATTGAGTAATGACTTAGTAGCTAATGGCGATTTCAGTTTAGGAAATACGTTATTTACAAGTAACTATGTTGTTCCAACAGTGCCAGGAGCTTTCGGTTTATTAACAAACCCTGGCACCTACTTAATAACAACGAGCCCTAATTTAGCTCACAATAATTTTATACCATTTGGAGATCATACTACTGGAACAGGAAATATGATGGTTTGTAATGGATCGGCTGTAGCCAATGACATTGTTTGGAGCCAAACGATAGCTGTTTCTCCAAATACGAATTACAATTTCTCAGCTTGGGTTGCATCAGTTTATAACACAACAGCTGGTAACGAAGCCCAATTACAGTTTTCTATAAATGGAAGCTTATTAGGTTCTACTTATAGCGCTCCATTCACAGCTGGCGTATGGGCAAATTTTGCCACAAACTGGAACTCAGGTGTTAGTACTTCAGCTGTTATTACAATTGTTGACCAAAACTTTACAGCACCAGGAGCTAATGACTTTGCTTTGGATGATATTTTCTACCAACAAGTATGTTCTCATTCTGATACAATTATTGTTACTGAAAATGTAACGCCAACTGTAACAGCTAGTGCTACTAACTCAGTTATTTGCAATGGCAATCCAACAACATTAACCGCAAGCGGTGCTGCTACTTATACCTGGACAAGCGGAATAACAAATGGCGTTAGTTTCACACCAACAGTAACTACTACCTATTCTGTAATTGGAACATCCGTTGAAGGTTGCACAAATACAGCCATACAAACTGTTACAGTAAATTCTACTCCAACAATTGCTGTAAATAGTGCAAGCATTTGTTCAGGTCAAACTGCTACTTTAATTGCAACTGGAGCAAGTACATATACATGGTCGAATAGTGTAAGCGGAAGTACTCAAACAGTGAGTCCTTCAGCAACAACAATTTATACCGTAACAGGAACTGATGTAAATGGCTGTGTTAGCACATCTGCTGTATCTGCAACCGTTGGCGTTTCTGCTACTCCAACAATTACAATTAACTCGGCATCAATTTGTGCGGGGCAAACAGTAACATTAACTGCAACAGGAGCTACTAATGTTACATGGAACACTACAGAAACAACTGCTAGTATTTTTACATCACCTGCAATCACAACTATCTACTCGGTTGTTGGAAACAATGGAGGCTGTTCGTCTACCCAATCAACAACTGTATCGGTAACACCTTCACCTACTATTACAGCAAGTGTAGCATCGCTTAGTGGATGTGCGCCATTCTGTACAACTTTTAATGATGTAGTGAGCTCTTCAGCAACTGGAATTACTTACAACTTTGGTGATGGTAGTTCTGCTAATATCAATAACCCAAATCATTGCTATTTAACTGGAGGTAGTTATACAGTTACTGCAACCGCTACAAATTCAGTATTAGGATGTTCTAGCACTTTTACATTGCCTGTAATTGATGTTATAATAAGACCAACTGCCGACTTTAATATTTCAGAAGGAAACGTAGTAACCGTTGGTACACTTGTAAATTTTGTAAATACAAGTACTAATGCCAATACCTATTTATGGAATATATCATGCAATGGTTCTTCTTTAACAAGCCAAAATTTTGCTGCAACCTTTGTTGATACTGGAAGCTGTTGCATTAACTTAATAGCTGAAAACACTGCTGGTTGTAGCGACACAACTTACAAGTGCATTAATGTAGTTAGAGAAGCAGTTGTTGTTATTCCAAATGTATTTACTCCAAACGGTGATACTAAAAATGATGTATTTAAAATTAATTCGACTGGATTAAAAAGTTTACGTTGCGTTATTTTTAATCGTTGGGGATTGAAAATGTATGAGTGGGATGGATTAAATGGATTCTGGGACGGAAGTGCTCAATCTGGAAAAGCACCAGACGGAACTTATTTTTACATCGTAGATTATACCGATTTATTAGACAATAAAACCACCGAAAAAGGATACTTGAATTTATTTAATGACTAAAGTCACGTAAAAAAAAGCAAACAAAGATTATTCGAGAACTAAAAAGGCTTGCTATCTTTGCATTGCATTTTATTTAATAATTCATGAACGAATTTAGAGAAGAACTTCTTGTTTTAATTTCTATCCCTATTTACACTATTGTAATAGGGATAGAAATTTTATATAGTTATTTTAAACATAAAGGATTTTATAGTACTAAGGGGATTCTATCAAATTTATATTTAACCTCGCTTAATTTATCTTTAGATGTATTAGTACGAGGTATCTGTTTGGCAGTCCTTTGGTATTTTTATCAGTTCAAATTTACAGCCATAGATAAATCTATTCATCCAATACTATACTGGAGTGTGTTACTTTTAGCCGAAGATTTTATGTTTTACTGGATGCATCGTGTAGATCATTACTGTCGTTTTTTTTGGGCAGTGCATGTTACACATCATTCATCTGAAGAGTTTAACTTAACCGTTGGTTTCCGTTCTTCTGTGTTTCAGCCATTATATAGATTCGTTTGGTTTATTCCAATTGCACTAGTTGGTTTTGACCCATTAGATATCATGTTTATGTATGCTGCTACTCAAATTTATGGCATCTTAATTCACACAAAAACAGTTGGCAAACTAGGTCCTTTAGAATGGGTTTTATCAACTCCTTCTCATCACCGTGTTCATCACGCTAGTAATATTAAATACTTGGA
>SXGR01495639.1_pt1 | contig 11378 bp, 15 predicted proteins | sample 3174711 | NCBI WGS metagenome assembly SXGR01 (sample SAMN11356860, study PRJNA531348) | freshwater metagenome | isolation source: freshwater sample F1-60 | place: China: Fuxian Lake, Yuxi | collected 2017-12-25
AATATCTATAAATAATGATGAATATTCAAAAAACTGAGGAAAAATCCCGCTACTACTTATCAACAGACCCTGCAAATTTGACCATTCCACTCTATAAATTTGAACAAATACTCTTCAAACTTTCGAAAAATCATCACCCAAGCAAGAATTTGTATAAAATATACGGAATTCACGATAAATATATGAAAGTATTCGATGATAGAAGCTGTTTCAATTATCGTATCAAAAAAATAACAACCACTAAACAAAATAATGTTATTTTACATAAAATAATTCAACAACAAATACATTGCGATGATTTTTCCGGTTTGTTAAAATATCCAGTTGAAGAACTTTATCAAGAAATTTTCTTCGCATTGAATGAATCAATAAACCTTGTATTTTCTAAAATGACTGATATTAATACTAATACGGAACAATATTCTATTTATTTTGAACAAAAAAAGGGATTTTTCCACCAATCTATTGATCAATTTATCGATTTGACCGACATCTCCTAAACCACGCGAATATACATTCAAATATAGATACAACTTCTTGTGGATTAATTTGTAGTTGTCCATTCTTTGCGCGAAGACTAACTTGCGCAATTGCGATAGTCGAATCGACTTGCACATTCAGAAAATCGCCATTCTCTTTAGATAGTTTAGTCGACTCTACTAAACTTGAAATAACTTTCAGAATAATTTTTTTGAGTAGGATCATCTTTTCATTATCATTCATTGTTGTTTGACCTTCAATAAGGCGCATTATATAGATAATAATATCAAACAGATTATTGATTATATCATCAGCAAATGGATATTTTTCCTCTATGTTAGACATTGTTGATGAATATATGAGATTGAATCCAGTTTTGATGTCTGAAATTGTGGAAGACATAATCTTAATTTCTCCGAAACCTTCCTTGGACACTTTAATTGCAAAATCAATCGATTTACTAATTTGGATCTCAATTTGATTATAATTTGACATTTTATGTTTGAGGAATTGTCTGAGAATGGAAAGGGCTAAACTCTTCTTTTGAGTTCCGGATAATCCGACTTTTCCTTCAACTAATTCGATGACTACTCTAATAATCTCTGTTAATTCATTATTATCAATAACGCCATCGTCTAAAAAATGCTCGATGAGTATATCCAATCCTTTCTTGGATTCTTCTGAAATATGATGAGTATCTGAACTTTCAGATGGAACTATTTCAACAATTAATTCAGGTATATCAACTATTTCAGTTATTGGGGCAAATTCTTCAATAATATCAGTCATAAATTATAATAGGTTTTTATTTTTAAGTATTTACCAATAATTATTTTATATTATTAAATTAATGATTAAAATATTTATTGTTCTTTTTTTTATTATTGCGCTTTTAGTAATAATGTGGTTCTTTTTTGTGAAAAATCAAACAGATCCAAATTTCAAAAATAAAATGGAATCATTTAATACAGTTGCGAAAAAGAATAATGTGTCTGATAATTTAGAAAAATTATATAAACAAGTTAATCCATCAAATTTTTACACACAAAACTTTAATACCCCAAATTTTACAACTGATGTATTAGATTTGCGAAAATATTATGACTATGATTTACCGGCATCTAAATCAAAAAATGAATCAGACGAAAAAAGTTCCGGAAATAATGATGGCGAAATGTTTCGCAAAGCAAACTCGGATAATTTTCCATGGTTAGAAGGGCAAGATAAAAAAGTTATAAATAGTGACTATTGGTCATATAAAGACGAACTTCCAATGAATGGTGGAAGTTTTGATGGACTCGTTGGATATCAAAATATGGGCGGGGCATTCGCTTTTTTTGACCAATATAAACCAATTGCGGAAATACATCCTAAAATTACTGATGACCTGCGGTCCGGAATGGGGACTCATCAAAAAGAAGAATATTTATATGATATGTCTCAAATATAATATTCTTTAATAAAATATTTATATTTTATTTTATTAGTTGGTCTTATAGTCGGTATATTAATAGGAGTCATTTCTACTGATTTCGTCATCTGAATTGTTTCTAAATAGTTTTCTTCTAAAACAAAATTGCGGTTAGTTATTATCATATTTTTATTCTATATAATAAAATAATGAGTGAAAAACGAACAAGGAAACCTAAAATCATAAGAAAAGTATTCTATTATAAAGATGATACTAAAATGGAAATAAAGGCTGGAGGAATATTGTTTGTTCATGGAAAAGAAAACAAAGAGGTTCTTATTCAAAAAATATTTGAGAAAGATGGAAAAATTAAATATAGTGATTTCGGAGGAAAAACTGATAATGATGATTTAACGATTGATGATACAATTGCGCGTGAATTATACGAGGAGTCAAATGGAGGAATCCGAAATAAATATACTAAACAAATATTATCGATCGATGAATTGCGAAAAATGATTGATGAAAATATTCAAATAGAAATTTTAATACCAATGGTAAAATATATATTAAAAATTGTTTATTTTGATGATAGTAAATATGAATTAGATTTTAGTATAATTGGAACATATGAGAAAAAAGATAAAATAAAAAGATTTGTTGAATGGATATCATACGATGAATTTATAAAATATTACGATTCAAAATCATTACATCCACGAATGGTTTTCCCATCTATTCTTAATTTTTTCAAAGTCCAAAAATTCAAATTCAAATGAAAAATCATCATTATAATATCTTTATTATTTGTTCCAGTTATTTTCAAAAAAAAGATAGTTTTTTTTGAAAATGATTGTCATCGTAGAGTAATTATCATTATTTTTTGAAAGTTTCATAGAAAATCATATTACATAATAATATATTGTTTAAAATAAATTGGATTGGACTGGGTTGGGTTGGACCAGGTTGGGTTGGACTAGGTTGGGTTTGGTTTGTATGGTATTATTTTGAATTCTATTATTTAATGTTTGTAATTTATTCGATTTAGGAAGATTTTTCGTATTTGTTGCAACGTTCGTTGTTTTTTGAGTACTATTCGTTGTTTTTTTTAAAGGAAATAGTTCTGATGATGTATCACGAACAGTTTGTAAAATATTTGAATATGGTTGTTCATCTAATACACTCATTGATGGTATAGTATTATTTATTTTGATTACTTTAATCGTATATTTATCATTTTTACTATTTGCAGGGTCTTCTTTTGTTCTTTCAACAACAATTGCAAAACCAGTTTGGGTATCTTTATCAAAAACAACCTTACTTAATTTTTCTAAATACGTCGATATATTATTTAATTGATTGGGTTTTGATGTATTATTAGTTGATACAACAACAGGTTGAGTTGATTCAACTGGAGTTGAAAATAAATTAGACGCATTATTTTGACCTCCTTTCATTCTATTACCCCAAGCAAGTTCTGTTGCGGTTTGTTGATTTGATGATGGTTTATCAACGACTCCCATTTCAGAAACAGACGGAGATGCATAACATGATGTTCCGCCCCTTTGTTTTGATTTACTACCTTTCTTAGTAGGTTTAGTTTTTGTTGCTTTATTAGTAGAATACTTCGCTTTCTTTACATATTTTGTTGCACCTCCCATATGGAATCCCGCTGGTTGTTCTCCGTCTTTATAGCATGGTGAAAGTAGATTAAATTGCTCAGTATAGCCCATTTTAGAACCTCCTCTTTTCATAATTATAGTAAATATTTTTATTTTTGAATATTTGCTCTATATTGTGGTTGAACATTTAGATGGTCCCCTTTTATGTCTAAATGATAAAAACATTTCCGTGCTCCTCCAGTTGTTAATTGTCCTTTATAAATAGGACGACAACAATCTTGATATGGACGAATAGTTGGTTGTCCTGCGATTGGGGTTGGGTCAACTGTATAACCCATTCCTCCTTTTTTATGTTGCTTGGTTTTTTGTATTGGTTTTAGTATTTCTTCAATTACTTCCTTAATAAGATACCCCTCTAAATAAACATATTGTTTCACTTTTTTGTCATTATATTTGAAGATTATAATGAAATATTTATCCTTATCTTTTTTACTTATTTTTGGATGTTCATCTTGATACAGTTTCATACGTGGATATATACTCCGATAAAATGATGTTTTACTCCCAGCGATATTTCCATAAATTCCATAAATATTGTATCTAAAATTACGCGTAAGTATCGGTTTTAGTTTCATATCTAAATTAGTAATTGAAGTTGCATTCTGAATACTGTCTATATATTTATTAATTATTATATTCATTTATATAATAAAATATTTTTTAATTTATGGATCTTCACATTATTTTAGATATTGACCAAACATTAGTAGATAATATGTCATTGTATGAATATGAAAAGAATAAAGATAAGTTAAGGAAACCTGATTTTATAAAAGAATCAATGTGTATATGGACGCGTCCGCACTTAAAAGAATTTATTGAATTTCTCGATAAAAATGTAAAATATATCAGTGTATGGACAAACGGAACTTTTAGTTGGCTTTATTATGTATTAACAACAATATTATCTAAATATATTCCTAAAAAAAGATTTTTGCTATTATTATCGGTTGATTATAGTATTAAACAAGATATTACAAATAATGGAATAACATCTCTAATTCCTATTAAAAACGTCAATTCTATTATTCACCGTTTTTCAAATAATAATATATCGATATATAATACAGTTCTCATCGATGATAATTATTACAATTGCATCAATAATAAATATAATTCAGTTCCAATTAAAAAATATTACGCGTTAGAAGAGGTAAAAAGGACTAGGAATAATGACTTATTATTTATAATATGCATTATAAGTGAATTGAAAAAAAGTAAAAATGTTCAGAAAACGTTAAAAGGAGTATATGACGGGATAACTGATTATAATAAATTATTCACAATTGTTCCATGAAAAATAATATTTTTAGTTTATTGACACCATCTAATTCATCATTGAAACTGGTTCCCATCTATCATTTATTTTGTTCTTTTTGAACAAAATAATAAGATCATTTTTTTCTATGAACCATTCCCTCATAAGTTTACTGACTCCAATAGTAGGTATTCCAGCGTAATCATACATTTTTGCGTTTGATGGTTCATATAATTCAAATACGTCAGGATATTCAGTTTTTCTGGTTATGAATATCATTTCATCCTTCATTTCTGGGGACATATCTATTGCGATTATTGCAGAATCACGCGTTCTCCCATTCGATTCCCGCGCAACTTCATCATCTTTCTTATTCCGACATTCTGGAAAAATATAAAGGATGTCATATGTTGCGACCTCGCTCGATTTGAACAAATACCCATTTACTTGAAATGGGAGCGACGGAATATATTTCTCACGGACGCTCTTAATATCAGTGTAATCGAATACTTCCTTTTTCAAAAGGCGGAAAGGTTCCACATATTCATCGGAAACATATTCTTCATTCAAAAGCTTCATCATTTTATGATAACGCTCATCAAAAGTGCTTGATTGAAGAGTTTGTCCTCTATATAAATGAATATCACTTACCAATAATGTCCAATCGTTTCCAATTTTGACGGTTTCTCCCTCCAAAATTGTATCCGAATATAATTCTTCTGAAAAACGCGTCTTTACATAATAAAAAGATTCATTCTTTCTATTGATATATATCGCATAGTTTTTAGAATTAACTTTCGTAAGAAATAGTAAATATTTTGTTCCAAACGTATTTAAAACAAACGAGTGTTTTATTGTTTTTAATTCATGTGCTCTATTTTTATCCAAAAAGTGATATTTCTTATATTCAATATCGACACCATATTTTTTCAATAAGGTGCCTATTTCACGGATTGTTTGCGTTTCCATGATTTGAAGGGCTTTTCCATTACCAAGTTTTATCGGTTTCATTTTAATATATTATACTATTATTTTTAAGTCATTTAAGAATTCACTTTTTTCTATTTATATATTATGGAAACAAATATGATTATTGTAATTGTGTTATTATCACTACTTGGATGTGGTATAATTGGTGCTGGAATATATTTAATTATTACATTTATAAAAAAAGGTAAAGACCATAATAAATGCTTGAATGGTTGTAAATATAAGGGTAAATCAGGTAATTGTGGAGAACATCCTTGTAAAAAAGGAAAATGTCCATATACATGTGCTGAGTTGCGGGTCGGTGAGAAAGGATGGTGTCAATATGATAAATATATGGATGGGGATTCGAAAATAGATTGCACTGGATGTGGTTGTAAGTAAAAACGGCTTAAAGATTTTATTATATATATAATAAAATGGAAAATTTAATCCCGTTCGAATATCGAAATATTCAATTCATTTATTCAATTGATTTTATACGCAAATGTGTTGGAAAAAGTATATCATTTTTGAATAATTTTAAAGAATATTATAAAAACGTCGAAGTGAAACCAATCGACGTATTATCATTTAAGAAAAATAATTATGGAAAGGGTGTTGTTAGACCGAAGTTGACTTCTTCTTGGAGGAGGAAGAACCGCTTTCGTGGAAAAGACATTGATAAATATTTTGTTAATTCATACATTCGTCAGATACCAGCAAACGATACAGATAAAATTCGAAAGACTGTTATTTCACATTTGAACAAATTAAACGACAAGAAATTTACAATAATCGTGAAAGAATTCATCGATCATTTAGAGGACCAAATGTTTCATGAAACTTACGATATTATTAATACTGAAATTATGAATAAGGTTTTTACTGATAATCACTATATTAATTTGTATGCGAAATTGGTTAAGGAACTCATTATCAATAAAAAATGGCAGAAGAAAATGTTCAATATTATTCATAATACAAGCGAGTCTGATGATTATGGTTTTTATTGGTGCTTGAATAGATTAGATATATCATATGAGAATGAATTCGTTGGTCCATTTGATACTGAGGCTGAAGCAGTCGATGATGCATTAAAGCAGTATAATTATAAGGCATCTTTTTCCATTTATATTGAGGATAAGTTTCGGAATCGTGATGTGTTTTTGAATGAAATTATAGAGACAACTGAAGAATTCGATTTGAACATTTTTTCGAAGAATAAGTATTCCAACTTTTTGAAGATGATATATTGGACAATTGATTATGGAATATTTAATTCGAAGGTTCTTCATTATAGTTTACTTACGTTATTAGATTCGAATGATATTGAGTCATTTGCGATTATGTATGAATTTGTGATGGCAAATAAATTGAAATTCAATAAAGACACTCAGAATTTCTATGAAGAGCGCGTCAATGTGGTTATTCAATCGGTCCAACTCATCCCGCGAATTAAGTTTAAATTACAGAATTATTTCAAGTTGAAATTGAAGAGTTCAAACATTTATGATGCTCTTGCAGTCCCGAGTTCTGGTGAAAATTCCACGAATGATTATATTAATGTCAATATTAATAATAAGTCGATGAATGAGCAAAATATAGAGTGTATTATTTCGGAATATCCAATTACACAGGACTATGATGCAAGTGTTGAATTATTCAGGACATTGAAGGCAGAAGATGATTATCCAGTGTTTATTTCAAAAATTATATATGCAATTCTTGATAGTAAAGAGCGCGTAAGTAATCATTTGGTGGAAATGTTTAAGATGCTGGTTCGCGATTTTGAGGAATTTTCTGGTGCGTTCGGAAATTTCATCTGTGGGCGAATTGTTCAATTATATGCGGAATATGATGTAGATTATCCAAAATGCAGGGTAGTTTTTGGAAATATTATTCGCAGTTGGATTACTTTGGGGAAAGTGGACCGCGATGTGTTTTTGACTAGATTGCGCTCAAAAGAAACGAATGATGAAGATGAGAAATTCAATATGGAATTATTTCAGGAAAATGTGGTTGTTCTTTTGTAAAAAATTGATGGATAAATATTTATAATTTTTTAATCAAATAATCACAATGATATATATTACAATTCAATCAAATAAAATTTGTATCAATGATGAAAACACACAGATACTTTCTTCAAACTATAGGTGGATATTTCATCCGAAAAAAAATAATATACTCTTTTTCACGGATGATAACTATACGTTATGTGTCGTTGATTATAGTACAGAAAAAGTATTACATTGTCAAATGTATGAAAAAGTAGAATACATTTGTGTCATGGCAGATTCAAATAGTTTATCTGTTTTAGGAAAGAACAGAAAAATGTCATTCTATTCCATACCTGACATTATTAAACAACTTAGTCAGTCGACATCGATGATTACACCAATTCTAAACCTGAACACCGTTTATGTTAATAACCGGTATGTTGTTTCGTATAGGAGTATCGGAGATTGTTCTATCTATATATTAGATAAGAAAACTCGGAAAATATCTACTCCCTTCCAAATGAAAGGTGCAATCATACGTGGTTGTCAGTTGACTGAAAGAAACACACAATTCGTCATATACACAAACATTGAATGTTTGTGTATCTCAATCAATCTGGACATTATTGCTCGTTCAGAAATTGAAATCATTGGAAACCTCATCGTCTTTAAGACCGTGATTACTGGCGGATTTAAGGTATGGTTGATCAATATGGAAACCGGAAATGCTTATGATTTTAGCATCGGTGGAAATATGATTGAATTCAATCATATTCTTACGATGGATGATTCATTGTTTTTTCGAGCATGGACTAATTGTGCAGATAACGTATATGTTATATAAATAAATCAAATTTATTTATTTATATAAGTATAATTCTCAACTAAAAAATACATTTATTATTGCTCCTGCAGTATTATTTATTTGTATATTTATTACCAATAATTGTATAATTGATCATTAAATCTCTGATATACATATTGAAAATTTTATTATTTTTAAGATTTATTGTCAGATTAACTTTTAATGCACCTTTTTCGATAAAAACATTAGATACATTTGTATTCCTAAAATATAATACTGATACACGTTGAATGAATTGATTTTTCTTCTGTAATTATTCGTTTATCAAATATTTTATTGAGAATATCTTGATCACATCTCACAACCATTAATTATAATAAATTATTTAAATATGAACGCTTTCTTAATACATGCTTCTAAAGCCACATCTTCTTGTTCCGGTGGATTCCAAGAACCAACACTTTCAATATGTTCCCCGCATTTTGACACATTAAACGTATGTATAACATAATTCTTCTTTTTATAGAAATTATTCCGTGCAAATGCCTGATTCTTGAATTGAGAAAAATTATCAATGATGTCAATAACGAGCGGGATATTTATTGTTTCTCCTACTTTTGGACGAATGCGCCCGACCGCTTGTTCAATATCAGTTTTCGGGGTTCCAAGGATAATTGTGTCTATCGTCTTAATATCCAACCCTTCCGCAGCCATTTGAAACGTCGCTAATATAACGGACTTCTTTACGCTTTCATCTAATTTAGATTGTTTCATTCCTCCAATATAGTAGCCACATTCAATCCCGCGCTCTCCCATTTTAACATCAATGTCTTTTAACATCTCACGGCGGTCCGATAGTAGTAGAATTTGTCTATTATCTTTAAGACAATCAATCGTCTTTTTGACGATGAACATCGTTCGGGGCATATAGAGGGCTACGTTATTTATCATTCCGGCTGAATTTACATTTCCATAATATCCTTTTAATTCTTCGCAGTATGCTTTTTCATCACAATCATATATGTATCTTTCAACCATTGAATTTAGAGCGCTTTTACCCTTCCTCTCAAAAACAATATCTCCAATATACCATTTTAGAACTTTAGTAAGTCCATCTTTTCGCTCAGGAGTCGCACTGAGACCGAGCATATAATTACAGTTGATTTTTTGGAGGGCTTTTGAAAATTCACGACTGGGACATCTGTGAGATTCATCTAGTATAACCATTCCGAAACTGTCGAATGTATTAAGGGGATAATCTTTCATTGATATACTTTGAATCATTCCTATAACGATATCTTTATTTTCAATGTCAATGATTTTACCTTGGATACGTCCAATACGTGCATTCGGTAAAAATGCGGGGCTGTCTGGGGAACCGAGTATTCGTTCAACCCATTGATTCATAAGGAACTCTTTATGAACGAGGACGAATGTCTTCTTTTTCATATGGCTTATTAAATAACAAGCACATGCTGTTTTTCCTTCTCCACATGGTAAAGATAAAATACCGCCTCCCGTTTGGGAAAAGGCTTTGATACATGCATTGATTGGATCGTGTTGGTGATGTCGAAGTGTCCCGTTGAATTTAAGGTCGATATCTTCTCCTGCGGGGACTTCATTTACGGGTGGAATTCCGAACTTTTCGATTCCATAATATTTAGGAACATATAATTTTTTGTCGTTTTCTAAAAAGACAGGGAATGGTTCTTCTGATTCGCCGTAGTCGCATATGACAAATGGAGAAATAGTCAATTCTTTTCGTATGGTTTTTATTAATTTTTCAGGAAATTCTGATTTAACAATTACATAACCTCTTTTTCCGATATATATTGATGACATATTTAGAGATAATATGAATTTATTAAAAAAAAAATCAATTTTATCCTTAAATAAAATATTCGTATTAATTATAAACATGGTTGTTAAAAGGTTAGCAAATAAAGTATTGAATGCTTCCAAATCAGTTGTTAAAGCACCAATCACATTCCTTGAAAAGACTGGAATTTCACTAACATGCCATATTATTCAAGCTGTTTTTGTTGTTCTACTTATTGTTTATTCCGGCGTTGTTGTCCAATTTTTACCTGTAAGCTTCCTTACATTCTTTGATAATATAATTGTTAAAATTGTATTCTTGGTAGTCATTGCAGTTGTCGGGCTGTTTAGTCCAGCAGTAGCTCTATTTTTGGCAATTGCTCTCGTCGTTATGCTCCAAGTAGGTCAAAAAAAGCAACTTGAAAGTAGTGTTCAGATGGTTATTCAAAAACAGGCTTCTCGTATGATAGCTCCAGTTGTTGCTAAAGAGGTCGCAGATAACGATATCGTAGAAAGTATGGACGGTGGAGATGGATATTTAGACCCTGAACTTATGGATGCTGGGCGTAGTTATATGACTAGTGGAAGTGCATCTCCGGCCGGATTCAACCAGAATGATGGTTGTTTGTCTTGTAGTGGTGGTAATGAATCGAATGCACAATGTAGTGGAGTTAAAACGTGGAAGGATACTTTAGGAGCACAAGGATTAGATGGAATAACTGGTTTTCAGTCAAATGTTGGTTATCCTTTGTAATCTAATTTTTTATATATAAGAATCTATGATTTTTATATTATAATGGTTTATTGAGTAGATTTAAATTTGTTTAAATATTTATGAGCGTTATTTAATTGTTGAATTATATTTGGGGAATTTATGTTTAATTTATTTATTAACTTTTTTTTATTTTCAGCACTTAATATTGGATTACGATTTATATGATTTATTAAATTTGAT
>SXGR01514887.1_pt1 | contig 11378 bp, 10 predicted proteins | sample 3174711 | NCBI WGS metagenome assembly SXGR01 (sample SAMN11356860, study PRJNA531348) | freshwater metagenome | isolation source: freshwater sample F1-60 | place: China: Fuxian Lake, Yuxi | collected 2017-12-25
AGGTCCGGCCGCTGAGGATCATCCGTTCGGCCCGCGCCGCGCCCAGCCGCCGCGACAGGAAGCAGTGCGCGCCCATGCCGGGGAACAGCCCGAACAGCGTCTCGGGCAGGCCGAAGCTGGTCCCGCGCTCGGCGATGACGACCCACGTCATCCTCGCCACGATTCACGCTACGCCACGATCGACCCCACGCTGCTGCCCGCGACCGAATCGCTCAAAGATACTTTGGCCCGAGTGCAGCCCTATTGGGCGTCGCGCATCGCTCCGGAATTGCGGGCTGGCCGTAACGTGCTCGTCGCTGCGCACGGCAACAGCCTGCGCGCCATGGTGAAGATGCTCGACAACGTCCCCGAAAGCGAGGTCGTTGAGCTCAATATTCCAACCGGCGTTCCTCTGCTGTACGAGCTGGACGATGCGCTGGCGCCGAGCGGCAGCCGCTATTTGGGCGATGCCGAGGCGACCAAGGCTGCGGCCGAAGCCGTGCGGAAGCAGACCGAGAAGCGCTGAGCTCAGCCGACGGGCTTGCCGGGACCCGGCGCCCAGCCGTCGTAACGACCGCCGGTCTCGGCAGCGATACCGCGCATCCGCGTTGAGACCTCGCGTACCGAATGTACGTTGAGCGACATGTTCTTCAGCGCATGCACGCTCCACGAGTGATCGACGCTATCTACCAGCTCGCGAACATCGACCGTAAATCCCTCGGCCTGCAGGCGCGAGGCCACGGTGTCAGCCACTTCGCGCGAAGGCAGGGCAACGAAGAAATCGACGTCCACGGGCTTAAAAGGATCTACCCCGCTGCGACGCAGCTTTTCGATGAGCTTGGTGTCCCAGTCGTCGACCTGCACCCGCGACACGCGACGAATCTGGTAAACGATGCGCCACACCGCAATCGTCGCGCCGGCGATCAGGAAAACGACGAACCAACCCATTACTCGTCCGGAGCGATGGTCACACGCAGACCATCGAGCTCGTCGGTCATGTCGAGCTGGCAAGACAGACGCGAGCCTTCCTTGTAATGCGCCAACTCGTGCAGCAGCTCACGCTCGTCCGACATCGGCGCGGGGACCTTCGCCACCCACGACGGATCGACGTAGATGTGACACGTCGCGCAGGAACACATGCCGCCACAGATCGCCGCGATGCCGTAGTCAAGCTCGCGCAGCGTCTCCATGACCTTGACGCCGGCGCGAGCCGGCACGTCGTGTTCTTTTCCATCGCGATTGACAACTTTGAGCGTAGGCATGAGCGGATTCCGGACTTGCGACAGCGGGTCGTTTGGGAGGGATCGTTGGGGACGCGTAGTTTGCCCGGCTCGGGCGACATCCGCCACCCGCCCGCACCGAGATTCAGTTCGCGGAAGCCGAAGACGCGCTGATGGCGGCCAAATCGAGCCAGACGGCATCGAGCAACGCACGTAATCGCGTCCGTGCCTCAAAAACCTCGGGTTGCAAACTCCACGCGCCGAGCTCCACCGCGTGCGCGGTCGACCCAGCCGCGAGCCCGGCGAGGTCCTCATCGGCGTGGCCGCGGTGAGCGTATTCCCAATCGATGAGATAGAGCGAGCCGTCGGGTCGCACGATGACGTTCGGCGGATTGAGATCGCCGTGCACCAACACCTGCCCGGCAGGGCCCACGGCTCGCGTTTTCGCGATCACTTCGTCGACCTGCTGCGCCCAGCGTGCCGCCTGCAGCGCACTCGCTCGCGCCAGTCGTTCCTGCAACTCGCCGAGACGCTGCACGAGATCGAGCGTCGGCAACGCGCCCGAAGATATCGACCGCAAGCGATCGAGCAACTCGCGGACCGCCGCTCGTCGTTCGCGCCGCAACATCCAATCGGTCTCGAGCGTCGAGCCCTCGACGAACGGCATGAGAATGAATCGCCGAGCGGCATCGAACTCGACGACCGGCGGTGCCACATCCTGCGCCGCGGCGAGCTGCTGTGCTATCACCTCCGTCTCGGGGGAAATCCCCAGCATCTGCGTCACCTCGACCGAAGGCCACTCGCGACGAACGAGCAGCCCTCGAGAATCTTTGACGAGTGAAAGGCGATTGATTCCGCTATCGCGCATCATGTCGGTATCGTGCCCGCCATTTGTGCCCGCCATTCGCGCCAGCCGATCACGGCGATCACGAAATACACCGCGTAGAGTGCGACCACGAACCAGAGCCCCTGCGCACCATAGAGAAACATTGAGGCCGTATTCACCACCATCCAATAGAGCCAGCTCTCAAGTACGCTGCGCGTGGTCATCCAGGTGGCGAGCAGACTCGCGCAGGTCACCGCAGCATCGAGACGCGGCCAACTGCCGGCAGTTGCGATAGACAGCCATGGCGCCAAAAAAATCGCCACTAGCACGATCAGCACGGCGACCGAAGCATGTCGTGACAGAGGCCATCGACGAATCACGTTGACTCCATCTCGCGACGAGGAGCTGTCCGACCACTGCCAAAATCCGTACACCGCCATGCCGATGTACAGCGTCTGCAAACCCGACTGCAAAGGAAGACCCGCCTCACCCGCAAGCCAGGCGAGCAGTGCCGAAGAGACCGCCCCAAAAGCCCAGGCCCACCGATTGCGGCGTACGGCAAGCAAGGCGTAACCGACGCCGAAAGCGACCGCCAGCACTTCGGCCAACGACTCCACTCAGCGTACCCGCCAGTTCACGGTAAAGCCGAGCGTGCGCGGCTCGGCAAGCTGCACGTACAGCCGATCGGGAAAATCCGGCGGTTCGTTACCAAAGAAAAAACCGCGCATCGCGTAATTCTCATCGAGCGCGTTGCGCATCCAAATCTCGGCCCGCCAACGCTCGACCACATAGCCCGCACGCAGATTGACGAGAGTATAGGGTCGCGAGCGCTGGCCGTGACTGTCGCTGAAAAAAAAAGCCGCCACGTGCTGTGTGTCCGCACGGGCGAACCAGCCGCGAGGATGCTCGTACTCGAGCGACATCGACGCCTGATGACGCGGCGCATGAGCCTGTCCTCGACCGGTGAGGTCCCGCCCGGCCACCACGTAATCGACGAAACGCGTACGCAAGAGACCTAGCGTCGCGCCCAATCGCCAGCGTTCGCCGAGCGCCGCGGCAACGCTACCCTCGAAGCCCTCGTTCACACCCCGTGCTGCATTGTCGGTCAAGTAAATGAACGACAGGGGATCGCCAGGATCAAGCTGTGCAGACGTACTCAATTGCTGATCACGACGCCGCATGTGAAAAGCGGCGAGCTCGTAACGTAGCCCCCGCGCTGCATCGAAGAACTTGTAGCCGACCTCAAAGCTATAGAGCAGTTCCGCATCGAACTCGCGACGATCGACCGGTACGACGCTGCCGATGTTGAATCCCCCGGCTTTGTAGCCACGCGCCACCGCGAGATAGACCCGGCGTTGCTCGTCGGGGCGATACTCGATAGACAGATTACCACCCGCCATGGTCTCGGCAGGCGCGAGATCACTGCCGTCGGTATCACGATATTTTGCATCGCGATATTCGACGCGCCCGCCAAGATTCAAGCGCCAACCTTCAGCCAGTGCAAGGCCTCGACTCGAATAGGCCGCAAGCGTGTCGGCGCGATAGTCGCTCAGCAGCGCGCGATATACCGCACCGTCGTAGAGATCGAGTTGATCGTTATCCTCGCGCAGACGCTGCGCGTAAAGGCCCAGAACCCACGCGGACTCGCCGCGCGAAGACCAGCGCAGATCCTGCGTGATGCCACGACGGTGTCGATGAAATCGCGAGGTGAAGTCGTAGCTCGGATCGGCGGCCCAGTCGCCATCGAAAGAATAGAGGATATCGGCATCGACCAGCGCCGTGACGCTACGGAACTCGATGCGATCACCGTTGCCACTCAACTGCAGCGAGGCTCCGCGCGATCGCTGCCGATCGCGACCCGGATCATCCGCTCGGGTCACCCGCGAGTTGTCCGTCGAAAAGGCATCGAAACCGTTGTCGAGGTCCACGTCGAGCAAAGAAACATCGAGCTGCCGGCGTTCGTCGAGTTGATGCGTCGCACGCAAGCGCAGGGTTCGCTCGTCGAAGCCGTTGGTGTCGTCACGACCGAGCGTCGTATTGCGCCGTGATCCATCGCCACGAAAACCCTGGGCAATCAGTCGCCACGCTGATTGCTCGCTCGCGCCGAAGGCGTCCCCCGCCACCATACCGAGTGCATTGACACCGTAGTCGCCCGCGCTTGCTTCGAAGCGTAGCGAGCGCGTCGGTTCGGCAGCACGGGTTTGCACGTTGATGAGCCCGGCGAGCGCGTTGGCGCCCAAAATCGTCCCCTGCGGTCCGCGCAATACCTCGACCTGCCCGAGATCCAGCAGCGTCGCGGGCATGCCGATGCCGGAGAAATCCATGCCATCGAGCAAAAAACCTACCGAGGGGTTCGGGGCGCCTTGCCACTGATCGGTCTCGCCGATGCCGCGTAACTGAAAATAGCGGGGCCGCGAACTACCGGAGGACCAATTGAGATTGGGTACGAGTGGCAGCACGTCAACGAGATGCTGCACGCCGGCTTCGCGCAGCGTGCGGGCATCGAGCACCGAGGCACTCACAGCGAGTTCATGGGCCGTCTGCGGCCGCAGGGTCGCGGTGATCACGACCTCCTGCAGCTCTTCAGCCCTGGCAGTGCTCGCCGCCAAGCTGGAGAGCCACGCCGTGACGAGCCACGCTGTGACCGGCACCGACAAAGAAAAACTCGCACGAGATCGAACAGTCATCACCTGCTCCCTCCGCCGGTATTAACCGGATCAGGTTCAACGGGTTCGTCGCCCTTGCGCGACATCTCAGGTCCGAGCGGACCACCCCAAGGCGTCGTGTATTGTCCACGGCGGTGGCGGCATTGCAACCTTTTTCACCCCGCATGAACGCCCGATGGCCTCGGGGGATGAACTCGCGCAGAGACTTCCCTACAATCTCGACCCCTGCGTGCGGGCTGCGAGGCCCGCGGAGTACGGTCACGATGGCGAGAGCGATCAAGGTATTTCAGGTCGACGCATTCACCCAGCAACTCTTCACCGGTAATCCGGCGGGCGTCGTGCTCGGTGCCGAAGTGCTCTCGGATGAGGAAATGCTGGGGATTGCCCGCGAACTCAACAACGGCGACACGGCGTTCGTGCTGCCCCCCGAGAGTGACGATCACGAGGTTCGGGTGCGGTTTTTCACCCCGCGTACCGAATCGTCCTTCGTCGGTCACGCGACCATCGCCACGCAATACGTACTCTCGTCAGTCGTCGGCGCAGCAAAGAAATTGCGTCAACGCCAGAAAGCCGGCCTCGTCGACATCGAAATTCGCGGCGAAGGACCCGAGCGACGGATCGCGGTACGCCAACCGGCGCCCGCACTCGGCCGCGAACTCAACGAGCGCGAGCGTCTCGCCGTCCTCGACGCCCTCGCACTCTCGACCGCCGATCTCGATCCGCGCTGCGAGATGCGTATCGTGGGTTCAGCGGGCAATCGCTTGCTGGTCGGGGTACGTGGTACCAAACAATTGAGACAGCTGAAGCCCGACCTCAATCGACTGACCACACTTTCGGCGCAACTCGGCGCATCGGGACATTTCGTATTCACGACAGACTCGGGCATCGACGACTGCCTGACGATGTCGCGCATGTTCTGTCCGGCGATCGGCATTCCGGAGGATCCGGTCAGTGGCAACGCGCACGGCTTGCTCGGGGCTTATTTGCTGCACCACGGCCTGCTGCGGGCCGAGGGCGACCGGGCGCGCTTCTCGGGAGCGCAGGGTCACTACCAACAGCGCCCCGGAAGAGTCGACGTCGAACTCGAGTTTGCGAACGGCGCCTTGGCTGGTGTTTGGATCATCGGCAGCGCGACAATGGTGTTCGAGACCACGATCGCGCTGCCCTGATTGATCAAAGAAAGCGCCGCTCGTGCTGGCACTTTTTCCCTAAGCTTTGTTCCTATAGCTTGATTTTTTCTTAAAAGTCGACGCGCACCGACAGCTGCAACCGACGCGGCAGGTAGAAGCTGCGCGGCTGACCGTAGAGAGCGCTGTAGTCGAACGGTCCGTAGTTGTACCCGGTCTGCTTGTCGAACACGTTGAACAGATCAGCGCGGAACTTGACGAGCGGCATCGAGCCGATCTTGAGGTCCTGCGTGTAGTTCAGATCGAGCTGCCAATGGCTCGGGCTGCGACGACTGCCCGCGGGCTCGGCGTAGGCGCCCGAAGCGAGACTGTCGCTACCCGTGCCCTGACCGTAGAAGCTGCTCGACCAGGTCTCCCAAGGCTTGCCCGACTGCGCCACCAGGAACGCGCCAATGTTCGCCTTCCAATCAGTGGTGTAGTAACCGTACATCTTCAAGATGTGCGGGCGGTCACCCGAGAGCGTGCCCCACTTGTTGTCCCAGGTGTACTGACCCGGACCGTCGGCGTAGAACGAAGAACCGATAAAGGTGTTCGCGTCGGTCACCGAGTTGGTGTTGTCCTGGTCGAAATTGCCGCGGTACTGGCTCCAGGTGTAAGAAGCATTGAAGAACGTGCGCTCACCCTGCCACTCGGCCTCGATGCTGCCCTCGTAATATTTGGTGCGGGCACCATCCATCTCGGCGATCACGTAGCTCGAACCACCAATCTCGCTGCGGATCGCATCGAGATACGGCACGTAGAGTCCCTTGGCACGAATGTCGGCGGGGGCACCGCCCGCACCGGCTACGCCATTGAAAGCGTACGTCTGCAGGCGCGCGCTGTTCGCTGCATCCTCCCAGAAGTGCGAGCCCTTGCGATAGCGCAGGTGACCACGCAGCGACAATCCGTTGTCGAGCGCCTTGGTGGTTCCCACCGTGATCTCATCAACGCGACGCGGCTTCAAACCCTCGGCGAATACTTTGCCGCTCGATGAGCCGCGATACGCCGCTTCGAGGAAGTTGCCGTTCTGATCGAAGCGCATGTCGACGAGTCGCGAGAAGAGATTGCGATCCCACGACGCGGCACGCGCGAGCGAGCTTGCTTCGGGGTTATACTGCGCGAAGTTTACGAACATAGTTGCGTCGTTGCTGTAACGCCAGGTCACGCCGAGACGCGGCTGAATCATGTCTTCCCAACCAACGCGGTACATCTCGTAGCGGTTGCCGGGAGCGAGCTCGTAGCCCGAGATTCGATCCGGTGCGCGGCGCAGACCCTGACCGTAGAGCACATCCTCGCTGATCAGCACGCCGAGGTTGTAGTCGAAGTTGCCGACCGAGAAGGCGTCGTTGATTTCGAGGTTGACCGACTTCGAAGTTGAGTTGATGCGCGGCGTCAGCGGATTGCCCGAGGCGTCGGTGGCACCGGCCTGATACACGGCGCCCTGGAAGAAGTAAGGAACACGCAAGGTGCCGGTGGTGGTGATGGCCGAACCGCCGATGTACGACAGCGTCCCCCAACCGTTCGACGTACGCAGCAGCTCTTCGGCGATCTCCGAATACTTCACGCCGAAGTGCAGGTCGTGACGCACCGAACCGATCTGCGCCTCCGTGTCGAGAGCGATCTCGACCGTGTCGCGGAAGAAATCCTGCTCGTTGATTTCGGTACCTGCACCGATAAAACCACCGCCGGCCTTGACGCCCGCCGAGTTGGTGTAACCGTACCGATTGATGAGCGTTTGCGCGCCCGCGTTGAAGACGGCGAGCTGCGCTGCCGTCAAGCCGCTCGTTCGCAACACCGGAACGGTGAAACGACCCGCGTTTGCAAGATCGTTGATGTTTAACTTCTCACCCGGCTTACCGGTGAACCCCAACAGCGTATCGGGAATGCTACTCGTCTGCAGCTCGTACTTGCCGAGACGCGCGCTGAGTTTAGTCTGCTCGCTGATGATCCACGATCCCTCGAGCGTCAGGATGTCCTGCTGCGAACCCTCGCCGAACGAGACCGTATCCGCCGACAGCGAACCGATGCTTGCACCCACCGCTTCTCGATCGGAGGTTCGCAAGCTGAGGTGCAGCAACACGTCGTCAGTCGGCGCCCAGGTGAGCTTGCCAAAGTATTCGTTGCGCACGCTCTCGTAATTTTTAACCTGTCCATAGGCCGTCGTCGGATTGTCGCGAGTAACCTCGGGACGATAGTACGAAGCGTAAAAAAACAAGGAGTCTTCGATGATCGGGCCACCGAACCCGGCATTGACCCAGCTCTGATCGAGCAGGTACTTGGTCGTGCCGCGAATCTTCGACACCATGCTCTTCGGCTGCACCTTGTACTCGACGGTGCCCTTGAAATCCTTGGTGCCCGACTTGGAGGTGGTGTTGATGGCGAAGCCACCGGCGCGGTTGAAACCGATCGCCTTGGCACCGCCGCGCTCCATGGCCACGTTCTCGACGTCGTGGGTCGAGGGGTCCGCAGCGAGATTGCCGAACAAGGGCAGCGAGACGTCGATGCCATCGAAGCCGTATTTGTTGTCGACACCCGAGCCGCCCGCAGAGGGGCCGAGCACCGAGTTCTCGGAGTACTGCACACCCGGAATCAGCTTGAGCAGATCACGATACTGCTGGCCGACTGGCAGTCTTTCGACCTGCTTGGAGCCGAGCGAGTTGGCGAGCGAAGCGTTGCCCTCGCGAGTGAGACCCGTCGCCACGATACGTACGGTCTGCAATTCCTCGGGCCGCGTCGCCGCAATGGCAACGTCGGCGATCGAGGTTTGATCGAGCAGCACATCGACATCGACCCTCTGCAACACACCCTGCGCGTTGCTGAAGGTCAGCGTGTACTTGCCGGGCAGCAGCGCCGGCAGCGCGAACGAGCCGTCGGCCTTCACAGTCGCCGAACGGGGCCGGGGCATCACCTCGCTCTCGGCCGTGACCGTGATCCCTGCGGGGGTGGCCCCTGCCGCTTCGATCTTCACGATGCCACGAATGCCACCCGACTGCTGCGCGTACGCAGAACCGCTCACGAGCACGCTGGCGACGAATGCAGCCACCCGAAGCTTCTTGTTCAACATGGTTGTCTCTCCCCGACAGATTGGCCGACGGACCAATAAAAACTATGCCGTCGGCGCAGACCTTTGCGGGGTCACACGACAGCGGAATTTGCACATCATTCAAACCGTTTTGTCGACGAGAGGCAAGGCGGGTCCATGCATCGATCATTTTTGTTGTCTTATCACCACAGCTAGGTCTGATTGGCGGCTTGACCCTCGAGTCAACTTAACGCCCTTTCTCCGCTCATTTACCTTTTTTCACCAAGGTTCCTGTGTGATTACTACCTCCCAGCAAATTGCCATCCGCAAAGGGCTGCTCGAGTTTGCGGTGCTCAAGGTGGTTGGCATTGGCAGCGTCTACGCCGCCGGCATCCTGCGTCGCATGCAAGACACCGAATTCGCGACCCGGGAGGGCACGCTCTACCCGCTGCTCAGCAAGCTGCGCCGCGATGGCCTCGTCGTCTACCAGTGGCAGGAATCGGAGCTCGGCCCACCACGCAAGTACTATCAACTGACTGCACTCGGCCGCGAACAACTCGCCGCCCTCGATCAGTACTGGAAAACCATTGACCACACGCTGCAGCAACTCGGGCAGCGATCGGCGTCGGTCACGGAGTCATAAGGCATGCAACGCGTCGTTCAAGTCAGTCTCAACCGCAATCCGTGGTCGATCGAAGTCGATGCGCATACGCGGCTTGAGGTCTACCTCAGCGAGTCCGCGGCAGCGCTTGCGGGTGATCCGGATCGCGACGAGATCCTGCTCGATCTCGAGCAGGCCATCGCCGAGCAGTGCAAGCGCCGCATGCCGGTGAACGCCACGGTCATCTCGCTGGCCTAACTCGCCCCGGCGCTCGAAGAAATCGGCTCCGTGAATCCGCACCCATCGGCGATCGCGCCGCCGAATGAGACGACCGCCAGCAACGCTACGAGTTCAAGCACGCGACCTCTGCAGCAAATCAGTCAAGGCGCTTGGATCAGCGGTGTGTGCCTCGGGCTTGCGCAGCACCTACGGGTCGAGGTGACGCTGATGCGCGTGACCGCCGCAGCGCTGCTGTTTTTCACAGGTGGCGCCGCACTGCTGCTTTATGGCGTGCTGATGATGCTGATGCCCTTCGCACCGCTCGACCCGCAACTCGCCGCGCCGGCCTCGATCCCTGCGCAGGCACGCGAATGGACCGAGCTGCTGCGCAGCAAACTCGCGGCCTTGGCTCGCTAGTTCTTCCTTGGCTCGTTGATTCTTGGCGCGCTTTCAGCTGCGCTGGGACCAGCGCAGCGCGAGGTCGGCAAGATGCGCCACGAGCGACAGCAATAGCCAGGTGGCGACCTGCTGCCACGGTGCGTCGATGAGTGCGGCGCGCACCGCCAGCATGAGACAAGCGCCCGATGTTAGGCTGCCGATCAGCGCCCGCGGCGCGATACCGACTCCGCGTGTCCGCCAAATGAACCAAAGAATTATAGCTTCGACAGCAACCAGTGCGGCGATGATGGCGGGCAGACTGCCGTCCGCGAAGGCGTCGGCCAGCAAGACCAGCACGGACATCAGGAACTTGAAACTTTGGCGATACCGAGCAGGTGTGCAAGATCTTTAAAGAACACGCGCAAATGTGCCATCGGACTTTTGCGTACCAGCTTCTTATGCATATACGCCTCCCAAGTGAGCCGCTGCACGTCCGGGTCACGACACATCTTCACGAAACGCTCGCGACGCTCATCGTTGACATACCAAAACCGCTGCAGCAAACCGAGCACCCAAAACACGCGACCGTGCGCGCGCATGAAGTCACGTCGTGCTTCGCGCAAGGCATGGGCGTTACGCGTCGCAAGACATTTGTCGACCGCCAACGCGGCCATGCGTCCGCAGGCCATCGCGTAATAGATCCCCTCGCCCGAAGCGGGTGCAACCACGCCCGCCGCATCGCCCGCCACCAGCACGTCGCGTCCGTTGTCCCAGCGGGCGAGTGGCCGCAGCGGAATCGGTGCGCCCTCACGGCGTACGACCTCGGCATGCTCCAACCCGGCTACCTTGCGCAGGCCACCCACCGCGTTGCGAATCGAAAATCCGCGGTGTGCCGTCCCGGCACCGGCGCTGATGGTGTCGCCATGCGGAAATATCCAAGCGTAGAAATCCGGTGACAACTCACCCTGGTAGTAGACGTCGCAGCGTGTGCCGTCGTAATTTTTGGGTGCCGTGGCGGGTGTGCGCAGGATCTCGTGGTACGCGTAGACGAAGGGTGTCTCGCGACCACCAGAGATGCACTGCCTCGCCACTTCGGAGCGTGCACCGTCGGCGCCGATGACTAGCCGGGTACGTACCTGCCGCGACTCGCCGCTCGCGCGATCGTCGAAATGCAGGATCGCATCGCCGTCGGCATCACGCTCGATCCGGGTATAGATTCCCTCGACACGCACCGCACCCGCGAGGCGCGCACGCTCGCGCAGCCACTCGTCGAACACGTCGCGATCGACCATACCGACGTA
>SXGR01054226.1_pt1 | contig 11377 bp, 15 predicted proteins | sample 3174711 | NCBI WGS metagenome assembly SXGR01 (sample SAMN11356860, study PRJNA531348) | freshwater metagenome | isolation source: freshwater sample F1-60 | place: China: Fuxian Lake, Yuxi | collected 2017-12-25
AGCAGATCCTGCAGCAGGCCGGTGTCAGCATGCTGGCGCAGGCCAACCAGATGCCGCAGAACCTGCTCCGGCTGTTCCGATAAGGCCGGGCCGGTCAGGATGATCGTTCGTAATTGACAGGAGCACGCCCCGTCGACGCCCAACGGGCGGCGACGGGGCTCCTTCGGGAAGAAAGCAATGGACATCTCTCAAAGCTCGCCTCCGGCGCGCCTTGCGAGCGGTTCGCAGGAAAAACCGATAGCAGCGACGTCACCGGTCGTCACGGGTACGGTTGTCCAACCGACCACGACGTCGCCGCCGCCTCCGGCGAAGATCGTCGCTCGCCAGGCGACCGACGTGAGGACGCACTACGATCCAATGAGCAAGACCCTGGTCGCAAGCGTCGTCGACAAAGAGACAGGGACAATCGTCACGGAAGTTCCGCCGGAGGCGCTTCGCGACCTCGCCTATCGCACGGCCGAGTTCCGCGGTCGTCTGCTGGATCGAAAGATCTAGCAAGAGCGTGGTTCGCGCTGTCCTGCACGATCCGGCAAGGCGATCCGCGCAACATTGTCACCAGATTGGCGCCAACTGGGCTCGATCGGTGTGCCTCCCCGTGATTAGTTTGGCCTTCATGACCCGGCGCCCTTGTTCATTTCACCATTACCTCCGCGAGACGGGCGCGGATGCGCCGCGGTCGCGCGCATCGGCGGTCTGACCGGAGATGGCGTATCCCGCAAAAGCGCCGTCAGGCGGTCGCCCACGGCCGGGGTTCGCCGTGAAGCGGCCGAAGTACCTCCGCGATTTTTCCTGCGCCGGGTCCAGGTGCATCGACACCTGCTGCAAGGACTGGCACATCGATCTGGACGTCCGCGAGTTCGATTACTTGCGAAACGCGGTCCAGGAGCCCGAGCTCAAGGAGATACTCTCTTCGGCTATCAGGATGGACCCGAACAGGAAGGCGGGAAGCGAGACCGGCTACGGCTACATCGAGCTCGACTCGTCGGGTAAGTGCCCGTTGCTCGATGAGTGCGGCCTCTGTCGGCTTCAGGTACGTGTCGGCGAGGGGGCGCTGTCGAAGACGTGCAAGACTTACCCGCGCAGTCAGGTATTCGTTAACGGCCCGATGCCGGAAATCCATCAGCACGCCAGCATGAGCTGTCCCGAAGTGGCGCGGCTGGTGATGTGTGAACCGTCCGCGTTGGACCTAGCGCAAGTGAATGTCGATGCTGACGCCTTGCGCCTGCCGGCAACCATCGCGATCGACGGCCAGCGACCGACGGTTGCCGCCCGGTATTTCTCGGATATCCGTTCAGGGGTCCGGCAGCTCTTAGATGCTCATCCTTCCGATACGAGTCTCGGCCTGTTTGCCGTGATCTTATTTGCACATGCGCTCAGTCGCCGCGAGGGCGGTCCATCCAGGGAAGACGCCGCCTGGATCGCCGAGAAAGTGGCGGCCTACTCTTCGAGGGAGTTCGCGATCGCCTATTTCGGGCTGAGATCGGATCCCTCGATCGCGTTTTCCATTTTGCAGGCCTTTGTCCGCCTCCGCTTCCGGAGCCCGGACCGCGTCGCGCATACGTATGTCGACCATCTGAGCGAGAGCTTCAGGGGCCTGTCCTTCGATCCGGAGGATGAGGCGGCGAGCCTTGCCGGGTATCTGCGTGCCCGGGACGAGTTTCCAGAGCGGATGCGCGAGCGACCATGGATGATGCGCAACATCGCTCTGGCCATGTTCGAGTCGAGCGGGTTTCCGGCGTTCGATGGGCCTGAGCTCTGGTCTCAACTTGTCGTGCTGTGCGTTCGCTACAGCCTGCTTCGGATGGTGATGACCGGGATCGCGTCCAGACAGGATGGTCCGCTCGATCCCGAGGCGGCTGTTCGTGCGGTGTATGCCTACAGCCGCCTCGTGGATCACAATGTCAGCTTCCTGGAAGCCAGCCGGAAGATACTCGAAGAGAAGGGCCTGGCGACCCCGGCCGGCATGGCCGTGCTGATCAGGGGCTAAGCCGTGGTGATGTCGGGCACATGAAGATCCCGTCCGCTCTTCCCTATTCGGGCGACGCGGTCCTGGCGAAGCCGGCTGTCGCGTTGCGGCCGGTCGCGGACGCGGCCGCCTTCGCGGCCAGCCTCGGCCGCGCGCCCGCGGCCTTCTCCGCACCGCCGATCTCGCCCAAGGCGATCCCGGAACCGTCTAAGGCGCGCCGCCTCGATCCGGTTCGGACCAGTCAGGACCCTGAGCAGGACGAGTTGAGGCGAGCTCGCCTGATCGATCTGGGCGCCTAAGCCAGATTCGATCCAATTCCGATGAAAGTGTCGTCGCTGTCCCGCAGATTTGGACCAATCGAGACTGCGAGCCACGAATACATGGCGATACCGTTGTAGGCGAAGAGCACGGAGGCGGGTTTCGCCCTACCCGCCATGAACGAGAGGCCACGTGACCACGACGCTCAGCCCCACGATGGAGTCGGCTCTGCCGGACTTGGGTACGCCCTACTCGCAGCGTACCGTCGACATCATCCGGACCTTGGGTCCGACCAGGATCCTCGGGCTTGCGAGCGCGGTTGCCTCCGTGCTGGCGATCTTGATCTACGTCGCGGTCATGGTCGGAACCCCTGACTACGACGTGCTTTTCGCCAAGCTGCCGATTGAAGCCAGCGGCGCGATCGTCAAGAAGCTGGAAGCCAGCGGCGAACGCTACCGTCTGGAGGACGGGGGCAGCACGATCCTGGTCGACAAGTCCAACGTTGCGCGCCTACGGGTGATGGCGGCGGAAAGCAAGCTAATCTCGCCGGGGTCGCTCGGATACGAGCTCCTGGATCGAGCCGATACCCTGACGACCACCAACTCGCTATTCCAGGTCAACCGCATCCGGGCCCTCGAGGGCGAGCTGGCGCGGACGATCGCGGCGGTCGAAGGCATCGAGTCGGCCCGCGTCCACCTCGTCATCCCAATGCGGGAACTCTTCAGCCAGTCGGGTCAGGAATCCCGGGCATCGATCGTGCTCAAGGCCACTGGCGACCGCACCGTTTCCAAGCGGTCGGTCGAGGCGATCCAGCAGATCGTTGCGGGCTCCGTCCGTGACTTGGCCGCGGCGCGGGTCGCAATCATGGACACCAAGGGCAATCTCTTGGCGCGCGGCGACGGCGACGCGCAGTCGTCGGTCTCGGCGGGCGTGTTCGAGCGCAAGATGGATTTCGAGCGCCGTACCCGCGAAGGCATCGAGCGGATGCTGGAGCAGTATGTCGGCCTCGGCCGGGTGCGCGCCGACGTCACCGCCGATTTCAACCTGACCTCGGTGAGCCGCTCGAGCGAGGCCTTCGACCCCAGGGGGCGGGTCGAACGCTCAATCCAAGTCGTCGAAGAGGCCGCGAATCGCGAGAACGTCCGGCAAGGGCGCGACGCTTCGGTTCGCAACAACCTCCCGGAAGGGCAGGTCGCGGCGCCGACGGGACAGCAGTCGCGTGACGTAACCAACCGCACGGAGGAGACGACCAACTACGAGGTCTCCAAGAGCCAGACCCGAGAGACCACCGAGCCGGGGGCGCTGACCCGCCTTTCGGTGGCGGTTCTCGTCGACGGCAAGTATGTCGGAGGCGACGGGGTTCAGCCGGCTTCGTATGAGGCCCGTTCCGAGCAGGAAATCCAGCAGATGACCCGCCTGGTCCGGTCGCTGGTCGGCTTCAACGCCGATCGCGGCGACGTTGTAGAGATCGTCAATCTGCCTTTTGCCACGCCCGATCCGAAGTCGCTTGTCGATGCGGGCCCCCTGCTGAGCAAGCAGGATATCCTCCGTCTGAGCCAGATCGGCATTCTCTCGCTGGTCGCTGTTGTCATAGCTCTGCTCGCCGTTCGTCCGGTGCTGAGGGCGCTGCGGCCGGCAGAAGAAGAGGCGGACACCCTGCAGGCACCGGCGGGTTCGACCGCTCTGGTTCCTGTCGAGCTCGATGACGTTTCTCAGTTGAAGGCTGAAATCGAACGCGAGATGCAGGATCTAGAAAGCAAGCGTTCCGCGGCTCTCGCCGACATGATCGACATCGAGAAGATCGAGGGCCAGGTCCAGGCCTCGGCCGTCAAGCGTATCACCGAGATCTTCGACAAGCACCCGGACGAGGCGGTTTCGGTCATGCGCAACTGGCTCACCCAGCGGACCTAGTCTGACGGCGCGAGCCAGAATGCGAGGAGGACAGGTTGAACCCCGAAGCTGTGATCAAGGTCTGCGATGATATTCTATCGATTGTCACCGGGACGGATGCCCCGCCGCGAATGCTGTTCGATATCGGGCGGCGTCTCGATGACGCCGAAAAGGAGCTGTCTCGTCGCGATCTCTTTCAGCGGCGGTCGAAGTGAAGGGCGAGGGCGGGGTCGCCGGCGCCGACAGCGGACGCGCCATCGAAACCGCATTCTGGCGCTCGGCTTCCGAGATCCGCAGGATTCTGAAGTCGAACTTCTCCGACAAGGCGAAGCTCGATCAGATCGAGATGGAGATTCGCCATCTCCGCGAGGACGTCGTCAGTTCGTCGGGGCCGAGGGCTTGAAGACGAAGGACTGCAGCAGCACCGCGGTGACTTTCGGCAGCCCGCTGGCCCCGATACGATCGACGAGAAGCTTTTGCAGACGTTCCGGATCGACGGGACGCCCGTGGTTCGCCGCGAAGGCGAGATAGCCGATCGTGGTGACCAGAATAACGTCTCTGTACGCCGGGATTATGGCGCGCGCGGCATCGGTCGAACTCTCGTCGGTTTCGAGCACGGGCACGAACGTGATCGACTCGCCAGCCTCTCCGCTTTTTGCCAGTCCGGTCACCACCATGCGAGGCAACTCGACGGTGGTGGCGGCGCGAAATGTTGACGTGGGCGAGGCGGCGAGGGACGAGACCATCGGCGTCGTCCCGATGACGAGAGCCGCGACCAGCCGGATGGCGCGAAGCGTGAGAGGTGCGCTCGGTTTCGTGGTCTTCGTGGTCATCGCGGCCCTACCGTCGGCGCCGGTCGCCGCGCGCGCATGCGGGAGCGGTGCCGAGTTCTTCGGCACACCGGTTCTCTTCGATGTCGAAAGAGAGGATCCCTTCGGTCGCCGGGGGCGTGTCCAGGGTGGCGAGTCGGTCGACATCCAGCGCGGACTTCTTCTTCAGATCAGCTGCTTCGCTCAGGCGACGCCCAAGCCCTTCCGGCCGTCGCGCGACGAGGCGATCCAGGCGATGTTCGCCTACACGCGGGCGATGGGCATATTCGGACAGGACTACTATGTCAGCGACCGCGCCGACCGGACCTACATCTTGGTGACCGGCTTGCGAAACATGAACGGGCAAGCCTACATCGTTAAGATTGAGCATCATCTGTTTGCTCGCAGATCGGTAACGATGCTCGCCAGTCATCGTCGTGGCGATGAGCAGGCGGCGCGTCGGGCTCAGTCCTTCTTCGACACCGCGCGGCTCTCGGCCACGGAAAGCCCATAGCGGTCGCATCACGCCTGGATCGAGAGAGAGCCGATCCCGTGATGACCCGGGCGATCACCGCCCCCGAGGATACGATCGAGGATCGCATCCGTGTCGGTGGCGCCGGCGAGGTCGATCCCGGCGAGGCGGTTCTCGGCGGCGACCATAGCGTCGAGCTGCGATGCCGTGTCCGCTGCGGGAGCGGCGGTCGGAGCCTTGATCGGGGCGTTCGGACGCCGACCGTCGAATTCGGGGCTCCGAACCGGAAAACCATCGATCTTCATCATCTTCTCCTGATGACAACTCTATGAGCGCAGATCCGCGCGATCCTGACGGCGTGTCGGGTCGGAGGCGTGCCTGGCAGTGGCGGCGATCTCAATATAGCGCCGCATCAGGACTTCCTGGGCGTGGGCATGCATCGAGAGAATCCGCGTCTCACCGGCCTGGGGATAGGCCGGGATCGGGGAGGTGGGTTCCCTCACGGTATTGCCGGCGCCCACCGTGACGGAGGCTGCCGGTCGGGTCTCGACGGGGGCGGGCGCCGATATCGGCTGGACCGACGTCAACACGCGCTCATAGAGGCGCTGAATCCTTCCGACCAGGTTCTGGGCGGTGACCGCCTCACCTTGTCGATAGAACAGGCTGGCATTGGCGCGCGCCGCCGCCGGAAGAACCGACGCCGCGGAGACGGGGGCATGTTCCGCGGCTGCCTTCAGCATTCGGCTCGCGCCAGCGGCGCCGAGGAAGTGCGCAAGGTAGAGCTCGGCGCCGGTAGGTGCCCGCCCCAACTCGGCGGTCAGGGCCGCCTGGTTGTCCCTGGTGAACTCTCCGGCCATGGCCGCGGAAACCGTCTCGTCGTGGCGCAGCGCCAGGATCTCGCGACGGGCATCCTCCTGGGAAACAGTGTAGCGGCCACCGGTCGTTTTCTGAATGGCGCTCGCCGCGCGGTCGAGACCGTGCCGGGCGCCATGCTGCTGCACGGCCTGGAGCCAGGTTTGCTCGGTAAACTGAAAGAGGCCGGCGGCGCTGGATGTCGAGGCGCGCGCGGCTGGATCGCCGCCACTCTCGATCTGCGCCGTTGCCAGCAGATGCTTGAAGTCGGCGCCCGTGCGCTGCGCGCCGCGGGCGACGCTCGACAGCAGCTTGGGGTTAGTGGCGGCGACGATCATTGACGGAAATCCGCAAAAAAATTTACAGGACGACGGGACGGGCCAGTCTCTCGCAAGAGACGGGCCACCCGAGGAAATGTCCGGGCGGATGTCAGGATTTGGGGGCCGTCCGGCATCGTGCGTGAGTCATAGACATGGTCTCGCACACATGCCCCGAGGCGAACGTATACGTCCTACGGTCGCTGGTACGGGCCATGGTTCCATTCGAGAACCTTATCCATCCGACGGCGGTTCGCGTCGCGGTGATGCCGTTCGAAAAGACCAGGTCGCCCTTCGCGGTCTTCTCGACGGTCACGCCCCTGTTGAAACTGATGCGCCGTTCGGACGTCTCGATGGCGGAGGTTCCGTTGCTGCATCGGACCACGGTGGCGGACTCGCTCTCCATTCCGCAAGTCAGCACGCCGGCCGGTTGATCGAGAACCATGACCAGAAGAGCGACTTCGAGAGCGGAAATCATTCCCGTCCTTTCTGGAGTGGACCTGTCTCTATGGAAAAGAACCTAGCTCCTGCCGGGAGGGCGGGGTGGATCTGTTGGTCCATTCTCTCTGATATCGATCCGAAGTGGATATTGAAGAGTCGGGCGTTTGAGACGGCGACGATCGGTCTTGGCCCGGATGTTGCGACAGAGGGGCGCTGAGTGATTTTTTTGGGAGGTCCCCGTGTCCAGAATTCCTGTTGCCGATCGTCACCTCGTGCTTCCTCGGGTCGAGGATCTGGAGATCGTCGTGATGCTCTTTGATCGCGTTGTCGACTCCCTGCAGACGGCGATCGGCCACTGTCGGGCCGGCGACATCGAGGCTCGTTGCCACGCTCTCACCGCTGCCGCCGAGGCCATCGGCGATCTCGCCGAAGGCATCGAGCCCGGGTCCGCCGACGAATGGTCGACCCGCACGGCCGCGCTCTATGCCGACATCTTGCGGCGGATCGCGATCGCCAACACGCGTAACGACGCCGACCAGATTGGCCACGCCCTTCGCCTGGTCACGCCCGTCCATCTGTCGTGGCGCACGCTGCTGGCGCGAGCCGAGCAGTCCCGGCTGACGGAAGAGTCGGCCCCCCGCCTGGCTGTCGCTTGAGGTCGAACCTCAAGCATACATCAACAAGAAAACGCTGTACCAAAGCGTCGGAGTAGTTCGCCATGTCTCTCAATCTGATCTCAAACTATGCGGCCTCGATCGCGACGCGCTACGCGGCCTCGACCGATCGCAACCTGGGCAGTTCGATCACCAAGTTGACCTCCGGTTCTCGGGTGGTTCGCGCCAGCGACGACGCTGCCGCTCTGGCGATCTCCAACAACTTCCGCCGCGAGGTCGCGGCCCTGCAGTCGGTTCAGACGAACGTCTCCCAGGGCATGGCGATGCTTCAGATGGCGGACGGCGCCCACCAGTCGGTGACCGATGTCTGCATCCGCTTGAAGCAACTGGCGGTGATGGCGTCCTCTGAACACTTGAACGGCCGCGATCGCGCCTCCCTGAACATTGAATTCCAGGAACTGAAGGCCGAAGTCAACCGCATTGCCCAGTCGACGCGCTTCTCCGGGAACACCCTGACCGGTGGGCCGGGTGGCGGTGCGCCGACCAAGACCTTTACTCTCAACGCGGCGCACGATCCTTACTTCGCCAAGATCACCGTCTATGATCCGCATCTCAGCACCAACGATCCGGCGAAGCTCAAGCTCTCGGCGACGGCGGCGGGCGTTTCCGGGCAGTTCGTGACGCTCACCGATGAACAGCGGAATATCACCCAGACGCTCAAGGTCGAGTCGAGCATGTCACTGGACTTCACCGCGCTCGGTATCACAGTTCAGCCTCAGGCGTCCTTTCCCGCCGCCGCGTTCGCGCAAACCGGGATGCAGAGTGCCGTCCTCGGCACGACCGATGGCGGATTGTTGGCGATCGATCCGGGCCCAGCCCTGCCGTTCATCAAGGAAATCTACACCTATGACGACGGCAGAGTCTCGGATCAGGCCGCAAACGTGAAGTTCAAGATCGAGGGGGACGCCACGAGCGGCTACAAGCTGCGGGCGTCTTCGGTCAACCCTACACAGACCGAAGCGCATGCCCTGACGCTTGCCAGCGATGGTGTAACCTTCGGCTCCCAGACCATCGATTTCCGCAGCCTGGGTCTGCGCGTGACGACGACGGCCGCTTTTACCACCGCCGACGTCTTGAACAATGCGAGCTCGTTTGCGGTTACCGGCACCAAGACTTTTGCCGCTGCGGGAGCTTCCGCCGGCCTGGCCGTCTCCTACGCCGGATCTCCGAATGGGGTTGGCAACTTCTCGGTCAAGTTCGTCGGCACGGGAACAGCGAACGAGTTCAAGGCGGAACTCTATAGCGGTGCAACGAAGATCGCGACCTCGGCCATCAAGACACTCGCCGCTGGTAGCGTGATCACCGGCGGCACCACGACGGCCTTTGACACCTTCGCGGTCGTCGCCGGCCAGGAGACCACGTTCGCTCAGTTCCCGGCTGGCTTCGAGGTCAGGCTTGCGGCTACCGGCAATCAGATCTTGACGATTAATGACGCCGTTAGCTTCAGGCTAGAGAAAAACATCTCTACCAATCTTGCCAGCGGTCAGCAGGTGGCGGCCACCTCGCGGAACAACAACCTGGTCAGCTACTTCTTCCAGGTCGGCAGCGGTCAGTCGGTCTCGGATCGCATCCAGGTCGACATCACCTCACTCACCACGCGGGCGCTCGGCCTGGAGTTCCTCTCGCTCAGCGATACGGTCGTTGATGGGGTCATCGGCTTCACCGGCATGGACAATGCCCAGCAGGCGAACTCCGTCATCGAGCGATCCATCGAGCGGCTGTCGACGAACCGAGCCAAACTCGGCGCCAAGATGAACCGCATCAATTTCGTATCGGACGCCTTGGGCATCGCTATCGAGAACAACGAGCAGGCGCGGAGTGCGATTGTCGACCTCGACATCGCGAGCGAGATGTCGAAGTTCGTCAGCCTTCAGGTTCTCAAGGAGGCCGGCATGGCGATGATCAGCCAAGCTCAGAAGATGCCCCAGTCTTTGTTGAGCCTGTACCAGAAGCTTTAGTCGAAGTGGTGGGCGAGGCCTCCGGGCGGCGGGGTCTCGCTTAGACCTCTCCATGCTGGTCCGGATTGGATCGTTGCGACCGGCCGAGTCCCCGGCCTAGTGCAGATTTGTGTGTTCTGGCGCTATTTGAACGGCTTGGATGCAATTGTCAGTCCGGGTTGAAGCAATCGACGATTGAGGGGGCTCCCGGGCGCTTGCTACTCCCGAACCGGTCGAATGGTTCATGACCGGAGGTGGTCGCCCCTATGCCCTTGCTCGATCTCTCAAAGGGCCGCTTCGTTCCGCTGTTCTCCTATGAGCCGCCTCCGGAGAAGCCGGTCGCGGAGGAAGTGGTGCGCGAGCAGGCTCATCAAAGGGAGCTCGCCGACGCGGTGGCAGCGGCCAGGCTTGAGGGGCGCGCGGCCGGTGCCGCGGAGACCGAGGCCCGAAAGGACAAGGAAATCGCGGCACTGCGAGCTGAGATGGACGAGAAGCTCGAGTGCCTCGTCACCGAGGCCGTGCGGCAGTTTGACCGCCAGGCCAGCGAGGATCGTGAGCGTCTGGACTCGGCGGTCCGGTCAATCGTTGGGGTGATTGCGGGTGCCGAGGGGCGTCGCCTCCTGGCCGCTGGCCTTGCCTCTCAAATCCTCGAGGCGGTCTCGGTTTTGACCTCTTCTCGTCCACTTACGGTCACCCTCAGCGAGGACGAACGTGCCTTCATTGCGGAGCGTGTCCCCGAATTCGAGGGCGCTCTGCGTAGTCTTCGGGTTCGCGTCCTATGCCCCCCGAACTCCCCTCCCGCAGCGGCAACGATCACCTACAAGACGGGTTCGGTCCGCATCGATCTGGCCGGCGTGACCGACCGCCTCCTTGAGGCTGTCAAGCTCAGGGCATCGAAAGCCGATTACCTCCTGGTTGAGAAGGAAGCAGAGTAATGAGCGATCCGCGCAGTCTCACAGACGCCGACCTCGCCGAAATCGGCAAGCGCCAAAGTGAGGAGGCAGCAGCACCGCCGGTGGAAGGGATGCGCCCACCGCCTCAGGGACTAACGCTGACGACCGACTCCTCGCTTTCGCGGGTGCCCGTGCAAGTGACGGCGGTGATCGGCCGCTCGGTCCTACAGGTGAGTGAACTGCTCAAGCTCGGGCGAGGCGCCATCATCGAGCTCGACAGCAAGGTCGGCAGCGCCATCGACATCTACGTCAACAATCGGCGCATAGCGCGTGGCGAACTGATCGTGAGCGACGATCGGCTCAGCGTATCAATGACCGAGGTCCTCAAGGTCCAGGACAGCTAGGCGCGGATCACGAGCATGGCATCCGAGCGCGCCGCAATCATCCTGGGCTCGACCTCGTCCGAATCCGCCTATCTTGTTTCGCGGATCAGACCGAGAGTCGCCACACTGGCTATCTGTCGGACGACCGAAGAGTGCTTGAACAAAGTCTCCGAGATCGGTCTGCCGCGCGCTATCTTCGTCGAGTCCGGCCAGGACGTGGTCAAGCTCGCCGACGCGTTGCGAGAGAACCGAATGCGCACCACCCTCATCGCGTTCGGCAGGGCGACCGGCGCCCAAGGGGCATCCTCGATTGAGTCAGGCGCCGCTGAATTCATCTCGATTCCGGTCGAGGAAGCCGCGCTCGACGAGCTCATGAAGCTGCTTTGGCCGGAGCGGGTCCAGTTCCTCTTCTCGGATGACCGCATGCGACGCGTGATGGCTCTGGTCAAGCGCGTCGCCGTATCCGACGTGCCGCTGCTCATCCT
>SXGR01145792.1_pt1 | contig 11377 bp, 9 predicted proteins | sample 3174711 | NCBI WGS metagenome assembly SXGR01 (sample SAMN11356860, study PRJNA531348) | freshwater metagenome | isolation source: freshwater sample F1-60 | place: China: Fuxian Lake, Yuxi | collected 2017-12-25
ATGAAAATAATGATGTATATATAAACAAATAATGTAATTTAATTCAAATAAACTAAACAAAACGCAAAAATTTGCCTATTTGACTGCGTTTTATGCGGTCAAACGTCGCAACGGTGAGTGAGTAAAATGCGGGACGGCGTGTTGTTGTCTGAGAGTGGCGGGCTCGGTAACCCTTCGCAATTCAAGCTTCCGCATACACCCTTGATCGGTTTGGCTATCCGAAGGGCGCGCCCCCGACCAATCCTCAAATCCTCCGCCCTTGCGCAAAGTCTCCAGAGAAGGCGTAGGCCCAAAACTCTCTTGCGGCATGAAATCCCGCTACCAAATAGCGACTTGCACTAATCGATGCCGCGTGATGCTTGAACAGGGACGAACAGCTCAGTGCCGCTCGTGGCCACCTGCGGGTGAATAGTGGGCAGCAAGATCAGCTTGGGGTCGCTGGAAAGTTGCGTTTGACTGCTGACATGCTCTGCTAGTCGCTTTTTGAGTTTAGTGAACGAGGCGGTTCTCACGGCATCCCAACTCGGACTTTATGTCCGACTTTTGCTATGTCAATAGTATTTTTGGTATTGCACGGTTTACTACACGAACGAATTTTTCGGCAATCAATCATTGATTTCGCGGTTTTTTTTGCCTAGCCCAGCTGTCTGTTAAACCCGGAAACTTTTACGGCGAGGTAAATGACACCAAGACATTGATTTTACGTTCCCCGCGTCCTCCAGCTATGCCATCTCGACGATACATGGGCTTGTGAAGCCCCTCCTCGATGCACCTCAGCGATCACCAATCCCTGCCGAATGCCGTCGGGGATTTTTTGAATCTCCTTACGCTCTTACTCTCTTCGAAAAAGTCTATGCAGCAAGCATGACAATTTTGATAAGTGATGCCTAAAATGCAACACTTTTCAACCCGAAGGAGATTTCATGTCCACCAGCGATTCCCGGCTTCCGCCTGTTGATGACGGCATAAGCAATGCCGACCGCCTGAAAATTGTCGACGGTCTCAGGCATCTACTTGCAGACACGTACACGCTCTACCTCAAGACACACAACTTCCACTGGAATGTGACCGGCCCGATGTTTCAGACGCTGCATCAGTTATTCATGCAGTTCTACACCGAGCAATGGACTGCGGTGGATCTCATTGCAGAACGCATACGTTCACTGGGTGAGCGCACACCGGGTAGCTATGAAGAATTCACCCAACTAACCTCGATCAAACCAATTCAGGGCCAGCCTAAAGCACGCGAGATGATGATCGAGCTAGTTTAAAGCCAGGAAACGATTGCACGCGTGGTACGCGCCATGTTCGGCTACGCCGAGCTAGCCTGTGATCAGGCGACGTGCGATTTGCTCACGCAGCGCCTGCAAGTTCATGAAAAAAATACGTGGATGTTGCGTAGTTTGCTGGCTGAGTAAATCATCGCGATTTACTTGTCTTCTGCGAGAGGCGACCGCATCAGGTTGATGTGAGTTTACTACTCGCGGGAGCTTGGGGAATCAGAGCTCATCCTACGTATGCATGGGACTGCTGATCATGGCTGAATCACAACTCAATGCACTAGTCCAGTGTCGTAAGCAATATCGGTTTGATGAAAATCAATCACCGTAGAGTCTTTCAGACAATTATGTACACGCAGCAAGGTTTTTACATTGCCTACCTATTTTTTTATGTCCAGGTCCATGTAAAACCGGAAGTACAACCTCACCATCAGTCGCACGGAACCCGTTTTCTTTGCCAATAACGGAACCGATACGATCCATGATTTCCGTCAAGGCAAGGACAAGATCGAACTCAATGGCGTGGGCGTTGCCCGTTTTGGTATGTTGATGGCAGAAGCTCACCTGAGCCAACAAGACACGAACACCGTCATCACCTTTGGATTCAACACGATTACGATCGTGGATATCACCGAATTAACGGCGTCCGACTTTATTTTTACCTAGCTGATCCGAGCAGCTACATCGGGGGGTGGCATCGTGGATAAAAGTCGTGCGATAGCCTGGTGCCAGAAAAGCAAAGATGCTGGATCCCGACCTCGCCAGGATGACGCTGGGAATTTTGCAGTCGCCTCAATCACCACCGTCGTTCCGGCCAGCGTATGCCCTGCGCAGGGATACGCTACCGCAAATTAAACAACCGTATACCCGCCGCATCCAGCTCACGCTGCTCTTTTTTTGCCGCGATCTGTTCGGCATTGCGTTCCTCACGTTCAACCATGGCTTCCATTTTAGCTTGCTCGCGCTGAGCGAAGAGCAATGCCGCTTTGGCTTCATTGAGCTGAACGCGTGCTGCTGCAGTTTGCGATTCGACGCGCAGGCGCAGACCATACAAATGCTCCAGGAACTGTCGGTAGGCGATGTCGTCGCTGATTTTGTGGGATTCTTTTTGCGTGGCGTTGTAACGCTCGACGTAGTCGGCGCGCAGTTTATCGATATGCACCTCGCTCCCCTCGATTTTTTCCACGCGGGCGCGAGCCTCGAGGACACGGGCGTGGGCCTCACGGGTTGCGTGCTGTGCGCGTTCTGCGAGGATGTTCCAGCAGTGGTTCATAGTTTGGGCCTGGCAGTCATACAGCCTGTCGTGGACTCAGGCGGACGTGTCATACACCCAGCAATTGCCGAATGTTATGACGAGTGGTCGCATGATCCACTTCGGTATGTATGTCCTGTACAAAAAAAACTTCCAGCTGCGCGCGCAGCGCAATGGCCTGATCAATCTCGGGATTGGAGCCCATTTCATAGGCACCCACGGAAATCAGATCCTGGTTTTGCTGATACAAGGACCACAGCCGGCGTACGCGATTGGCCAGCTTGAGCTCGTCAGCCGGCAATAAATCTTGCATGACCAGCGAGATGGACCCATTCAGATCAATCGCAGGATAATGCGCAGCGTCAGCGAGCTTGCGAGATAACATCACTTGCCCGTCCAGTGACGCGCGTGCGATATCGACAATGGGATCTTGCGCATCATCGCCTTCAGCAAGCACCGTATAAATAGCAGTGATCGCGCCATAACCATGACGTCCGACCCCGGTGCGCTCAACTAGATTCGGCAGCAGGGCAAACACCGATGGCGGATACCCTTTGGCGGTGGGTGGCTCACCGATCGCCAAACCAATTTCACGCTGAGCATGCGCTACTCGGGTGAGACTATCCATGAGCATGAGTACGTTCTTGCCCTGATCACGGAAATATTCAGCGATCACATGCGTGAGGTGCGTGGCTTTCAAACGCATCACGGGTGAGACATTGGCTGGTGCCGCAATCACGATGGATTTGGCACGACCTTCGGAGCCCAGTACTTCATTGATAAAGGCCTGAACCTCACGTCCGCGCTCACCAATCAACCCGATCACTACCACATCAGCTTTGGTAAAGCGCGTAATCATGCCCAGTAATGAGCTCTTGCCGACGCCAGAACCTGCAATCAGACCGATACGCTGTCCCCTGCCCATGGTGAGCAAACCATTGATTGCTTTGACACCCACATCGAGTATCTGATTGATCGGTCCGCGTTCCATCGGATTTAGTGGCAATCCCAACAGCGCAAGCTTGTCAGGACAATCAGGTACCGGACCACCGTCGAGCGGCTGGCCGAATGCATCAATGACGCGGCCCAGCAAGGCATTACCCAAGCGCGCTTCGGAGGAATTAGCGAGTACACGAACGGCCGCGCCGGGGCCAATACCGATAGGCTCGGTAAAAGGCATCAGGAAAAGTGTCTGGTCATTGAAGCCAACGACTTCGGCAGAGATTTTATTTCCACCATTGCCTTCAATATCGCACAAGGCACCTAGTGGTGCCATGATGCCGCGTGCTTCGAGCGTCATGCCCACCAGCCGTACCAGGGTGCCTGTATGGCAAGCGGGTGGCGTTCGCGTCTGGGCAATCAGACGCTCAACCACATCGGCATAATCAATCGTTGTTGTCATCATCGCTGCTCGAAGTTTCTACTGCAGTGACATCTTCAACATGCTGACTGCCACGCTGTGATTCATTCAGACGATCGCTGAGTCGTCCACTACCGGCCTGCCAAGCGGGCGCTACGGGTTGGTTGAGTGATTTTTTGAGACCATCCAAACGACGCTGCATCAAGTCTTCGACCACGCTGCCATCGAGCGAGACGCGAACGCTGCCACGCTCCAGCAGCGAGTCAGGTCGCAAAATCATGCTGTCTCCAAATTGCGCAACCAGAGGTCGGTAGGCCTCGAGATCTTCAGGATTCAGATGCACGACAACGGCTTTCTCGCCGGAGGCGTTCAGTTCGCGCAGGCTGTTATCCACCAGCCGTGAAATCGTTTGTGGCGATTGCGCGATTTCACCGCGCACCAGTTGCTCGGCCAAATGCACGGTTAATTTTTTGACAGGTTCGAACAAGGCATCGGCATCAAAGCTGAGTTTTTGCAGTGCTTCCTGCAGTGTTTTGAGTTGGGTGATCTGTGCGTCATGTTCTTTTTGTAGTTCTGCTCTGGCCTGTGCTTTACCGGCTTCAAGGCCTTCGTTGTAAGTGGTCTCGCGGGTTTCGGCTCTCGCCTCTTCCCGTGCTGCCTCTACCAGCGCGGATACAGCTTCACCGGACAGGTCGGGTGTTGATGCTGCGCCCGGTACTGGCGTTGATTCGGATTCTTGCTCGGGTGCAGACGCCTTTAATTCGTTGTCGTCGACGCTGCCGGCAACCGTTACCTCTGTATCTGCTGCAGATACGTCGTTGAGCTCGACCGAAGCCGCAAGCATCTCGGTCTCCGTCTGCGAAACTGCAGCTGTGTCCGCGCCGTCGGCATCACTACCCGCCGTCATCAGATCATCAGCAGGCGGTAGAGTAGCGATGGTCTCATCCGGCTCGGTCTGCTCAGTGAAACCACTGGCATCCTGGGCTGTCATCGCCGCATCAGCGGTGAACGTGTTTTGCTGCGCCGCCACCGCGGCATCTGAATCAGCCATTGCGGTTTTCGACACGAAAGCATCGCTGACCTTGGTTTCAGCAGGAAAGGCCGCAGCACCCGTCAGATCAGCCAGCTCAAGCACTTCATCCAGTGCAAACGCACCCATGTCTTGACCGCTGATCAGCGGATCGGATTCGAAGCGGAATTCGGAACGCTCGCCGGGTGCCACAGTGAATGGCTGACTTTCCTCGACCAGCAAGTTTTGCACCGCGAATGGGTTGGTAACCGGATCGAACATCCGGTTAGGCATGTATTCGTGGCGCCGGCGCGCTGTGTGCGAAGACTCAGACAAAGTCGGCTCCACCTGAAGCGAGGATCAACTCGCCCTTCTCGGATAGTTTTCGGGCCTGACGCATGACTTTCTTTTGTGCGTCTTCGACTTCGGTCATCCGCAGAGGACCTTTGGATTCCATGTCGTCGACGAACATGCTGCGTGCACGACTGGACATATTGTCGAGGAACTTGTTCTTGACTTCGTCAGTTGCCCCCTTGAGTGCCACCATGAGCATATCCGGTTCGACTGCGCGCATGAGCGCCTGGATGCCACGATTGTCCACCCCGGCCAGATTCTCGAAGCTGAACATATTGTCCTGAATGCGCAGCGCAAGCTCTTCATCAATCTGACCCACGCCTTGCATGATGGCGGATTCGAGCTCGACCTTGGTAAAGTTCATGATCTTCGCCGCAGCCTTGACGCCACCGAAACTCGACGAGGAAGAAGACGCATTATTGGAGAACTGCGCTTTCATGATGGTTTCAAGTTCCTCCATCGCCGATGGCTGAACAGTATCGAGGCTGGCGACGCGGTGCACGACCTCCGGACGGGATTCTTCAGGCAGGAAGGCGAGGACATCAGCCGCGACTTCGGACTCGAGTACCGACAGAATGATGGCAGTGACCTGCGGATGCTCGCCGCGAATCATCTCGGCGATCGCACGCGCATCCATCCACTGCAAAATTTCCAGACCACGGCTGGCACGATTGGGCATGATGCGCGACAGCACGGATGCAGCCTTGTCAGGACCCAGCGCGCGCTTGAGGACGGTCTCGACGTAATCGGTCGTTCCAAGCGACAGGCTGGTTTGTTTTTTCAGCATATCGACAAACTGGTCCAGCACGGCATTGACCGCCTCTTGGGACAAGTCCGCCACCGACACCATGGCCGCACCGAGTTCCTGCACCTCTTTGGGATCAAGATAGCTGATGATGTTCGACGCAAGGTCTTCACCAAGCAATAGCATGAGCACGGCTGCTCGCTGCGTGCTGGTGAGCTCAGCCAGTTCGCGCTTGAGTTCTTCGGACATCGGCGGAGGACCGCCATCCGGCTTGGGAGCTTCTGCGTTGGTTTGTGAATCTGCCATAAATAACCTCTGTCGCTACACTTTATTTTTTCTTTTCTGCGCCTGTTGAACGCAGCATGTTCTTGATCATCAAGACAACCCGATTCTGTTCTTTTTCGGTGAGAATTTTTACTAGAATCAGTTTGTCATCATAACTTTTTGCATCGCCCAGTAGCTCGGCCGGTACTGACACACTTTTTTTCGCAGGTTTGAATTTATCTCTCATTTCAGCAAAATTTTGAGAGTCACCTTCCGCTGCTGCGGTATCGTCGACAGCGGGCTTGTCGTTTTTGCCCGCAGCTTTGTTATCCATGGTTGCCGTTGCGGTGGTCATTGACTTGGCCGGATCTTTGGTGGCTGAGTCAGTGGCGCCTGCTACGGCGGGCTTGGCTGCTGGTTTTGTGGCTTCCGCAGCGGCTTTTGCCGGAACTAGTGCGCTGCCTGTTGCTGTCTTGGCTGCAACTGCAGCGGTCTTGGCAGGCACTGCAGCGGTCTTTGCTGGAACGCCCGTTGTCTTTGCCGGCACTGTAGAGACCTTTGCAGGAATGCCTGTTGTCTTCGCAGGCACGCCACCCACACGCGCTGGCACTGCGGCGGTCTTGGCAGGAACCGCACCAACCCGGGCAGGTACTGCCGCTGTCTTCCCAACGACAGCGACCGCTCTCGAGGGGACCACTGCGGCCTTGGCGGGCACTGCCGTGGCGGTTTTTACCACCGGGGCTGCTGGCCGGGGAGCCTCAGATTTTTTTGTTTCTGCCATGATGTTTCCGTTTCATTTTCCGGTGAGTGTCGATCAAGACCTGACCATATTTTTCAATACGAGTGCCACACGACCGGATTCCTGCGAGACCAGCATGCGAATCAGCGCAACCTTGTCATCATAGCTGTTGGCGGTGTCGAGCATGTCAGCGGTGAAGGTTGGCTTCTTGGGCTTCATCGCCTGCATGCGCGCCTTGAGTTCATCCAAGGTCTCGCCCTCTTGCATCTCGATCTCGCCCTCCGCCAGCTCGGCCTCGGCTTCTGCCTCGGCCGCTGCGAGTCCAGCAGCCTCTTCCTCAGCCGCCAGCACCGCCGCTTCTTCTTCGGCGATACGTGCTTCCTCGGCGGCGAGCTCTTCTGCGGCGGCTTGCTCTTCTGCAGCGATCTTGGCTTCTTCGGCGGCCTTGGCTTCTTCCAGTGCCTTGACCTCTTCGGCTGTCGGTGTGACGACCGGCGGCATGATCTGGTTAATGGTCGGCCCTTTGACCAGTGGGCGTACCACCGCCAGCATGAAGACAATGATCACGAGTGCAGCCAGACCAATTTTAATGAAATTCTGTATGTCGCCATTTTCATACCAGGGCTTGGGTGGCTCCGGTGCCAGCGTCTCAAAGCGCGCTGGTGCCACCGTCACGACGTCGCCCCGCGCTTCACTGTAGCCTACAGCACTGCGAACCAGATTGAGCATGCGATCGAGTTCCTGCGCCGTGTACGGAATTGTTGTGGGCGCACCCGGTGGCAGAGGCTTGCCATCGGCCGGTGGTGGTGCAGGACGCTCAGCGACAACCACAGCCACCGTCACACGCGAGATATTACCCAGCGAATTCTTCACGTGACGTACCGAGCGATCCATTTCAAAGTTACGGGTGGATTTGGTCGTCACGATTTCATTCGTGGCAGGCTTTTGCTCATCCGTATTGGTGTTTTTCGTCAGGTCGGCATCGGGCGGCGGCGAGTTACTCATCGCACCTGGAATACCCTCTGGATCCAGCTTGAATTTACGCTCGGTAGTCAACGCTTCGGAACGCGGCTTGACACCCTTGTCTTTGTCATCAAAATCTTCTGTCGTCGTTTCGACCTGGGTGTAATCCAGCGTCAGATTGACCTGCGCCTGAACCGCAGCCTCGCCAACCACCGGCCCCAGCAATTCCGTCACGCGATTGCGATAGGTTTCTTCGGTCCGCTGCTTGTGTGCCATTTGGGCCATGGTCAGCCCCATGGCGGCATCGACCTGATTTTCTTCGGTCATCAGGTTACCCTGGTCATCCACCACTGAGACGTTCTGTGGTGCCAGATACGGCACGCTGGAGGAAACCAGATGCACGATGGCTTTCACCTGCGGTGTTGATACGCCACGGCCGCTGTGCGGTGTCACTACCACCGAGGCTTTCGGGGTGGCGCGTTCGCGTACGAAAACACTCTGCTTGGGCAAAGCAAGGTGAACGCGGGCCGCTTTGATGGTGGAGATTTGCATAATGCTGCGCGCGAGCTCTTGCTCAATCGCGGTGTTGTACTGCACTTGTTCCATGAATTGACTCGTCGTCATGGAAGATTTGTCTTTCAGTGATTCCATGCCGATGGGCTGTGCTTCTTTCGGGATGCCCTGACCTGCCAGAAAAATACGTGCTTCGTGATAGCGCGACTCGGGAACCGTGATTTGTCCGCTGCTGGTGTCGACTTTGGGTTTGAAGTCACCTGCCTTGAGCGCTTCAATCGCGGCCTGTTTATCGTTTTCAGTCATGCCGGGCATGATCGGACGATAGGGTGTGGTCTGGGAAAACTGAAACGACACGGCAGCAATCACCAACACCAGCAGAATCATGAGCGGTATCAGCGCACGACGCACACTGGGCTGTTTTAGTACGCCATCCATCCAGTCGCGGAAGACGGAAACGCCGCTGCTCACGCCACGCAAAGCCTCGGGCAATTGGGTACCGGGTGCCGGCATGCCAGAGGTCGCGATGGGCATTGCCGTGGCAGCGCCATCACCGGCGCCATTCGGTGTCGCTGGAGGCAGTTGCGGCGGCATACCGCCCGGGTTCATTGTCGCTTCAGCCATGATTTACTCTCTGTTCAGTCATCTGCTTGTTTGTCTGCTCGGTCATTTGCTGCATCACACCGGCATGTTCAAGATATCTTCGTAAGCCTTGAGCACTTTGTTTCGTATTTGCATCGTTGCTTCGAAGGCCAACGAGGATTTCTGCATCGCGAGAACAACATCGGTCAGAGGTACATCCTCGCCGCGGTCATAGGCTTGTCTCAAGCTGCTCGCGTGCTGCTGGATGTCATTTGTCTTGACGACAGCCGCTTCAATCGCTTCACCAAAGGTCGGCTTGCCGACTTCCGGTGCCGGTACGGTAAGCACGGGCGGCGTAGTCTTGCCCGATGAATCAATCTGATACTGACGCAATGTGGCCAACATGGAATCGATGTTGGCCTGGCTGTTGATTTTGTTGATCATGTGCTTGGCCCCCTGCTTAGGCGGCTACGGCCATGGGTACGCCACGTTCGCGGAATTGCGCCATCTTGTAGCGCAGTGAACGAGGACTGATACCGAGTTTTTTTGCCGCTTCGTCACGGTTACGCGTTGACTGAATCGCGGCCATGATGGCCTGGTATTCGCTATTCTTGACCGCTGTCGACAAATCGACAGCCTCGGGATTGTGCGCATCGGCGACTTCACGCTGACCGTATTTCATCAATTGCGAGTGCGTCGTTGCAGAAAGAGGTTGCGATACCGGCGAGGCGATTGGCTTTTCATCGGTCTCATCGAACATGAGTTCGGCCTCGGTGATGATGTCGCTATTGCACAGCACCAACGCGCGCTGAACCACGTTTTGCAGTTCACGCACATTGCCCGGCCAGCGGTAGTGCTGCAGCAGTTCAATCGCACGGGGCGAGAGTTCAATCTGACGATCTACCGGACCATAGGTACGCAGGAATTGCATGACCAGCGGAAGAATATCGCCCGGCCGCTCGCGCAGCGGCAGCACGGATAATTTGAAAGCGCTGATACGGAAATAGAGATCTTCACGGAACTCGCGCTCGGCAATCGCTTCGCGCAAATCTTTGTTGGTGGCAGCGACCAGACGCACGTCCAGCTCAATCGGTGCGTGTCCACCAAGACGCGTAATTTTTCGTTCCTGCAGCACGCGCAGGAGTTTGGTTTGCAAGTGATACGGCATCTCAGCAATCTCATCGAGGAAGATGGTGCCACCATGCGCTTGCTCGAACAGACCACGATGCTCTTTCAAAGCACCGGTGAAAGCGCCCTTCTCATGACCAAACAATAAATCTTCAATCAGATTTTCAGGCAGTGCGGCGCAATTCATGGCGACGAAAGGCCCATTGCGGCGTGGCGAGGCATCATGCAGTACGCGTGCGAGTACTTCTTTACCGGCCCCCGTGGGACCCGTGACCATGGCCGAGACCTGGGTCTGCGCGACACGACGTGCGAGTTCGAGCAGATGCTGACTATTCGGATCAACAAAGACAAAGGTCTGAGGACCACTGCGCTGCGACTCGGGACGGCGAGGCGCAAGTGTGAGCGAGTCACGCCAGACGCCCACTGACCATTCATCAGCCGCCAGCACCTGATAAGCACCACAGCGCATCGCCTCGACAGCCAGCTCAAAACGATGACGATCGATGCGACAGAGCACCGGTACGGCATGACCAAAGGATTGAGTGAGTTTCTTGACCTCATGCAGCAGGCCGACATCATTCATCAGACGAATGACCACCAGCCGCGCACGGGCCAGGCCTTGCTTCAAGTCGTCGAGTGTGGCGACCGGCAACAACTGCAGTCCGGCAGCGGCAAGCTGTTCACGCTCATTCGGGCCAACCGCGGACTTCGGGTCCAGCCACAACGCGGGATGCGAGATTTCGGTAGGTGCTGTCACTTTGATTGCCTCTGAAAACATGGAGTGCTTTCCTCTTAGCAATCCGTGTGCCAGACAATTTAGCGAGGCAATATGCGGGTTTTCAGGGGATCTGTCGGATCGGCAGGGGTTTGCCGGGGGAGGAAGAAGCCGTCCGCTTTGCGGGGGACGGAAAGTCGACAGTCCGATAGCCCTGCACCCGCAAGGTAGGGGTGTGCAACATGGGTGCCCGTTGACCGGTTGGCTCAACTACCAAAATTAGCTAATATTAGCTAAGGAAGCGCTGATTTATTCCCCGAAGGCCTTCCCGTGACGCAGTTGTTCTTTTAGAATTACGTCTACGCCCCCTGCTAGCGAGACTGCTCATGCAAACTAGTTTCTCCGAACTAGAATACGCCGCGAAGAAGAAGATCACACGACGTGATCGTTTTCTCGCTGAGATTGATGCAGTA
>SXGR01122028.1_pt1 | contig 11375 bp, 15 predicted proteins | sample 3174711 | NCBI WGS metagenome assembly SXGR01 (sample SAMN11356860, study PRJNA531348) | freshwater metagenome | isolation source: freshwater sample F1-60 | place: China: Fuxian Lake, Yuxi | collected 2017-12-25
AGCGCGTACCAGCGGATCGCCAGCGGCCCGATCTCGATGGCGACGGGATCGATCTGCGGGAACGTCAGGGTCAGTGCGAACATGAAACGGCGCTAGATATAGGGATCGGGGGCCGCCAGATGCTGACGCACATAGGTCCCGATCCCGTCCTCGAGCGACGTCATGGGCAGCGCATAGCCGGCGGCGCGCAGCCGCTCCATCCGCGCCTCGGTGAAATACTGGTACTTGTCGCGGATGGCTTCCGGCGTCTCGACGTACTCGATGTTGGCGTTGCGCCCGGCGGCCGCGTAGAGCGCCCGCGCCAGGTCGGCGAAGCTGAGCGCCTTGCCGGTGCCGATATTGAACAGCCCGTTCACGGCCGGATGGTCGAGCAGCCACATCATCACCGAGGTGCAATCGCCGACCCAGACGAAGTCCCGCATCTGGCCGCCATCGGGATAGGCGGGGTTGTGCGACTTGAAGAGGCGGGCGGGCTCGCCGGCGACGGCGCGCGGGTAGAGATGATGCGCGACCGAGCGCTGGCTGCCCTTGTGGTACTCGTTCGGCCCGTAGACGTTGAAGAACTTCAAGCCGACATGCTGCCCGGGCCGCTCGCCGGAGCCCGCCAGCAGGCGCGCCACGCGCCGGTCGAACAGGTGCTTGCTCCAGCCGTAGGGGTTGAGCGGCCGGAGCTTCGCCAGGCCGGACGTCGAGCTGTCGTCGTCGAACCCGCTGCTGCCATCGCCGTAGGTGGCTGCCGACGAGGCGTAGATGAAGCGCGTTGAATTCCTGGAGCACCAGTTCCACAGCGCCAGGCTGTGACGGAAATTCTCCTGGACGATCAGGTCGACATTGGTCTCGGTGGTCGAGGAGATGGCGCCGAGATGAAAGATGGTCTCGACCTGGGTGCGGTGGGCCTGGAGAAAATCAAACAGGCGGTCCGGGGCGACGATGTCGGCCAGCTCGCGCCTGGCGATGTTGCGCCACTTGTCGGCGCTGCCCAGGCGATCGACGCAGACGATGTCGGCGCCGCCGCGCCGCTCCAGGGCGGCGAGCAGATTGGAGCCGATGAACCCGGCGCCTCCGGTGACGACGATCATGCCCATGCGCGTGATATTCCCGGATTGCGAAACGGCCCGTTATAGGAGCGGGGCCGGGTTGTTGCAACGACACCCGGCCGTTCGCATAATCGCCGTCTCCTCACGAGGATCACCATGCAGACCGACAATCGCTTGCTCGATGATATGGCCCGCGCCGCCAGCGGGGCGCTGGGTGCGCTCGCGGGGGTGCGGGCGGAGATCGACTCCCAGCTCCGCGCCCTGCTCGATGCCTGGCTCAAGGGCCAGAACCTGGTGACCCGCGACGAGTTCGAGGCGGTCAAGGCGATGGCCGCCGCCGCGCGGACCGAAACCGAGGTTCTGACCGCGCGGCTGGCGGCCCTGGAAGCGACGCTCGGCAAGCGGTCCTGAAATTAACCAAGGGGCGGTATGCTATTCCTCGCCTGGGGATGAATAGGGTATTTTTCCACAATAATTGGCCCAGCTGAGCTTTTATTTCCTTGCTCCGCCGATTCTCGCTATGGCACGCTACTTTCTGTAGCGTGTCGCGGTCGCGTCGCACACAACATTTCCTAGAGTTTTGGGACTTATGTCCTTAAGTCCGGAAGACCGGCCCCGACACAAGGGGCACGTGCCTTAAGCGCGTTGGGAGGCGGTTTCCATGCCAGCAGTATCGGTATCCACGCCTGTCGAGACGATCGCCAACCCTCTGGACCTCATCGAAGAGATCATCGGCGCCCACGAGTGGCCGTTCGACCGGGCCAACGACGAAGAGTTGATGGCCCAGGTGCCCGGCAAGTGGTGCGACTACCGGGTCTACTTCGCCTGGAGCAGCGACATGAGCGCGCTGCACTTCTCCTGTGCTCTCGACCTGAAGATTCCGACGCACCGCCGCGGCGCGATCAACGAGCTGCTGGCCCTGACCAATGAACGGCTGTGGCTCGGCCATTTCGATCTCTCCTCGGAGGAGAGCCAGCCGACCTTCCGCCATGCGGTGCCGCTGCGCGGCGCGCGCGGCGCCACGGTGGAGCAGCTCGAGGACCTGGTGGATGTTGCGCTCCACGAATGCGAGCGCTTCTACCCGGCCTTCCAGTATGTGGTCTGGGGCGGCAAGAACCCGGCCGAGGCCGTCACCGCCGCTTGCCTGGATCCCATCGGCGAAGCCTGATCCCGCTTCCGGCCCGCCCGGGCGGGACAGCCGCCTCCCGCGACCCCTCGCCCTGCCGCGCGCCGGGCGTTACAACACCGGGGTTGGTTTTCCAGGTCTGAAGGCAATCGATCCATGAGCGCACTCTCACCGGCGCTGGTCCTCGTCGGCTGCGGCAAGATGGGCGGCGCGCTGCTCGCCGGCTGGCTGGCGGCCGGCCGCGCGGATTCAGGCGTCGCCATCGTCGAGCCGTCCGCGGCCTCGACCGCTTCGTTTCAGGGCCGCCCGGGCATCAGCATCGTCGCCGATGCGGGCGAATTGCCGGCGGGAACAGCTCCCTCCGTGGTCGTCTTTGCCGTCAAGCCGCAGGTCATGGAAAGCATCGTCCCGCCGTATCGCCGCTTCGTCCGGCCGGAGACGGTGTTTCTCTCGATTGCCGCGGGCCGCACGCTCGGCTTTCTCGCAACGCATCTCGGCCTGGACGTGGCGGCGGTGCGCTCGATGCCGAACACGCCGGCGGCGGTCGGGCGCGGCATCACCGTCGCCTGCGCCAACAGCCGGGTCAGCGCGGCGCAGCGCGCGACCTGCGGCGGGCTGCTCTCGGCGGTGGGCGAAGTCGCCTGGGTCGATGACGAAGGGCTGCTCGATCCGGTGACCGCGGTCTCCGGCAGCGGTCCGGCCTATGTCTTTCTGCTGGCCGAATGCCTGGAGGAGGCGGGGATCGCCGCCGGCCTGCCACCCGATCTGGCGCGGCGTCTGGCCCGCGCCACGGTCGCCGGCTCGGGCGAGCTGCTGCAGCGCTCGACCGAGGCGGCCGATCAGCTGCGCCGCAACGTGACCTCACCCAAGGGCACGACGGCCGCGGCGCTCGATATCCTGATGGCCAAAGAGGGTGGCCTGCAGCCGCTGCTTACCCGCGCCGTCGCCGCCGCAGCGAAACGCTCGCGCGAGCTTGCGGGCTAGGCGTCGTCGTCGGGCCTGTCGGCCTGCTTCTCCTTGCGGCTACTGGTCGCCCCGTCCATCGCCGAGGCCGCTTTCACGGCATTGCTCAGCTCGACGATGATCGCCGTGTAGTTCTTGCCCGGCGGCAGCGGCTTGCGATTGGCCAGCACGCCTTCGATCTTTTCCTGAAGCTGCTTCTTCGCCACGGGCTTGATGATGAAGCCGTTGGCATCGAGGGCCATGGCCACCTTGACGGTCGGAGGGTCGGAATGCGCGGTGAGGAAGATCACCGGCAGGTCCGGCGCCGTCTGCGCCTGGCCGCTGCGGATCTTGCGCAGCAGATGAAGCCCGTTGCCCGGGCCCATGTTGATGTCGCAGACCAGGATGTCGACCGGCAGCGAGGCGAGCACCTTCGCCGCGTCATCCCCGTTGGCCACCCGGTGGATGTTCTCGGATTTCGCGCCGCTTTCCTTGAGGAAATGAAAGAGAAGGTCGAGGATCAGCCGTTGATCATCGGCGATCAGCACCTTCAGTTGCGACCAGTCGACGGCCATGCAGCCCCCCGTGTTCGAGCCGGTTTCTTAACCATAAAACCGGCCTCACTCTGCACGCCCAAGGTAGTCGAGGAAAATCCGGATGGCGAGACGGCAAACCGGGACGCCGGTCCGGGCTCGTGCGGGTCAAGCGTCGCCGTCGGCGGTGGGGGCGCCCTGCTTTTCCTGGCGGCCACTGCCCGCGCCGTCCATCGCTCCGGCGGCCTTGACCGAATCGCTCAGCTCGACCATCACCGCCATGTAGTTCTTGCCGCGCGGCAGCGGCTTGCGGTTGGCAAGGACGCCTTCGATCTTCTCCTGCAGCTGCGTCTTCGCCACCGGCTTGACGATGAAGCCGTTGGCGTCGAGGGCGCGCGCCACCTGCACGGTCGCGGCGTCGGAATGGCCGGTCAGGAAGACGACCGGCAGGTCCGGCACGGTCTTGGCCTGGCCGCTGCGGATATTGCGCAGCAGATGCAGCCCGTTGCCGGGCCCCATATTGATGTCGCAGATGAGAAGGTCCACCGGTAGAGAAGCCAGAACCTTGGCCGCGTCGTCGCCGTTGGTGACTTGGTGGATGTTCTCGGATTTGATGCCGATGGCCTTCAGGATGTGGAACAGCAGGCCGAGAATGAACCGCTGATCGTCGGCGATGACGACTTTCAGCTGCGTCCAGTCGACGGCCATCCCGGGAACTCCACGCTGCACAGGCTCTTACTAAACGGTCAGGCTGACCCTACATTCCCAAGGTAGTCGAGGGAGGGCAGGATGGCGAGACGGCAAAAACGGCCCGCGAAATCCGCACAGAGTTCGAAATCCGGACAGGGCTCGAAATCCGGACAGGGCAAGGCGAGGAGCGCGGCCTCGGCCCCGGCATCGCTCGAAGAGCGTGCAGTCGATGCGGCGCTGGCCATCGCCGCAGACCGCGGCTGGGGGGCGGTGAGCCTCGCGGCGGTCGCCGAGCAGGCCGACACCTCCCTGGCGGCGCTCTATGCCGTGCTGCCGTCCAAGGGAGCCATCCTCGATGCCTTTGCCCGGCGCATCGACCGGGCCACGCTGGCCGGCGTGGAGATCGATGCCGGGGATTCAGGCGGCGTCCGTGACCGGTTGTTCGACGTCATCATGCGCTCGTTCGACGCGCTGGAACCGCATCGCCGCGCCGTCGCGGCGCTGGTCAGCGATCTGCCCCGCAACCCGCTTGCCGCCCTGTGCCAGGGGGCGCGGCTGCTGCGCTCGCTCGCCTGGATGGCTGCTGCCGCCGGCGTCGACACGAGCGGACCGTTGGGCGTGCTGCGCGTCAAGGCTCTCGGAGCGGCGTATCTCGTCGTGCTGCGCACCTGGCTGGCGGATGAAAGCACGGACAAGGCGCGGACCATGGCGGCGCTCGATCGCGCCCTCAGGAACCTCGAGATGATCGCCCAGACGGCATCGCTGCGCCGGCGCACTGCCACGCCGTAGCGCTCCGGGGGGCTGGTTTGACGCGCCAGACCCGGGCGCGGTATGAGAATTGCAGCGTTTTGCTGCCTGAGCTTCACTGAAATCAAGGGGAAATCCATGACCAAGCCCAACAATCCGTTCGGCGATTTCGACTTCACCAAGATGATGGACCCGTCGAAGATGATGGGCGACTTCAAGATGTCGGGCGTCGACATGGAGAAGGTCGTCTCCAGCCAGCGCCGGAATCTCGAGGCGCTGACCGCCGCCAATCAGCTGGCGATCGAGGGCATGCAGGCGGTCGCCCGGCGGCAGACCGAGATCTTCCGCCAGGTCATGGAGGAATCGAGCGCCGCGATGAAAGCGGTGATGTCGGCGGGCAGCCCGGAAGACAAGGCGGCACGCCAGACCGAGCTGACGAAAGAGGCGTTCAAGCGCGCCATCGCCAACATGCGCGAGCTGGCGGAGATGGTGGCCAAGTCGCAGGGCGAAGCCTTCGAGGTGATCAACAAGCGCGTGACCGACAGCCTCGACGAGCTGCGCGACACGATGGCCAAGAAGGCGGGCAAGTAGACGCCACCCGGTTTTGCGATGAGCGAGAAGACACCGGCGCCGCTGCGCGCCGGCCCGATCCCCTATGACGACTTCGAGCGTGTCGACGTCCGTGTCGGCACGGTGATCGCGGCCGAGCCGTTTCCCGAGGCGCGCAAGCCGGCGATCAAGCTGCAGATCGATTTCGGCGCGCCGCTCGGCATCAGGAAGAGCTCGGCCCAGCTCACCGTGCACTACACGCCCGAGGGACTGGTCGGCCGCCAGGTGATCGCCGTGGTCAACTTCGCGCCGCGCCAGATCGGCACGTTCATGTCCGAGGTCCTGGTGCTCGGTGTGCCCGATGAGAACGGTGCGGTGGTTCTGCTGAAGCCCGATCTCGCCGTGCCCAACGCCGGCAAGATGTTCTGATGCCCGCCAACGCTTTTCGTCTTGCCGTGATGCCGGGTGACGGCATCGGCGTCGAGGTGATGGACGCGGCCCTTGCGGTGCTGGACGCTGCCGAGCGCCGGCACGGCTTCGCCACAAACCGCCGGAAAGCGGCCGGCGGCGCGCATCACTACCGGGAGACGGGCACGGCGCTGCCGGAGGAAAGCTTCGCCATCGCCCGGGATGCGGACGCCATCCTGTTCGGGGCCATGGGCTGGCCGGATATCCGCTACCCCGACGGCACCGAAATAGCGCCGCAGCTCGATCTGCGTTTCCGGCTGAAGCTCTATGCCGGCGTGCGGCCGATCCGCGCCATTCCCGGCGTGCCCACGGCTCTCGCCGATCCGCGGGCCCGCGACATCGACCTGGTCATCCTGCGCGAGTCGACCGAGGGCCTGTTCGCTTCGCGCGACAAGGGCGTGGTCGAGGGCGACCGTATGGCCAGTGACACGATGGTGATCACCCGCGAGGTGACTGAACGGTTGTCACGTTTCGCCTTCCGCCTGGCGCAGCGCCGGGCGAAGAAGCGCGGCCGCCCCGGCGCGGTCACGCTGGTCGACAAGTCGAACGTCTTCCGCTCCTTCGCCTTCATGCGCAAGGTCTTCTACGAGGTGGCGCCGGAGTTTCCGGACGTGAAGGCCGGCCACCACTACATCGACGCCATGGCGCTCGATCTCGTGCGCCGGCCCTGGGATTTCGACGTGCTGCCGACCGAGAACATGTTCGGCGATATCATCTCCGATCTCGGTGCCGGGCTGATCGGCGGCATGGGCTTTGCGCCCAGCGCCGATGCTGGGGACGAGCATGCGCTGTTCCAGCCCAGCCACGGCACCGCGCCGGACCTCGCGGGGAAGGGCATCGCCAATCCCACGGCCAAGATCCACTCGGCCGCGATGAGGCTCGACTGGCAGGGCGAGCGCTCGGGCAGTCAGGCCTGCAGCGACGCTGCCTCGGAGATCGAGGCGGCCGTCGATCGCGTCTTCGCCGAGCAGCAGGTGAAGTCCTTCGACATCGGCGGGCGCAGCGGCACCACCGACATCGCCAGGGCGGTCATCGAGAATTTGGGGAAGAAGTAAAGCGTTCCACCACAGAGTGTCTCTGTGGTGAAAATCCAAATCCCGGCTTCGCCGGGGTTCAGGCGGCGAACGGATTGAGCTTCTTGAAGAAGGCCGAGACCCGATGGCGCGCCAGCTCGCGGTCGACCGTCGCCTGGTCGGCGACCCAGTTGAGCTGGATGGCGCGACGCGGGCCCTCGAACGGCTCATGCCCGTGCCAGGAGCGTGGCGAGCGCCGGAAGGCGAGCAGCGTGCCGCCGTAGGGGCTGACCTCCTCGGCGTAGTCGTCGAGGCGATCGGGGCGGCGCAGGATGCGCAGCCTGCCGCCGTCGGCATCCCAGCTCTGGTTGAAATAGATCAGCACGGTGATGATCTTGCTCTCGGTGTCGGTATGGATCGTCCCGTCCTTGGCCCGGGTGCGGGCGCGCACCGTGATCATGGTCGGCCGTCGGGCAAGGTCGAGGGCGAACTTCTCCTCGATGGCGCGGCGGAACGGCTCGGCTTCGAGCTCCGCCAGAAACTCCTGGAAGCGTGGCGGGCAGTCGAGCGTCGAGGGCGGAAACGAGCCGGGCTTGTCGATCTCGGGGTAGGCGGCGACGATCTCGGCGAACGACGCCGCTTTCACGAAGCCCGGCACCACCAGGTAGTCGTAGGGCTGGCGCTTGAGCGGCGTGGCGCGGAACGTCTCGAGGTCGAGATCGGAACTCATGGAGCGGACTTATAACATCGGCGGCCGATAGTGTTCATCCCTATCGTATCCGATGACGGCGTTACCGCGCATCACGGCACGCTGGCGGCCTCGGACTCCAGGCGAAACTCGCCTTTGCTCGATTCGAAAATCAGCGACTGGCCGGTCTCCAGCCGGACAGCAAGCCAGATACGTTTGCCATCTGTGGCGCTTCTCAGCTGCCCGAGGCGCAGAGGGTGCGGCGAAATAATAGTGTCGTAGATGGTGCGGAAATCCTGTCCATCACGTTGCGCAGCAATGCAGCGCTCGAGCAAGTTGTCGATCATGCATGGTTAATGCATCGGGCGGCCTGCCGACGACAATTAGGGAAAACTACGTAGAGGCCCTACACCGGCAGCTTGATGCGGGCGCGCAGCCCGCCGAGCGGCGAGGTGTCGAGCTGGATGCTGCCGCCGTGGCCGGAGACGACATCGCGCGCGATGGTCAGGCCGAGGCCCACGCCGCCGGTTTGCGGGTTGCGCGCGGGATCGAGGCGGAAGAACGGCTTGACGACATCGTCGCGGGCCTCCGGCTGAATGCCCTGGCCGTAGTCGTCGATGACGATCTCGACGGCGCGGCCCCGGCGGCCGGCGGTGATCGCCACCTGGGCGGCGTGGCGCATGGCGTTGGCGATCAGGTTGTTGAGGCTGCGCTTCATGGCGTGCGGCCGCAGCGGCAGGGTCAGGTCGCCTTCCGCCTCCAGCGCCACCGAGTTGCCCTCGCGCCGTGCGGTGACGACGAGCTCGTCGAGCATCTTGCCGATATCGGTTGGCTCGATCTGCTCCTCGCCCTCGCCGCGCACGAAGGCGAGATAGCTCTCCACCATGCGGGCCATGTCGGTGACATCGGATTTGAGGCCGGTGACCGAGGGGGTGTCGCCCAGCATGGCCAGCTCTAGCTTCATGCGGGTCAGCGGAGTGCGCAGGTCATGGCTGACGCCTGCCAGCATTTCGGTGCGCTGGGCGATGAAACGACGGATACGCTCGCGCATGATGATGAAGGCCGCCGCCGCCCGCCGCACCTCGGTGGCGCCATAGGGCTTGAAGTCGGGTACGTCGCGTCCCTTGCCGAACTCCTCGGAGGCTTCTGCCAGCTGCTCGATCGGCCTCACCTGGTTGCGCATGAAGATCGAGGCGACGGCGAAGAGGATGAGCGACGAGCCGACCATCCAGAGCACGAAGACATAGGTATTGGTGGTGAACAGGCGCTCGCGTGGCACGCGTACCGCCAGCACACCGGTGGAGAGCTGGACGTCGATCAGCACGTCGCGCTCGTGGGTCCAGACATCGAGGCGGTAGGGACGCCGGACGCGCTCGTTGAGGGCGTTGACCAGCAGGCGCTCGAGAATCCCCGTGCCCACGCCCGGATGCTGGTTGGTCAGGATGCCGCCGTCCTCGATGGTGAACTGCAGGCCGTTGAGCTCGCCGGCCAGGGCCGTGATCCAGTAGCGGCTCTCCGTATCGGGATGGCGCGCCATGACCTGGACCACCGTGCCGATCTCGCCGGCCACGGCGTTCGACAGGCGGCGGGTCACCGTCTCCCAGACCCGGTCGTAGAAGACATAGCCGGCGACCAGCTGCACCACGACCAGCGGCACGATCAGGATGGTGATCGCGCGCCCGAACAGGCTGTGCGGCAGGTACTGCTTGATCGAGAACGGCATGGCGTCAGTCCAAGCGTAGCACGTAGCCGGCGCCGCGCACCGTCTGCAGATAGCGGGGCTGACGGGGGTCGGTCTCGACCTTGCGCCGCAGCCGGGTCATCTGGACATCGACCGTGCGCTCGTTGCCAGAGATGCGGGAGCGCTGCAGCAGGTCGGCCCGCCCGATCGTCGTGCCGGCGCTCTCGGCCAGGACCTTGAGCAGGGAGGCCTCGGCGGCGGTCAGGCGGACGAGGGTCTCGGCGCCGTCGGCGCTGCGCAGCAGCTCTTCCCGGGCGAGGTCGAGGCGGAAGGGGCCGAAACGGATGTCGTTGGCGATCTCGGCCGGCGGCGGGGCCCGCCGCAGGATGGCGCGGATGCGCAGCAGCAGCTCGTCCGGCTCGAAGGGCTGGGCCAGGTAGTCGTCGGCGCCGCCTTCCAGGCCGGCGATGCGGTCATGCGATTCGGCCCGGGCGGTGAGCAGCAGGATGGGGACGGTGTCGCTCTGGCGCAGGCGCCTGGTGAAGTCGATGCCGGTCTCGCCCAGCATCATGACGTCGAGCACCAGCAGGTCGAAGGCCAGTGATTTCAGCTTCGCCTCGGCATCGGCGCTGTGGGCCGCGGTGGTGACGCGGAAGCCGCGTTCCGACAGGAACTTGCGCAGCAGCTCGCGCAGCCGCGAATCGTCATCGACCACCAGGATATGCGGGCCGTCGCTCATCGGGCCCGACCCTAGCGCAGGCGCTTCGGCCCGGAAAGCCGCGGCCGGCCGATGGCGAAGCGCTCGCGGTCGTCGGGATTGATCAGCCCGACCAGCACGCGGCGGAAGGCGGTCACGGCGGCCGGCCCGGCCTCGCGATAGGCGGCGCCGACCCGGGCGCGCTGCGGCTCGGACAGGCGCTGCTCCAGCGTCTCGCCGGCAGCCGTGAGGAAGAGCCGGCGCTCCCGCCGGTCGGTGGCGCCCGGTCGCTGCTCGACATAGCCCTCGCGCATCAGCTGGCTGAGGACGCGGTTCAGGCTCTGCTTGGTGATGCGCAGGATGTTGAGCAGCTCGCCGACAATCATGCCGGGGTTGCGGCCGATGAAATAGACGGTGCGGTGATGGGCCCGGCCCATGCCCAGCGGCGCCAGGATGCGATCCGGGTCGGCGGTGAAGTCGCGATAGGCGAAGAACATCAGCTCGATGCCCTGGCGGATTTCCTCATCCGTGAAGGAGGAACCGGAAAGGGTGGCGGATTTGCGGCGCATGGCCGGCCTCGTGCCGTTAACCGCCCCATGCCAAAAGCGCAGGGCGGGTAATTAAGTCAGTAATGTTGACATATATCGCGCAAAAGTGTTTCTTTGCGCAAGCCCGCACGCGGAATAAAGTTACCGGCTTTTCGGCGGAGCACAGGACACGCAACCAGGCGAGAGACGACATGGCAGCCCAAACCTTCGATGATCGCGACGGCTGGATCTGGATGAACGGCAAGCTGGTGCCGTGGCGCGACGCCAAGGTCCATGTCCTGACCCATGCCCTGCATTACGCCAGCGCCGTCTTCGAGGGCGAGCGGGCCTACGGCGGCAAGGTCTTCAAGCTGCGCGAGCACAATCAGCGTCTGATCGATTCCGGCAAGATGCTGGGCTTCGACGTGCCCTACACGGTCGACCAGCTCGACGCCGCGACCTACGAGACGATCAAGGCCAACAAGATCGTCGACGGTTATGTGCGGCCGATCGCCTGGCGCGGCTCGGAGCAGATGGGTGTCGCGGCACAGGCCACCCGGATCAACGTCGCCATCGCCACCTGGGAATGGCCGGCCTATTTCTCGCCCGAGGCGAAGCTCAAGGGCATCAAGCTCACCATGTCGAAATGGCGGCGGCCCGATCCGGCGACCATCCCG
>SXGR01149929.1_pt1 | contig 11375 bp, 8 predicted proteins | sample 3174711 | NCBI WGS metagenome assembly SXGR01 (sample SAMN11356860, study PRJNA531348) | freshwater metagenome | isolation source: freshwater sample F1-60 | place: China: Fuxian Lake, Yuxi | collected 2017-12-25
GACTCCGCAGTGCGCATCACCCATCTGCCCTCTGGTGTGGTGGTGCAGTGCCAGAACGAGCGCAGCCAGACGCAGAACCGTGCGACTGCCATGAGCATGCTCAGGTCACGTCTCGTGGAGCTTGAGCTGCAACGGCGCGAGGAGGAGTCGGCCCGGGAGCGCGGCGAGAGCATGACCATCGGCTTCGGCAGTCAGATCCGCTCGTACGTCATCCACCCGTACGCGATGGTGAAGGATCTGCGTACCGGCCATGAGACCGGGAATACCCAGGCGGTGTTCGACGGAGCCCTCGACCCATTCATGCGGGCCGAGCTCGAGCGCCGGGCCAAGGGCCTGGCAGTGGTGGGCGAGGACTAAAGCCGGCTCCGGCCCCCCGGCCCAGAGAGTCAGCATCGCGTCGTGGGTCCTGTGCAGGCAACACGAGCGTTCCCCGACCCCTTCGGCACCGTCTTGTCACGGTGACTGACCCCACTTGAGGTCTGACCCCAGACCGAATCACTTTTGTCACGGTGACTGACCCCACCCGGGGTCTGACCCCAGGCGCGCCCTCGATACGCGAGCCTGACGCCCCAATCGCCTCGGCCACATGGGCTAAACACGCCCTGTGACCATTTTGACACGGCGACTGACCCCACCCGGGGTCTGACCCCAATTGCGCCTTAAATGCACGAGCCAGATGGGCCAGGACCGATCCGTGTCGTTTTGACACAGCGACTGACCCCACCCGGGGTCTGACCCCGTTGTGGGGGGTGGTCGAAGTGCCGAAGTAGCGGGGTTTGAGGAGTTCTTACGACCGGGTGCCCCGGAACAGTCGGTGGCCTCGCGGGGCCCTTACCCGACTACTCGTGTGCATGGCCCCTTCTTCCCGTAAGGGCGATTGCAGTTCAGGGGAGGGGCACGCGCTGCGGTGGCGAAAGTTAGTGGCCGCAGCGGATCCGACCCCGAGATGGAGGGACTAGCGCCTCCCATGGCACGAATCGACGACGACATTCACGACGCGGGCAGCACTCCGCGGGCATTCACTCTGGTGGAGGTACCACTTGAGACGGTGCCCGCCGACCTCGCCGTAGTCACCCCGCCCGCAAGCGAGAAGCGACGCCGCGGCGACGTGTTCCGCCCGGGCCCAGGCCCGATGGTGCAGTTTCAAGGGGTGATCAAGCGCTACGACGGCGACGTGCGGGGGCTCGACGGCGTGTCGGTGTCGATCGCCGCAGGCGAGTTCGTCTTTCTCGTGGGCCAGTCCGGATCCGGCAAGTCCACCTTCATCCGCCTGTGTATCCGTGAACTGCGGGCCACGTCGGGGCACGTGATCATCGGCGGTCGCGATCTGGGTGAGCTCAAGCGCAGCAAGGTTCCATATCTGCGTCGCGCCATCGGCTGCGTGTTCCAGGACTTCCGCCTGCTGCCCGACCGCACGGCCTCCGAGAATGTGGCGTACGCGCTGCAGGTGACCGGGCATTCGAGGCAAGAGGTGAACCGCCGGGTTCCCGAGATCCTCGCCCTGGTGGGGCTCGACGGCAAGGGCGACCGCCTGCCACGTGAACTCTCTGGTGGCGAGCAGCAGCGGGTATCCATTGCCCGCGCACTGGTTAACCAGCCGCGCCTTCTCATCGCCGACGAGCCCACGGGCAACCTCGACCCCGACACATCGCAGGGCATCATGGATCTGCTCACCCGCATTAACCGCACGGGTACCACTGTGCTCGTGGCTACCCATGACCGCGACACGGTGGACCGCATGCAGCAGCGTGTGATCGCACTCCACAAGGGGCGCATCGTGCGCGACGCGGAGGGCGGCTACAACGAGGACCCGGGCGACACGGGGGAGATCGCATGAGGCTGGGAATGTTCTTCCGCGAGGCGCTTCGCAGTATCCGCGCCAACGCCGCTATCTCGGTGGCTGCAACGGTCACGGCACTCATCGCCGTATTCATCCTCGGTGCCTTCATCCCGTCGTTTATGTACGTGCGCTCCGCCGTGAGCGCCCAGACGTCGAAGGTCGACGTTGACGTGTACATCTCGGACACCGCATCGGTGAAGCAGGTCAACGCCCTACGCGACAAGATCGGCACGCTCAAGACCGACGGTCAGGTTGCGGAGTTCACCTACGTGTCGAAGGACGATGCCCTGCGCCTCATGCGTGAGCGCCTGCGCGACCCGTCTGTGCTCGACGAGCTGCCGAGTAACCCGCTGCCGGCCAAGTTCAACATCCAGCCCACCGATCCGGCCAACGCCAACGCCATCGTTGCGGCGGTAAAGGACGATGCGGCGCTCGATCCAACCGAGGGCATCGTCTATCCGCAGACCACCGCCGACAGGTTGCTCACCGCAGCCAAGTTCGTGCAGTGGGCGGGATTCGCGCTCATCGGCATCCTTCTGGTGGCAGCGGTCCTGTTGATCGGCAACACCATCAGACTCTCCATCTTCGCCAGACGGCGTGAGGTGGAGGTGATGCGCCTTGTCGGCGCCACCAACTGGTTTATCCGATGGCCCTTCATGATTGAGGGAGTCATCTGCGGCCTCGTGGGGGCCGTGGTGGCCGTGGCCATGCTGTGGGGCATCAAGGTGGGAGTGGTGGATGCCTGGGCATCTGGTGCCGACACCGCCCTCACCAAGACCGGATCCGCCGGTGGGGCAATCGCCTTCCCGCTCCTCACCGTCGTACTGGTGGGAGCCGGCGCCCTTCTCGGCGCCGTAGGCAGCGGCATTACGCTGCGCCGCTTCCTGCGCATCTGATCGGCGCGTGCGGCGGCGCCTGCGAGCGCCGCCGCCCCGCGACCGGCCGGACCGCGGGCACCCGGCACCCGGCCTAGGATTCGCCCCGTGTCAGCACCCCACCAGCCCCCACGTCGGGGCGCCGCGTACGTCGTTGCCGTCGTGGTGATGGCTCTCGTGATCTTCGTTCTGGGGGTGCTCGTGGGCGGCCATCCCCGGCAGTCGGGGCTTGACCAACTGCCAGCCGGCGCCCGCAACCTGCTGGTGGGCGGCTCCACCGGGTCGCTTCCCGATCAGGTGTTGAACGTTCTTGCCGATCGCTACCGGGGAGAGGTGGACCGCAGCAAGCTCGAGCAAATCGGTGCCGCCGCCATCGCCGCGTCGCTGGGCAACCGCTGGACCCAGTACTTCACGCCCGATCAGTACCGCGACCTCATGCGGGCCTCAGAGGGCACCTACATCGGCATCGGCATCCGGGTGAAGCCGTCCAAGACCGGAGTCGCCATCCGCGAGGTGGTCCCCGACAGCCCGGCCGACACCGCGGGTTTGGTGAAGGGCGACGTCATCACCTCCGTCGGCGGCATCCCGGTGGCCCGGCGCGGCCAGGCGAGGAGTGTGCTGGCCATTGGCGGCAAGCCCGGCACCGTGGTGACTCTTGGTGTCACCGGCACCGACGGGGCAAAGCGCACCGTGAAGGTGACCCGCGGCGACGTGACGGTGCCGCTCGTGGAGGGCAAACTGGTGACTGCTCCCGGCGGCTGCAAGGTCGCAGTGGTTACACTTGATCGGTTCGATCAGGGTGCGGGGGAGGCGGTTGCCGACAAGGTGGCGGCACTTCGTGACAAGGGCGCCACCGCGGTCATTCTCGATCTGCGTGGCGACCCGGGTGGGCTCGTGGACGAGGCAGTGGCGGTTGCCGGCGACTTCCTGAAGCCCGGCGATGTTGTGGTGTCCACCAAGGGCCGTACCTCGCCCGAAGAGGTGCTGAAGGCCGATGGCGATCCCATCCCGGCCAGCATCCCCGTCACCGTGCTGGTGGATCGCAAAAGTGCCAGCGCATCGGAGATCGTGACCGGGGCCCTCAAGGACAATGGCCGCGCACTCGTGGTGGGGACTTCCACCTTCGGTAAGTCGGAGCTACAGGTGACCATCCCCACCACCGACGGTGGCGCGGTAAAGGTGACGGTGGCCGGCTACCTCACCCCCAAGGGGACCGACATCGGCAAGAAGGGCGTGCAGCCAAACGTCCGTGCCATTGATAATCCCCGCACTGGCGCCGACGAGGCGCTTTCGGTGGCGCTCGCGCACGCCTGCACCGGAAAGGCCTAGATCGTGACCCGCGGCCGCACCGGAGCGTCGTTTGTCGCGGAGTTGGTGCCGCATGGCCGCGGCATGGCACTGCGCCCGGCATTTGAGGCCGGCCCAGAGGTTGCGCTGCTCAAGGCGCGTCGTAAGGACGCCCACATGGGCGACCTGGTGACCGCGCGCCTTAAGGGTGGTGGGGCCGAGGTGGTGGCCATTCATGGTCCGTCCCGCCTGCCCGGGGCCGCCATCAGGGCCCTGGTGGCGCACGAGGATCTGGGCCATGGGTTTGGCGCCAAGGTGCGCGATGAAGCCGACGAGGCCGCCCGTGGCGCCGAGACGATGGAACCGGACCGCCGCGACATGCGTGAGCAGCGGGTAATTACCATCGACCCGGAGGGTGCCAAGGACCACGACGACGCCATCGCAGTGGCACGCGATGGCGAGGGAATCCGCCTGTGGGTGCACATCGCCGATGTGAGCAGCTTCGTCGAGGCAGGCGGCGCCGTTGATCACGAGGCCGAACGCCGCGCGTGCAGCACCTACCTGCCCGGCACGGTTGACCCCATGCTCCCCGAGCGGCTCTCAAACGATGTGTGCTCACTGCGCCCCGATGTGGATCGAAAGGCGCTCACGGCCGAGATGCTGGTGATGCCCGATGGCACCGTCACTGGTGAGGCCTTCCAGCGCTCGCTCATCAAGTCGGATCGCAGGCTCACCTATCCCGAGGTTGACGCTCTGCTGGAGGGCAGGGCCGATCTGGGCGACCGGGTGATGGAGGATGACGTGCGGCTGGCGATGGATCTGGCCCGTGCGCTACGGGCACGCAGGATGCGCCGTGGAGCGCTCGACGTTGCCACCACCGAGCCACGGTTTCACTTTGAGGAGGGTCGCATCGCCTCGATCGAGGTGGAGCGCCAGACCGATGCCCATTCGCTCATCGAGGAGTGCATGATCGCCGCGAACGAGGCGGTGGCCCGCTTCCTCATCGACCGCAAGGTGCCCACCATTTTCCGTGTGCACGGTGATCCCGAGCAGATGGCAATTGAGGAACTGTGGACCCGTCTTGAGGTGCTCGGCATTCCGGTGCCGCCACTGGCCGAGGGAATGCTCACCGCGGATCAGCGTCGCGAAGCCGCGGGTGTGGCCGCGCACGCAACCCGCCTGTATGTCGAGCGCATGGGTAAGGGCGGGCGATCACTTCCGTACATGGTGCTGCGCTCTCTGCAGCGGGCTGTGTACCGGCCGGATGCCACCAGCCACTCCGGCCTCGCCAGCGCGGCGTACCTGCACTTCACATCCCCCATCCGTCGCTACCCCGACCTGGTGGTGCACCGGGCGCTGGTCTATGCGCTTGGATTGGGGGAGGCCGCTCCCGATGCCGTAATGCTGCCTGGAGTGTCGCGCGATTCATCTGAGCGCGAGCGTAAGGCCACCGATCTGGAACGCCGTGCCGACCGCATGTGCCTGGCCTACCTCCTGGCTGAAGAGATGCGGGGCGACGAGCAGTGGGACCGCCCCCGCGATGGTGAGGTCACGGGCATCGGACAGTCGGGGCTGTTTATCTCGTTTGGCGATGCGTACGACGGATTCATGCCCTTTCGGCGCATGCCCGACGACCACTGGGTGCCCGAGCCCGACGGCGTGCAGGCCACGGGCAACGAGACCGGCAAGCGCATCCGTCTGGGCGACTCGGTGAAGGTTCGCGTGCACGACATTGAGCCGCTTCGGGGGCGCGTCACGCTTGAGCCCGCCGACCGCCCGGGCCCGCGCACCACCCGCGACCCCGAGCAGCGAGATCGCGATCGCGGGTCGCGCCTCGGCCGCCGCGCGCCGCGCGGCCGATAGGATCGGCGCGATGGGCAAGAAGGCAACCACCAAGGGCGGGTCCACCCCGCCAACGCGTCGCGACATCGCGCAGAACCGCAAGGCGCTGCACGAGTACGAGATCCTCGACCGCTACGAGGCGGGAATCTCACTCGCCGGCAGCGAGGTAAAGGGGCTTCGCGAGAGTGGCGCCATGATCCGTGAGGCCTACGCCCAGGTGATTAACAACGAGGTGTTCCTCGTGGGCGCCCACATCTCCGACTACGGCCCGGCCGGTGGTCGCGGGCACGACCCCCAGCGCACCCGCCGGCTGCTGCTGCACCGCCGCGAGATCGACAAGATTTCGGGCAGGCTTGCCGAGCGCGGCGTCACCCTCATCCCGCTGCGCATGTACTTCAACGTCGAGGGCCGCGCAAAGATCGAACTGGGCCTTGGCCGTGGGCGCACGCAGTACGACAAGCGTGTGGCCATCAAGGACAAGGAGATGTCGCGCGAACTCTCCAGGGCAAATGCCCGCAGGGGTCGCAGCTAGGCCCCCATGCCGTTATGGCGTGATGATGACCACGTGCTCGGTGAGCGCGCCGTGTGCGCCCAGCGTGGAGATCTTCTCGATGTCACTGCTGCGGCTTGGCCCCGACACCAGGCTGACGGCCGACGGCACCGGGCGGCCGTCGGCAAAGGTCTGGGCCAGCGCCTCGCCCAGGGTTTCCACGACGCGGTCGGCCATGAGCAGCGACACGTGATGGCGATTGGTCACGTCGAGCCCCCGGCCGTGGCCCACCGACGCCTCAAGCACAAGGGTGCCGCGCTCAGCAACGCCCAGCGTGGGCACGGTCACACCGCACACATCCTGCGGCCCCTCAAGCCCCAGCACCTCGCGCCGCCCCATGGCCACGGGCCAGCGGAATACGTCGATACCGGCCGCCCGAAGCGCGGGTTCGAGGCCCACGGCATCCACCACCGGGTCATCCGCCAGTACTGCGCGCACAATCCCCTGGTCGGCCATCCAGCCAGCAGCAGCACGGCCGGCGTTAGCGGCACCGGCCAACTGGACGGTGGCCTTGCGGCGGGCGAGTGACTCCACCATCTGCGCAACCGGGGTGCTCACCGGCGTGGGGGCCACTTGCTCGGCATGTCACGAACCTTGCTCCAGCCCGACCCCGGCCCCGGCAGCCGGTGTACCCATCCGCCGCGACCCCGAATTCGAAGCCCCAGCCGCCAGCCGATCATGGTCAGGCGGTAGGTCACACCCCGGCGCCAGAGCAGGCTCCATACGCGAAATGCCAGGCCGGCCTTGCGCTTTGCAGGCGACGACGACCGGGCCCGGGCGCGCACAAGCAGATCGGGCAGTGGGATCCCCACCGGGCAGGCGTCGCCGCATGCACCGCAGAGCGTCGACATAAACGGGAGGTCTCGCGACCCGGGCGACGAGGGGCCTTCGAGAACGGGTGTGATGATTGCGCCGATGGGCCCTGAGTAGGGCGATCCGTAGGCCTGTCCACCCACGTTCTGCCACATGGGGCACGAGTAAAGACAGGCCCCGCAGCGGATACACGAGAGCACCTCTTCAAACTCCGACCCGCGCAGTGCTCCCCGCCCGCCATCAATGATGACCAGGTGGAACTCCTCGGGGCCATCGGTCTCGCCTTCGCGCCTCGGGCCGGTGATGAGACTGACGTAGTTCGCCGCGTCCTGGCTGATGGCCGCCATGGGAAGCACCTGCAAAATGTGCGCGGCCTCATCCCAGTCGGCGATCACACGCTCCATCCCCATTACGGCCACGTGGATGCGCGGCTGTGATGTGACCAACCGGGCATTTCCCTCGTTCTCCACGATGCACACGGTGCCAGTGGATGCCACGCCGAGGTTCACACCCGAGATGCCGATCTCGGCCTGGGCGAACTTCTCGCGCAGCCGCACACGGGCATGCGCCACAAGGCCCTCGCGATCGGTGGGCACATCGTCGGTGCCGGCCTCCTCGCGAAAGAGCGCAGCCACCTGATTGCGGTTGAGGTGCACAGCCGGGGCGATGATGTGGGACGGGTGCTCGTTGGCCAGTTGGATGATCCACTCGCCCAGATCGGTCTCAACCACCTCGAGTCCGGCGTGTTCCATGGCCTCGTTGAGATTGATCTCCTCGGTGGCCATCGACTTGCTCTTGGCCACCACGCGTGCGCCGCGCGCCCGAGCCAGATCGGTAATGTACCTGCATGCTTCATCGGCATCTGCGGCACGCACCACCACACCGCCATTGGCCCGCACGTTCGACTGCAATTCAGCGAGCAGGGCCGGCATGTTGCGAATGTTCGACCGCCTGATGTCACGGGCACGGTCGCGCATCTCGTCAAACCCGAAGTCGCGCTTCATCACCTCGCGCCCGGCACCCCAACTGTCACCGGCTGTGCGCAGGTTGTCGGCGAGCGTGGGATCACGCAGGGCATCCACCGTGCGATCGCGCAAGGTGCCCGTGACATCGGGGTAGGCCACACCGGGATTACGGCGCCGGCGACGGGTGCTCACGAGCCCAAGACCTCGGAGATGTGACGGGCGCGGATGGGGATTCCCGTGCGGTGTGCGCGCCCGGCGATGTGCATGAGGCACCCGAGATCGCACGACACCACCTCAGATACGCCCGTGGCTGCGGCAGCCTGCGCTTTCTGCTCGCCCAGCCGACCCGACAGCTCCGGGAAGTTGAGTGCGAACACCCCGCCGAATCCGCAGCACTGGTCGGCGTGGGCCATCTCCCGAACCTCACACCCCGGTACCTTCGCGAGGGCGTCACGCGGGCTCTCGTTTTCGTCCAGCACGCGAAGCATGTGGCACGAGTCGTGCACCGTGAGGGCGCCACATGCCCTGGCGCGCGGGTCGAGGTCGTGCTTGGCGAGAAATTGCGTGAACTCAATGGTGCGCAGAGCCAGATCGAGGGCGTCCTCCTCATCGGGCTGCCCGGCAAACAGCTCGGGGTACGCATGGATGACCATTCCCGCGCACGATCCGCTCGGCACCACCACCTCGTCACTCCCGGCGAACACCTTGATGGTGTGTCGCGCCACGGCGCGGGCCTGATCGGGGTGGCCGGCCGTCCAGGCGGGCTGGCCGCAGCAGGTCTGACCCCGCGGCACCTTCACATCAACGCCCGCCCGCTCCAGCGCCCGCCGTGTGGCCTTCCACACCTTGGGAGCGATGGCATCGGACAGGCACGTGCGCATGAGAAGAACTCGCATAGGAGGAGTGTAGGCGCCCGGTCAGTCGCGCTTTCGGCACACCACCAGCGCCTTGAGGTATTCCCAGCGACGACGGGCGGGGTCGGCGGCCACACGGGACTCGAGTTCCGGGAGGAACTCGCTTAGCAGCGCATCGGCGCGCGCATCGCCCTGGTGGGCGGAGGCCTGGAGCAACAGCAGATCGGGCCGGGCCGCGCAGCTGCGAATGAAATCACCTGTAAAAACGGGGGGAACGGGGCGAGTGATATCCTGTCTCCCCAGGAATCTTCAACGGGCCCGAACCAGTTTCGACGGGGTGGAGAAGGATTGGCAAGCGAGCCGCGGACCCTGAGGACCGCGTTACCAACAGGGAACCAAACGTAGCTGCGGATTCTCGCCAGCTCGCTCTCGCCGCCTAGTAAGCGGATCTGAGAGTCGTCGGCCTTCCCTTCGGATCACGAGGGAGATCACCGGCGTCGCATAGTGATTCTGGCCCCGAGGCAGGGTTCCTCGGTCAAGGGGCGAGATTGCAGGAGGAGCTGGGGGCGGAGTGATTTGCCGACGATGGCGCCCACCCCGAGATCTACATCATCGGCTGCGCTCGGAGAAACCCATCTGGAAACGCCTTCGGACGCCGGGGCAGTGCCGGCCGGGTCCATCAGATCTCTTCCGAAGACAGTTCTGAAGAAGAGAAAAATGAAGGAAATAAGCGGGATTCGAGGGGGTCGGCGACGGCCCCCTCGGCGTTTTCCAGACGCACGGCGCCGGATCGCCCGTCATGAGGGGCGATTGGGCGTGTGCAAGCGCGCGGGGGCATGCGAAGGCGCCCTGGAGGCTCTGGCCGGGGTGATCTAGGCGGCGGCGAGGGCGCCAGGCGGCGCCTTGCCGGCGGCGTAGCCACCGCCCAGCAGGAAGCCCTTGCGCCGGCGGCGCATGAGCGAGGCGAAGCGACCCTTGTCGCCGAGCGGCACGGCGACGGCGCGCTCTGTGCGCCGGCGGCCGATCCAACCCTGACGCAGCAGCACCCAGACCCACTCGATGAGCAGCGCCGCGCTCGCGCGCAGCTGCTGGCAGGCAAGGCCCATCCGCCGCTGCCGCTCGCGGAGGCTCTTGCCGCCGGAGCGGAACCATGTGCGCCAGTCCTCGTGCACGTGCTCAAGCAGCCCCAGCTGGGCGCGCAGCACGTTGTAGACGGGGCTGGTGCGCCAGATGGGGATCAGGCGGCGCGTGGCCTTCGAGCAGATCATCGACTGCGTGCCGTCACACGCATCGGTGCTCGGCAGCGGGCAGCAGAACCACACACACGCCTTGGGCTTGTTGGTGAAGCGAACGAAGTCACACGGCAGGCCGCAGCCGCGACAGACGGGCACGCCGTGCGTGTCACACGGGTGCGTCGAAGGCGCCTGGCCGTCGGCGACCGGGACGGGCTTGGCGCGCCTGCGGCTCGGCATCACGGGCGTGACGCCCCGCTCGACCGGGAAGTCGTAGACGGAGCTGACCGAGAGGCCGGCGTCGGCCATCACGGCCACGGCCTCGACGCCCGTGTTGGCGATGGCACGGTCGTACAGTCGCGGGAAGACGTGCTGCTCGTTCTCGGTCGCGCTGGTGACCATCACGGCGAGCGGCGCATGGGTGACCAGATCCACGGCCTTGTAGTGCATGTAGCCGAACCAGTGCTTGTTGCCCTTGTACAGCCGATTGCCGGCGCTGCGGTCACGCGTCTTCCACCAGTGCCCGCCGGAGACGAAGCGCCGACCGTCCTCAGTGATTTCGCTCGTGCCCTCGTCGGGGATCGGCGTGCCCTTGGCGCGTGAGGCCAGATGCGGCGCGTCCTCGGGCTCGATGATCTCGTCTGCCTGGCGAAGTTCTGAGGCCTCCTTGGCGGAGACGATGTTCAGCCGGGCCTTGCGCCGCTTGCCGTGCAGCGGGCAGGCGTCGCCCGGCTCGCAGTCGTGAACCGGCTGGGCGTGCGTCTCGCACTCGGTCCCGTCTGAAGCGATCCATGCGCCGATGCGCGGGTCCTTGCGGCGCGCCAGCTGGATGAGGCCGGCCGCGGCCTGCTCGAAGAGGTGCGCGAACTGCTCCAACTCGGCGAAGCGCTGCCAGACGGTCTGATACGCCGGCGCGCCCTCGGTGAAGCCGCATGCGCCCCAGAAGCTGCGGTCGTCGATGACGCGGAGGTACCAGGGCTGGATGTTGGGCTCGCGGCTGACGACGAAGCACAGGTACGCGAGCGGCCAGTGCCCAGGTGAGCGGTGCTGGCCGTGGTGGTGGTCAACCAGCGCCTGGTCGAGCAGGTCCATGGTGCGGTGGCCGAGGCCCCTGATC
>SXGR01631745.1_pt1 | contig 11374 bp, 10 predicted proteins | sample 3174711 | NCBI WGS metagenome assembly SXGR01 (sample SAMN11356860, study PRJNA531348) | freshwater metagenome | isolation source: freshwater sample F1-60 | place: China: Fuxian Lake, Yuxi | collected 2017-12-25
CGTTCGACGCCGGAGAGCTTGGTCACGTCAGCGTCGCTTGGCGGCAAGCGCAGCGCGTCCATCGCGTACTCCAGCTGTGTGTCGAGATTCCAAGCATCGGCGGCGTCGATTTTCGCTTGAAGGTCGGCGAACTCCTCAGCCGTCTCATCGGAGTAGTTGGCGGCCAGCTCGTTGAAGCGGTCGAGCAGAGCGCGCGTTTTGCCAACCGCTTCCTCAACGTTGCCTTTGACATCCTTCTCAGGGTCAAGCTGAGGCTCCTGCTCGAGCAGGCCAACACTGGCGCCGGAGGCGAGCTCAGCGTCGCCGCGGTAATCCCGATCCTGCCCGCCCATGATCTTCAGCACGCTCGACTTGCCGGCGCCGGTGTAGCCGAGCACGCCCATCTTGGCGCCCGGGGCGAAGGAGAGTGAAACGTCGCTGAGCACGGTCTTATCCGGGGGGTAGGTCTTTGTCAGCTTGTGCATCGTAAAGATGTATTGGTGAGACATTGCGATGAACGATAGAGCGGCCTGCGATCCTTTCGAGGTGCCGTCAACTGCCCACGCACTCGAGCTAAGCCACGTGGTCAAGCGCTACGGGCAGATTACGGCCGTAAACGGGCTTGATTTGGTCGTTCCCGAAGGCCGCTGCGTCGGCCTGCTCGGCCCCAACGGCGCTGGCAAATCAACGACGATGCGGATGCTGACGGCGCAGACGATTGCCGACGAAGGGCAGATCACGGTGCTTGGCCACGAGCTTCCCGGTGATTCGAAGGCCGCGCGCGCGCGGATGGGCGTAGTGCCGCAGCTCGACAACCTCGATACGACGCTGACCGTCGAACAGAACCTCGTTGTCTTCTCGCACCTATACCGCGTGCCGAAAGCCAGGCGCAAGGCTGCGGTCGAGCGCGTCCTGAAGATCGCCAATCTTGGTCAGCGGCGCGACTCAAAGGTCGATGAGCTCTCCGGCGGAATGCGGCGGCGGCTGCTGATTGGCCGCTCGCTGATCCATCAGCCGCAGCTTGTCTTGCTCGACGAGCCGACCGTTGGCCTTGACCCGCAGGTGCGACAAGAGCTTTGGGCGCTGATCGACCTGCTGCGCAGCGAGGGCGTTTCGATCCTGATGTCAACTCACTACATCGAGGAGGCCGAGCGGCTCTGCGATTCGGTCACGATCGTCTCGCACGGCTCCGTCGTTGCTGTCGGCGCGCCGACCGAGCTTGTAGCCGAGCACGCGGGCCGCGACGCGGTTGAGATCTACGGCTCGCCCGAGCGGCTGGTTGAAGTTGAGGGGGAAATGGTGAAGGAGGGCTTTCCGACCCGCCGCACCGGTACTTCAATCGCCGTCCTTGGCCTCGATGACGCCGATGGTCGCGCGCCGGCCGGGGAGCGCAGGCCGGCGAACCTTGAGGACGTTTTTGTGCTGCTGACCGGCGAGGAGATCGCGTGAGCGCGGCGGAGCTCGAAGAGCGCGCTCCCGGGCGCCTTGAGCGGACGGCGATCGGCGGCGTGCTGGTGCGCGAGATCATCAACTTCTCCTCCTACTGGCGCTCGACGACATTCTCTTCGACGGTTGAACCGACGATCTACCTGTTGGCGTTTGGTTTTGGTTTCGGTTCGCTCGTAGCCGTCGTCGGCGGCTACGACTACATCGACTTTGTCGCCACCGGCACCGTTGCCACGGCTGTCCTCTTCTCGAGCATCTTCCCGGCGATGTTCGGCACCTTCATCAAGTACAAGTTCCAGCACACCTACGACGCGATTCTCGCCGCGCCCGTCGACACAGAAGAGCTGGTCACCGGCGAGGCGCTCTGGCTGGCGATGCGGGCCTCCGTTTATGGCTGCACGCCGCTGCTGGTTGGCCTCGTTTTTGGCCTTGATCCCAGTTGGGGGATGCTCGCCGTGCCGGCGATCAACTTCGTCGCCGGTTACGGCTGGGCTTGCACCGGCGTAGCGATCGCCGGCTGGCTGAAGGGGATCGAGAACTTCAACTACGTCACCAGCGCCGTTATCACGCCGCTATTCCTCGTCGCCGGCACCTTCTTCCCCTTGACCGGCCTGCCCGGCTGGGTTCAGGCGCTGGCGCAGCTCAATCCGCTCTTCCACTGCGTGCAGCTGGTGCGCCATGCGGCATTTGGCTGGGAGGGCTGGGCCGACGTTTGGAACTTCGCCTTCCTGATCGTCTTCGGCCTGGTGATGTGGCGCGTGGCGATTGCGGCGATGGAGCGAAAGCTGATCGACTAGCGTTTGGTGCTTATGTCCAATGTGCTTGACATCGAGCAGTCGACGCTGCTCTTGGAGCTGACGCCGCCATTCGATAAGCGCGACGTTCAGTTGGCTCGCCGCCGCCAAGCGAAGGTTTGGCACCCGGACCTAGCACCGCCCGGCAAACAGGCCGCGCACGAGCGCCACCTGCAGGCAATCAACCGCGCCGCCGACCAGCTCGAGCAGTTGGCCGCGACGATGCGCGGCGGCCGCGTTAGCGCCAACGCGGTCAAGGTCAGTGCCGCCGCGGCGCGCAAGGCTCGCGCCGAGGAAGGGCAGCGAGCCTGGGAGGCGGAGCAGCGCCGCCAGGAGTCGGACACGGACCGCAAAGTTAACGACCCGTTTTCATCGCAGGTTCCCGACCACTCGGTCGTACACCGCTACGCCCGCTGCCTCTCGTACCCGGAGTGGGGGGTGGGAACCGTCAGCGGGATCTACTTCACCGGCGATGGCGATGACATTCAGCAGTGGGCGCGGGTTAGCTTTCAGCCCGGGGTTCGCACCGTTCCGGCCGACAGCCTGCAGTTCGTCGACTTCTCAAAACCTGACCCCGGCGCCGACCGCGTAGAGCGCTTTATGACGGCCGCCCGCCACGCACTGGCCGAGGGTGAGTACGGCCTCGCCGCGCAGCGGCTGATCTACGCCCGCGACGCCGATCCGGAGAACCCGGCCGTGCTGCGGCTGATGACCTTCGCCTTCTGGCAGGCCGGCGAGATTGACGCGGCCGCGCGATCGGTCCGTGCGTGGGCGCGCGTTGAGCGCGAGCGCCCGGCGCCGCAGCGGTTTGCTTCGCGAATCTACGAACAGATGAGAGCTTTCGACTTGGCCAGCGAAGCGGCCGAGCGGGCCGCCGCGCTGGCGCCGCGAGACGCCGATGCGTGGGAGCGGGTCGGGCGCTTGGCGCTGCGGACCGGCAACCCCGCGCGGGCGGTCGAGGTGCTTGAGCGCGCGCGCGAGCTGGCGCCGACGGTCCAAGGACTGCTCGATCTGGCGCTCGCGAATCAGCTGATCGGCGAGCTTGGCAGCGAACTGACGGCCTGCGAGCAGGCGACCGTTCTGGAGCCGGACTTTGCACCCGCTTGGTCGCGCCTGGCGCACGCGCTCGCGCGCAGCGACCGCGTTAGCGACGCGATTGCAGCAGCCGAACGGGCACTGGCGCTTGAACCGGGCGAGATTGAGCTGACGGAGCTGCTCGATCAGCTGCGTGAGCGCGAGCCGCGCGCGCTTCCGGCGGCATAGCCGCGCGAGCGCAACAAAGCATTATTCATCGTGTTTTTAATGGTATGGCCGCCGCGCCAGCACCGTCACGTATCCAATCAAGCCTGCTCTCAACTCTTGTGCCGACCAAGTTGAGGCTCACCTTGGCATTTTTCTGCGCCGCCACCCTGCTCGCGCTCGGTGGAGCTTCAACGGCCTCGGCAGCCGAAACCGGCATCAGCGTTCAGGGCGACGCCGCCACCTCGATCGCCGACGCCAACGCGCTCGGCGTTGACTGGGTGAGGCGCTTCGTCGACTGGAACACAATGCAGCCCACCAACGCGACCTCGTACGCGCGCAGCGCGCTCGCCGAGCTCGATAACTTTATCGCGCGAGCGCACGCATCAAAGAAGAAGGTTGCTCTAACAGTCCTTGGCGCGCCAACTTGGGCCAATGGATCAAGCGATTACCGAGTCGCTCCGCGGGATCCCAACCACTACGCGAGCTTCATCGGCGGGCTCGCCGGGCGCTACGAGGGGCGCGTTCAGTCGTGGGAGATCTGGAACGAGCCCGATGAGGCTGAGTTCTGGCACGGAACGACTCCAAGCCCGGCCGCCTACGCGCCGCTGCTGAAGGCCTCGTACAGCGCGATCAAGGCTGCCGACCCGGCAACGCAGGTTGTCGCTGGCCCGCTAACCGGCAACAACTACGAGTTCCTCGAAGGGCTCTACAGCGAAGGCGCCGGCGGCTCGTTCGACGCCGTTGGCGTCCACACCGACACCGCCTGCGGGATCAACGCGCCCGACACCTTCTACACGGAGAACGGCCGCGTCGGCCGCTTCACCTTTCTCGGCTTCCGTGAGGTTCACTCGGTGATGGTCGCCCACGGCGACGGCAACAAGCCAATCACGATGTCGGAGATGGGTTGGTCGACAACAACGTTGACCTGTGAGCGCGGCAAGTGGGCAGGCCAGAAGGCCGCCGGTGTTAGCGAGGCGACCCAGGCCGACTACCTCGCGCAGGCCTACCACTGCCTTGCCGGCTATCCGTACATCGAGACTGCAATTTGGTTCAGCACCCGTGATGCTGGCGCCGCAGAGAGCGAACTGAACCGCTACGGCCTCATTCGTTGGAACGGAACGAAACGAGGATCGTGGGCAGCGCTAGCCGATGTTGCCGCCAACGGCGATCAACTGACGAGTTCTTGCGGTGATTTAGAACCGCCGACGGTCAAAATTGTTGCGCCCACGAGCACAACTCAGTTTGAGGACGAGATCGTAATTGCCGCCACCGGCCATGACGTTGACAGTGGCCTCAGGAGCCTGCGCTTTTACATCAATGGCACACCGGTCGCGGGAGCATCGGCAAAGAATGGTCAGCTCTTTGAGCGCACGATCAAAACCAGTCAGCTTCCCTATGGCGCGAACACGGTGATGGTTCGAGCAATCGACAACGCCGGCGCTCGAGGGTTCAGTGAGATCGTTGTCAACCGGATCAAGATGAGCACATTGACGCCTCAAAGGACTGCGCTCGACTTGAAAATCTCAGGTAAGAAGCAAACCAAGACAGTCACTGGCAGCTTGAGCGTTCCTGGAACTGGGCTGCTTCCGAGCGGGCAAGTGCTGCTCCGCTGGCAGCTATACACGCGCAAAGCTTGGGCGACTAAGAGGCCTTCCTACTACTGGGTCACTCGCTATGGCCGCACGAAGAGTCCTGCGGCGCAGTTCGTCTTCAAGCAGAAGCTTGCAAAGAAGGGGCGCTGGCGACTGACGGCAAGTTACGCCAGCAGCTACCCGTTCACTAAAGTCGCGGCACAGAAGACACTTCAAGTCCGTTAGCCTCGGCGCTAATGCGCCTGCTCGTTGTCCGCTGCGAAGTTATATACACCGGCCGTCTCGACACCGTCCTGCCCGAGGCGCTGCGCCTGGTGATGCTCAAGGATGACGGCTCGGTGATGATCCACGCCGACAGCGGCGGCTATAAGCCGCAGAACTGGATGACGCCGCCGACCGTGATTGAGCATCATGGTGATCCGCTCGAGCGGATCACTGTCCGCAAGCGCGCCGGCAAGAGCGAGGATCGCTTGGAGATTCACATCTCGGAGTTGATCTCCGACGTTGAGCACGACATGGGTGAGGCGGCAGAGCTGGAAAAGGATGGCGTTGAGGCTCACCTGCAGGAGGCGCTCGCTGACGCGCCTCAATTCTGCGGTGAGGGCTTCCGTCTCGTGCGGCGCGAATGGCCTACCGACATCGGCCCGGTCGACCTGATGTGCCGCGACCAGGGTGATGGCTGGGTGGCGGTTGAGATCAAGCGGATCGCGACGATTGATGCTGTTGAGCAGCTAACGCGCTACCTCGAATTCATTCGCCGTGATCCGGCGATGACAGATTGCCGCGGCGTGCTCGCAGCTCAGGAGATCAAGCTGCAGGCACGGACGCTTGCTGAGGATCGCGGGATCGCCTGCGTTGAGGTTGACCTCGCGGTCGTGCGCGGCGAGCGCGAGCCAGAGCTAACGCTGTTTGAGAACTAGGCTCGGCGCCGCTAGTCGGCCAGCGCCGCGGTGTACGCGCTCAGCGCGATCGGGTCGCGCAGTGGCGGCCCGTGGCCGAACAGCACCAGCTTCGGCTTCAGTGCGGCAAGGCGCCGAGCGCTCTGGCGGTTCTGCGCCGGGTCGGGGGTGAAGAGGCCGGGCGGGCTGTGCAGGCCAACGGCGGTCGTCGCGAGGCTCATGTTGAAGAGGACGTCGCCACAGATCAGCGTGCCGTCCTCCTCGCGCCAGTAGGCGAGATGTCCGCGGCTGTGGCCGGGAGTTTCGAGCGCAACAAAGCCCGCCGCAAGCTCGTCGCCCTCGCGCAGCTCGCGGTCGGGCTCGGCGCCGGGAAACTTCATGTAGCTCTTCAGCGCCGAGCGGCCGAAGGGGACGGCGCCGGGTTCGGGCTCGCCGCTGCGCAGAACGTCGGCGTCGCCGGCGCCAACCCAGATCGGAACACCAAGCGTCGCCTGCAGCTTCTTCGACCCACCCGCGTGGTCTGCGTGGGCGTGGGTCAGCGCGTGGGCGTGGATCGTGCGGCTGGCGGTCGCACGCAGCAGCTCTTTGAAGTGAAGCGGGAATCCGGAGTCGACCAGTACGTCGCCGACGAGGTAGGCGTTGACTCCGCTCCGCGGGGTCAGGGGGAGTCGGTAGACGTCGCGGGCAACCATCTGCATTGAGCAAGCGTATAGCGGCCAGCGCGAAAGATGCGATGCGTCATAGAGTGTTGGCTATGCCTGAAACCACAGAGAGTGCGGTCCTCACGGAGCGCCGCGACAAGATCCTGATCATCACAATCAATCGCCCCGACAAGCGCAACGCGGTCAACAAGGCTGTCGCCGACGGAATCGGCGACGCGGCCGAGCTGCTTGACACTGATGACACCCTGACGCTCGGCATCCTGACCGGTGCCGGCGGCGGATTCTGCGCCGGAATGGACCTCAAGGGCTTCGCATCGGGCGAGACCCCTTGGCACCCAACGCGCGGCTTTGGCGGCATCGTTCAGCAGCCACCGATGAAGCCACTGATCGCCGCTGTTGAAGGCTTTGCCGTTGCCGGCGGGCTTGAGATCGCCTTGGCCTGCGACATGCTCGTCGCCGCCAAGGGCGCAAAGCTCGGCGTGCCGGAGGTTAAGCGCTCGCTGGTAGCCGCCGGGGGCGCCCTGCTGCGCCTGCCGCGCAAGCTTCCACTGAACGTTGCTACCGAGATGGCCTTGACCGGTGACCCAATCTCAGCCGAGCGCGGCTACGAGCTCGGCCTCGTCAACCGCCTCGCCGAGCCGGGCAGCGCGCTTGAGGCGGCTGTTGAGCTGGCCGAGCAGATCGCCTGCAACGGGCCGCTCGCACTGGGCGCGACAAAGCAGATCCTCGAAGCTCGCCGCGACTGGACCGATGAAGAGTTCTGGAACAAGCAGATGGAGATTGCGGGCCCTGTCTTTGGTTCCGAGGACGCGCAAGAGGGCGCGGTTGCCTTCACCGAGAAGCGCGAGCCGGTCTGGAAGGGCCGCTGAGCTTAAGTTCCGGAGGCAGTCTCGCCGCTCAGCGTGGCGACGAGCGAGCGTGGCCCGCCGTGGTCGCGGTGTTCGCAGAGGTAGATCCCTTGCCAGGTGCCCAGGGCGAGCGAGCCGTTCGCGATCGGCAGCAACAGCGATGGGCCGGTGATCATGCTCTTGATGTGAGCCGGCATGTCGTCGGCGCCTTCGAGTGTGTGGGTCCACGGAAAGCTTTCAGGCACGGCGGCATCGAGCCAGCTGAGCGTGTCGTCGCGCACGTCGGGTGAAGCGTTTTCGCCCAGCGTCAGCGAGGCTGAGGTATGGCGGATGAAGAGCTGGCAGAGGCCTACCGAGAAGATTTCAAGCTCGTCCAACGCGTCAATCACCTCGCCGGTCACAAGGTGAACGCCACGTGGCCGGGGCTGAAGCGTAATCTGAGCTTGGCTCCACACCTCTCCATCGTATTTGTTCACCTTTGAAGCGGTCAGACGGGTTTCGATGTAGCCGAAGGCCACAGCGTTGCAGTTGATTTTGAACTGGCCCCGCTCTTTTGCCAGCGTCTTCGTCAAACCGACGACGGCTGCCTTGCCAGCCGCGTAGTTTGCCTGGCCGGCGCTGAAGGGTCTGTCAGGTCGCCTGCGAAGACGACCGTGTCGCCGCCGATCTCAGATGCCGTCTGCTCGGCGACGTCGCCGTCGTTGATCAGCACCTTTGCGCCGTGCTCGCTGAGCAGAGACTTTGGGGGGAACCGCTCAATCCCGAATACCCATTGAGGCTCGCTTCCGTTGACGCGGGCTGACCCTCGCAGGGCACAAGCCGGAACTGTATGGTTTAACCCATGATTCTTGTTTCGCTGCTTCTGGGGAGGCGCAGCGCGGCTCGCCTCCTTGCTTTCGCTGGCGCCCTTGCGCTGGCCGGCACCTTCTACCTACCGGCTTCCTCGTCGGCCGTGGCTTGGCCGAAGGGGATCCCGACCGGCTACCTGACGTTCGATGTCAGCTACGAGTTCGCCGACCGCTCAGGCTGGAACTACGACGTCCAAGAGGAGTGCTCGCGCGACACCGGAAACGGCAGGCACACCATCACCGCAGACGTCGGCGGCTACGACATCGTCGTCCCGGTGCGCACTTCGGGCGGCAAGACGCGAGTAGTGGCGTGGTACGCACCGCGGACCTGGGACCCATCGGGGAACCCTATGGATTCGCAGAAGGGCCGGGCTAAATACTTCCTCGAGTCGACCACTAACTCGGAGGAGACGAGCAACACTGGTTCGTGCGCGCCGATCGGCTCCGGCGATCCCTCGGACAGCCTGCCGCCCAGCCAGAGCTGCGGCACGAGAAACGGAACGCTGGAACTGTCGGTCTTCAGCACGATGGCCAGCGCAGCGACCACGAGACTGAACTTCGTTGACGAATGGTCACCCGCAGGCCCGTTTAGTCCCGAGGACGGCAGCACCTTCTGTGAGGACCGCTCGGTATGGCAGTGGAGTTCGGGCTTCCCGGCGATCGACAACCCCGAAAAGGACGCCGACGTCTTCATCGACAACTCCAAGCTGCTCGGTTACTTCACGAAACTGAAGTCAGCCCAGCGTTCGAAGTGCAAGAAGCCGAAGGCGAGCTACTGCCGAAATGCAAACTACGTGCGCAGCACGAAAACGATTGAGCTCCGCGACGAGCCGGCTCCCAAGCTCTTCAAGCTGAATCAGACCTCGGTGCTAACCATCACCTTCAAGTTCACCGGATTCCAGAAGAAGTATCTCCGCGGCGACGTCTGAGAGCGGGCCGCAGCTCAGTCGGCGTTCACGTCGTCGACCTCCACAGTCGCAGTTCTTGGAGCTGCTAGCCGCGGCCTGCTATCGCTGCGTACGCAACTACTCTCCTCCGAAAGGCAATATGACCGACTCAATCGCCTCACACACTTGGAACCTTGTCCAGTCGCACTCAACTGCTGCGTTCTCAGTCCGCCACATGCTGGTTGCCAACTTTCGCGCAAACTTCGACAACATCGAGGCGACGCTTACCGAAGTTGATGGGCAGATCCCGCTCAGCGGCAAAGTTCGCACCGACGCGATCGTCGTCAAGGACCAAAACCTCTACGGCCACCTCCAGAGCCCCGAGTTCTTCGATACCGAGAACACTCCTGAGATCAGCTTCGTCTCCACCTCGGTCACCCGCGACGGTGACAAAGCAGAGGTTGTCGGCGATCTGACGATCAAGGGGATCACCCACTCGGTAGTTGCGAGCGGTCACATCACCGACGCAGTCGAAGACGCGATGGGCAACACGAAGCTCGGCGTCGGGCTTGAGACGACAATCGACCGCAACGCCTTCGGCCTTGATTGGAACGCGCCGCTGCCGAAGGGCGGCTTCGCGCTCTCCAATGACGTCAAGCTGACGATCGACCTCGAGTTTGTTGCTGTCTGATCAGCGCTCGCCGGGAGTCTTCACCGGGAACGGGCTGACTTCGATCTGGGGATCGAGCGCGTCGGCGAGGATTCTCTGCTGCTCGGCGTTCTGGGCGGCGGGGTAGCCCTCGCCCGGTGAGGCCCGTTCGGGGCGGCCGATGTAGCCAAGTTCGAAACCCTCGGGGAGGATCTGCATCAGGCGCGGGAACATGTACTCGCGCGCACCCATGTTGCGCGGCTCCTCTTGAACCCAAACGATCTCCTCAAGGTTCGGGTAGCGGGCGAAGAGTTCGCGCAGGTCGCCTTCAGGGAACGGGTAGAGCTGCTCCACGCGGCCGATCGCGACGCTCTCGTTGCCTTCGCGGCGCTCATTGCCGACAAGGTCGTAGTAGATCTTGCCGGTGCACAGCAGCAGCCGCGTGACCTTCTCGGCTGGAACCCGCGGCTCGGCTAGGACTGGGTAGAAGCGCTTCTCGGTCAGGTGGCTTAGGCGGCTTGTCGCCTGCGGCAGGCGCAGCAGCGACTTCGGCGTCATGATCACCAGCGGCCGGCGCTTGGCGATCGTCGCCTGGCGGCGCAGTAGGTGGAAGTACTGGGCGGGCGTCGTTACATTGGCGACGCGCATGTTGCCTTCGGCGCAGAGCTGTAGGAAGCGCTCCAGCCGCGCCGAGGAATGCTCTGGCCCGGCGCCCTCGTAGCCGTGCGGCAGCAGCAGCGTTAGCCGCGAACTCTCGCCCCACTTCGCCAGCCCGCTGGTGATGAACTGGTCGATGATTACCTGCGCGCCGTTGGCAAAGTCGCCGTACTGAGCCTCCCAGAGAACCAGCGTGTCCGGCGACTCCTGCGCGTAGCCGTACTCAAAGCCGAGGCAGGCGGCCTCCGAGAGGGGGCTGTTGTGGATTTCAATTGGCGCCTGCGCCTCCGGCAGGTGCTGAATCGGCGCGTAGGTAAGCCCGGTCGTTTCGTCGTGGAAGACGAGGTGGCGCTGGCTGAAAGTGCCGCGTTCGGAGTCCTGGCCGGTAAGGCGGATCGGCACGCCCTCCGTTAGCAGCGAGGCGAGTGCCAGCGATTCGGCCTGAGCCCAGTCGATCCCGCCCTCTTCGCCGGCAGCAGCGCGCCGGCGTTCGAGCTGGCGCTCGAGCTTGCCGTGCGTATCAAAGCCTTCCGGCACCGTCAGCAGCTGCTCGTTGAGCAGGCGCAGCGATTCGTCTGAAACCTTGGTGTCGATTTTCGGGCTCTTCGTGCGGTCGAGCAGGTACTCGCCTGTGACCTGCTCAGGGCTTTCGAGCGCCGCCGCCTCTTTGATCCGGACTTTAAGCTCTTGGTGCTCACTACTGAGGTTGTCCCAAACTTGCTGCTGCCAGCTTTCGACCTCGTCGCGCGTTACTACACCGGCGGTAATCAGCTTCTCGGCGTAGAGCGTGCAGGCCCGATCATGACGCTTGATCGTGGCGTACATCTCGGGCTGCGTGTAGGCCGGCTCGTCGGCCTCGTTGTGGCCGAAG
>SXGR01160464.1_pt1 | contig 11373 bp, 12 predicted proteins | sample 3174711 | NCBI WGS metagenome assembly SXGR01 (sample SAMN11356860, study PRJNA531348) | freshwater metagenome | isolation source: freshwater sample F1-60 | place: China: Fuxian Lake, Yuxi | collected 2017-12-25
CTGACGATAGCCCTGCTCCCAGCTGCGATCTTCATTGGTGGTAACGCCATGCCCATCAGCAAAGGGTTCTTGACGCTTTTTAAAGAAACGTAATTTATCGAGAAGATGACTCATCGTGGGACGACTCCTTAACTAATGTATCGCGCGTTGTTTGCGAAAAAGACAAACTTGAAAACGCGTTAGGATTAATTGCCTGTAATCACAAGACAATTTGCAACTCAATAGTGCGACATTAGTTAGTGCTTAACCAGTAGCGGATATTTTGCAAAAACAACTAAAAATACCCACAAAGTGGTAGCCAGCAATTCCATTAAGCTATTGTTTTTATTGTTAATTAAATAAAACACCGACTCACTGCATGGCTTTTAGCCTGCCCATAAACTTAAAGGAGTACCACCACGATACGAGCACAACAACCGACTTTAAACGCAAAAAAAATCGCCACTGAAAGGGGTATCAGTGACGATAAAAAATTACCAGAGCTCAATAAAGCGAAGGCTTAAAAGTGCCTGTATAAAAACGCATGCGGGAATTCAATTTTCGTGCAAGGAACGCAATACATCCATCGCCGTAATCACACCAATAACCTTATTATTCTCTGTAACAAAAACGCGGTGAATATGTTTATTCAATAACACCTGGGTAACATGCTCAAGCGGTGATTCAACATCAACCGCTATCACTTCTGGCGTCATTATTTGGTGAACAGTGCAATTTTTGTCGGCATCCTTTACCCATGAACGCAAATCTTCTTGATTGATGTCGTGCCCGCAACTATCACGATAGTGGTTGCGCATAATGCTGCCCTTTTCACCATCATTCATATTATTAAATCTAAACACATCACCCACGCTAACAATACCGACCAATTCGTGGTCAGATGCAATCACGGGAACAGCTGAAATTTGATGTTTAATAAAGAACTCTGCCAATCGATGAATTGTCCACCCCTCATAAGCAGTGAGCAAATCTGGCGACATAATATCGCCTGCCGATAATGCGGTTGCTTGCATAGCCATAGATTCTCCTACTGAGGCTGCTGAGATGACGAATAAAATCGGCAGCTCTTGAATAAACTTATCGTTCAATTTCAGCTTTTTAGCAAATAATTATCAGAGATACCTACAAATGGGTAGTTGGCACAAAAGCGAAAAAGCAAGGTATTATGGTGCTCATTTGACTGACGCAATTAGGAAAGCTTATGCAAAACAAAGAACATTGGGAAACAGTTTACTCTACAAAGGCACCTGATGCTGTTAGTTGGTTTCAGGAACGTGCCGAAACATCTTTAGATTTTATGAAAAAGTTAAACTTAGAAAAAAACGCATCAATTATTGACGTAGGTGGTGGGGCTTCAACGCTTGTAGATGACCTACTTATAAATGGCTATTTAGCCTTATCTGTTCTTGACCTTTCGGGCGCTGCTCTTGAAACTGCTAAAAAGCGAATCGGCTCAAACTCGGTAAACATACAATGGTTTGAGGCTGATATAACTGAAATACGATTTCCTAAGCATCAATTTGAAGTTTGGCATGATCGTGCAGTTTTTCATTTTTTAACAAAATCGGAAGAGCGTGAAGCTTACATCGAAAATATATTGCATTCCGTCAAGCCAAATGGTCACATTATTATTTCTACATTCGCAGAGGACGGCCCAACTCAATGTAGCGGTTTACCTGTCATGCGCTATTCCGCAGAAACCTTACAAGCCGAATTTGGTGAGAATTTCTTGCTTAAAGAGCAATTAAAAGAAAATCACAGCACTCCCTTCGGTACAACGCAAAAATTTGTGTTTTGTCACTTTGTAAAAAAAATCTAACAAAACATAGAGCATCATTTTTTGTTTCGCTTTTGTGGCTTTGATATGTAAAGGTATTACACAACCGCAATTTATGAGCCACGAATGAACTTAACTTTATACCGCAATTACCATGGGTCATTATGAAAATCCCGCAGAAAAAATCGTCTATTGTGGTACGCATTAGTCTCGCATTAGCCTGCATAGTTTTATTAGGCATGACCACGATGCTTATCTCCTACTGGATTTCTGAAAAAGCTGAAAATGATTCGCTAGCCATTAATATTGCAGGCTCACTGCGTATGCAGAGTTATAAGATTGGGCTTATGTCTATAAATGGTAATCTTAATGCTGCTGAATTTTCGCAAACCAAAAGCAAAATGGATAACACCTGGAAGCATCCTGTGTTTGAACACATTCGTCATGAAAAGCCGCGCATTAGCGAGCTTTACGATAAAGCATTTTTAAACTGGCAAAAACATGTTGCCCCTGCAATTGACAGACCCCATTCAAACCACGATTTACAGCGTATTTTAGATCAGCAAGTGCTGCTCTTGGATCAACTTGTTACCGCCATTCAGGTAGATGCGGAGCAAAAGGTACGCAGCTTTAGATTGGTACAAATAATCGCACTCTTTACCACCCTATTTGTTTCTGTGTTGGTTATGTATGCATTAAAAGTAAAAGTTGAGCAGCCATTGACTACATTAACCAATGCGGCCAAACGTATTTCACAGGGAGATTTTGATTATCGCATCGCACCCATGGAGGCCAATGAACTTGGCGTTTTGGCAGAAACGTTAAATACCATGAATGGCGCTATAGGTTATATGTATGAAAACCTTGAAAAACAGGTAGATGAAAAAACTGATGCACTGCAAAAATCCAATACTGCTTTGCAGTTTTTGTACGACAGCGCGCGTTTTATTATTGAACATAACCCAGAGGGTATTAATTTCGACGAAATAATTTCTCGATTATCCCTAGTCACGGGAGTACACGATATAGAGCTGTGCTTAATGACGAATGCAGGCAACAGCCCTTACTTGCAAATAAAGCCCGCCAGCGAAATAAACCAAGAATTATGTACTGCAAAAAATTGTGAAAAATGTATCTCAAGTCGAGGCGTAGTAGAGACATCGCCAAGCGCCACGACTTATAGATTCCAATTGAATCGTGAGCAGCGCCATTTTGGGTTAATTGTTTGTAAATTACCCAACACCCAAACCTTATCTATATGGCAAGAACAATTAATACAATCGGTAACGGATCAACTTGCTATAGGTTTAAGTTTAAAAACTGATGAAGACCAATCGCGCCGTGTCGCCGTTTTGCAGGAGCGTAATGCAATAGCACGTGAACTTCACGATTCTTTAGCGCAGGCGCTATCCTATTTAAAAATTCAAGTAACTCGCTTGAATTCCGCCATAAACAAAGAAGACAAATCCACCATGGTGGATGTTGCAGATGAACTAAAACAAGGCCTCAATAGCGCCTATCGACAACTGCGGGAATTACTAACCACCTTCAGATTAAAAGTGGATGGCGGCGGCTTAAAGAGTGCGTTAGATGCAACCGTTAAACAATTAAGTGAGCAATCGAACCTTAAAATCAACTTGGACTTTAATGTATTTAATGTTCCGCTCACGCCGAATGAAGAGATTCATTTGTTGCAAATTATTCGCGAAGCCAGCCAAAACGCCATACATCACAGTAAAGGCGACGCACTGTTAATTCAGTTAAAGCAGAATTCTGACAAGAAGATAGCCTTAACGATTGAAGATAATGGCGTAGGTATGCCGGAAGCACCCGAAAAGCTTAATCACTACGGTTTAGCCATTATGAATGAGCGAGGAAAACATCTTGGTGGTGAACTGAAAATTCAGAATAAATTGGACGGTGGGGTCAGTGTTTATTTCGAATTCTTGCCGGAATTTATTATTCACCGCAATAAAAATGCTATTGCCGTTACTGACATTACCAGTACGCAGGAGTCGTAATGGAAACTAGTCTTATCCTTATTTCGGGTTTATTTTTTCTAGTAGCCCTACTCTATGCCTGCGTTGGGCATGCAGGGGCGTCAGGCTATCTCGCAGTTATGGCGGTTATGGGCTTCGCCCCTGCCACAATGAAGCCTACCGCACTGGCCTTAAATATATTTGTAGCCGCAATTGCCAGCATTAAATTCTATCGCGCAGGCGCTTTTTCAAAAAACATTTTTATTCCTTTAATTATTACCTCCATTCCCTGCGCCTATATCGGTGGGCTTATTAACCTGCCGGGATACATTTATAAGCCACTGATAGGCGCAGTACTTATTTACGCAGCACTACAATCATTTTACACATCTAACAAATACAGCCTTACTCAAATTAAAAGCATCACATTACCGTATCTGCTAATTACTGGCGTTTTACTAGGTTTTTTATCGGGCGTTTCAGGTGTTGGCGGGGGAATATTCTTAAGCCCGCTGTTATTATTTTTGCGCGCTGAACAACCTAAAGTTATTTCCGGCATAGCCGCAGCATTTATTTTGGTTAACTCAATAGCAGGTTTACTCGGCGCATTTTCAAACGGCGCGAGCGTACCAGATGTCGCACCCTATTGGATTCTTGCGGTGGTAGTGGGAGGTTACTTAGGTGCGGAAATGGGCAGCAAACGGTTAAAAAACCCTATCATTTTAAAACTGTTAGGGGCCGTGTTAGTTACTGCTGGAATCAAAATGTTTTTGACTATTTGAAAATCTATACCCGTAACTTTCCTGAAGGTCTGCTTAGGACTGAATAGCCACTTAATCAATAAGATCTTGACCTTCTGCTTTGGGCACTAAGCTGACGGTGACCACATACTATCATTAGATCCATCTAGTTTCGATCTAGGACTCGAACAAATTTACAAATCTAGCGAGGGCGGCAATGAACTTAAGCACGCGTTTATCGGCACGCTAGGAACACCGCAATTGAATCTCAGCAACAGACACGTACGCAGCGTTATGCAAGAAAAATTTGATGATGACTATGATTTTACCTACACCTACCCCGGCATCAAAAAAGTAATACAAGCCGCAGGGCGTGTGATTTGTAAAACATCCGATGAGGTATATTTGTGGTTGCTCGATCAACGATTTGAGCAGCCACAAATTAGAAGGTTAGTGCTAGAGTGGCGGTTTTAGCTTCAGGAGAAAATTCAGTACATCTAAATTATCCTTAAGCACACCGAATAAACATCCACCCCATTATTTAACGGATAATTCAACAAACCCTCAATGTATTTAAAATATCTCATTTCAAACTTTTCATTCCTATCCTTACCAGCAGCTTCCTCTTGCGGTAATTTTTGGTGATATACATTTCTATAGAGAATCCCAACAATTACAGAAAATTCAAGAGGGCTTTCAAAACCATATTCCTTAAAATTCTGACAAAATAATTGATTTGTAATAGACATCTCCTTAATTATTTTTTGTTGTAAGCTTTCAAAGTCCACATTAAATGCGACAGTATAATCTTTAACATCGTGAAAAATAAGCCTAGATAGTCCAATAACCGAACCGGGCTGTACAGAATATTTATTTGGATACAGAAATGCAAATACTGCAAATGCAGATTTATCCGATACCCCCTTCAATGAACGTGACAAGACAGCCATGTCACTCTCCTCAATCGACTGTTTCAGCGCAAAATAAATACTGTAATCTGAATTTCTCGAAACGATCTCGCCGACAACATCTGGCTTATTAGCGAAACTCACCGCCGACAGAAAGAACGTTCGAACCAAATCAAGCTCTTCTACCGCCAACATATTCCTATTTTGCGCAATTAAACCATGAACTTGGCCGGATCGCAGGGAACTTTCTTGAAAACAAACATAACTAGGATCGCTAGAAAATTTCATTTTGCACAATTTAAATATTTTATTTCTATCCATTATTCTACCCTCGTGATTGTTGACTGTTCATTTAACTCCATCCAATTGATTCAACTCACACATCACGAAAACACTATGATGAGAATCAAAACCTTTGCGATCCGAGTAAACTCATAATATCTGAGCCAATCACGACCATTACTCTGAAAGCACACCTAAAAAAGGGTCAATTTCGTAAAACCGATATGCTTTTTTACATAAACACCTACAACTCGAAAAACCAAACAACATGTTCTCAAAATTACTAATGTTGCATTATTCAAAAGTGGGCTTAGATTGAATCTGAATCAATCACCTAGAGCTCAACATGAAACAAAAAAATATATTACTCATCTTGATTACATCAAGCGCCTATTTTTTAACGGCATGCACAACTAACGAAAGCAGAGATCGCCACGCTGACGCAAAAGCTGCACGTAGTGAAATGCAACTTAAAGACAAAGCCATAGAAGAAAAAATTGATGCTCTCCCAACATGGGTTTTAAACCCTCCAAAATCTGACTCTCAAGCAGTCTATGCCGTCGGTATTGGAGATAGCGATATGGTCCAAGTATCTATGAAAAAGGCCATGCTAGAAGCAGAATTCGGATTGGCCAAACAATTAAAGCAAGAGCTTGCAGGTAGTGAACGCCAATACACTGCAGACGATTCAATTCACGCCACAAACCGCTTCGAAGGCCTTATCAATAAACTGGTAGAAGAAACACCGATTGTTGGCTACTCCATAAAACAGCAAATCGTTAAGCCCATGGAAGGAAGATATCAAACCTTTGTTCTTTTAATGCTCCCCTATGATCAATACAACAACATATTGAAGGCGAATCAAGTAAAAGAAACACGCAATGAAATGAAAGACGCTTTCGCAGATTTAGAAAAGCGTTTAGAGAAGAAAAAGACTGAACGAAAATCTTTAGAAGAAACTGTAGTTCATAATGAAGGTATAGATGCTAAAGAAGCAAAGTAAATAATATCGCGGAGCGAAAAGCTCCGCGATATTTTCAATAAATTTTATAACTGTTTATGAAAAACGACAACCGTTGAATAAAAGAGAATGACGCATGAAAATTCAAGCGCAGAGGTTATTTTTATTGATTTTTATCACACTCTTTAAGTTTAACGCCTTTGGAGATGAAACTAGTATTCGACATGGCCATTACTCTGCACGTGAGACCTTAAAGCCATCAGATAGAATAGATAACATTACACGAATTGCATTAGAAAAAATTAAAATATCCGCAAGTGCAGAGGCTGGCGGATATGTATTGGGTAATGAACACTTAATAAATGGAAGGTATAACCAAAATATACAAGTCATTAGCGGTACTTTGGTGACGCTCTCAAACATAAATTCACATATAGAAACTCTAAAAAATGGAAGTGTCGAACTAACAGTAGATGCCGATACCAGCGTTGACCTTGAATCACTTAAACAGCGAGTCAATTCTATTCAAGAAAATGCCGCACTACGAAAAATACTCGATCAAAAAAACCAGCAATATTTAGCCGCCTTAAAAAATAGGGAGTACGGCAAGGTATATGCTATTGAAAAAGAGTATCTATCTAGCTTACCGACTACCAAGATTGCTGATTTAAATTACATGGCAAAACTTAGCGAGAATTTGAAAGAAAGCGCACGCAATGCGATTATTGATATCGATGATACTCTGCCCGATAGAATACAAATAAAGACATTCAATAATGAAATCTATACCAATAATGAACATGCCTACCTGAGCGCAAACCACTCAGCCTCGATTGACTACATCGGACTTAGCAATTTTTTAAGCGACTTGGGGCGCGTCATTCCAGCGGATTCGTCTACTGCGTGTTTGGTTTTCAACGAGGGGATGAGAAATATAGATTTAAAAGCCCTGCTACTGGAAATTAATAGGTTCCCTCGCTATTCACAGATTTATACGCATCTCGACTTTGAACTTACTTATAACGACGGATCTACTAAAGTTCTTCGTGGTACTTATCCATGGCCTTCCGTACTTGAAGCTCCAAACGAGCGAACATGCGAGAAATTTTCTACCAACGAAAACTATACCTACGCTTTGTTCTCATACCGTGGACCGAGCCCAACGGTGAAAGTCTTTGCGCCTATGCCGCGCTCGTATTTAAATGGACTAGAATCAATAAAAAGCTGGGCGATAATTGGTGAAGAATATGATGAGCCTAAGAAAGGAAATACATCTGGTAATTTCCCTATAGAAATTCGAGATAAGTTTCCCTTCACAAGAGTTCAGTTACTCCTTGATGTGAAGGCAAACAAGTGGACCGGTGACAATTGATAAACGTTCCATTGCTCTCTAAATTCAGAGTGCAAACGAAAAAAGGCGCTCTGGCGTCTATATAGAATCACTAATAGCGCTTTAGGAAACCCCAATAAAGCGGATTATCTTGGACTACATGAAAAATAAGAGATAACTTTTGGTGCGCCCAATTACGCCTGCTAATTATTATATTGACATTGGTGGCCGACAGTCACAGAACAAATTCTATAACCATCAGCCCCCACTTTCTCTCCACTCTTCCGTCAAAAAGTAGATACTATTTAAGAATCCATCTTACAAAATTTAGCATGGAATATTGGGTTCGCTCCACCAACAATTCCATAATGAATTTCTCCACTGGTTGGTCATATTTTTTTGCTAAAATTTTCAGATCCAAAAGCAAATCCGGTCCTATTAAAAAATTGAGACCAGGTGAATCTTGTCCATCCCAATCACCAAATAAGGCAGAAGATTCCTCATAGAAACCGTTTAGGTTTAGCCACAGCTGCGCAGCATTTGGCGAAAGCGGTACGCACGCATGGCCGCATTCAAACGCGGGATTACGCACAGGCGACGCGAATGGCGTATCAGCAAGACCCTCACCGACCAGAAAAAACGCACCGCTATTGGAATGCCACAATTCAGAACGCTGGTTTGTGCTGGGACGAGCAGCGTCGAAAAAGATAACATCAGCAACTTTAGTTGAATAGTCTGATATAAAGTCTGAAAAATTATTTGAGAAATGAAATGGCGTTTTTAGTGGTCCATCGAAACGCAGATTTTTATAGCTCGATGACCTAGCTCTCACCAGCTCATCGATGTCGAATTGGTTTTTTGGCTCATTCATCTATATAACCTCTATGCAGTGAAATGTTCGCAATGCCACCTGCATTACGATTCACGCACAGAGTAACTCCAGAATTTGATAGGACCCTTCTGAAAGTACACCCTAAAATGGGGTACTTTTATTCGAATTGAATCAACCGCCTAAATTAACTCCAATTGTCATGGGTAGATTTCTATAACAATCCTTTATTATCTTGATACACCTGATTAAGTTGCTGGGTAATTAATGTGATGGTTTCGTTAGATACACCAAGCTCACGTGCAACCAAAGTAAACTGATCAATGCTTTCAACTATTTCAGCGATAGCGAATTGTGCCTCTTTCCAGTTTGCAAAATTAGCGTGGATTGCAATTTGTTGAATAACTTTAAGCGGAGGCTGTTTTCCATAACCACCAAAAGCGGTGGCATGTTCACCATAAGGTGACGGGCTGAAAGTCACATCGTAACTGGCAATGCTCGCGTATCATTTAGATTCTGCACATCAACCTGCCGCCCAATATTATTTTTCTACAATTTCATACTCAATAAAGGTGGTGTCGTTACTTAAAATATGGCTGTACAAGGTGCCATTAAACGCCATGTAGTTTGGGTAAATACTATCTATCCCAAAGTACATATAGCCGCCGTCGGCATAGTATGCGCGGTGCAAATCTCGCCCTAAACGAGTATCCACCAATGCTTTTTTCACGACCGGATATATCAAACCTTCTTTGCTCGTATTAATTTGAACTTGGCCGTTTGCATCTAGCACCGGTTCGGTGAAAAAGCGTGTCAACCACATATTCCCCTTAGGCGTTTCCCATGCCGTTGAAAAGCCACGTAGTTTTTCAGCGAGTGGGTCTGGCTTTTCCACTTTGACCAATTTTGACCAGGTTGTAACAACAAAAATCGCGCTGGTAGGTTTGAAGATATAGCCATCAAACACGCTGCTGTCTTTTGGGGTTAAGGAGTAAATGCGTCTCTCTTCCGTACAACCTTTCACACACGCAAACTCAAAATGAAATTTCTCGCTCACTTTTTTCAATTGATTTTCTGCTAAAGAAGTCGCATAAGCCCAAGCCTCTTCTTGCGTTCCAAGCGTTTTATCACCCATCTTTTCAGGAAGCGCTATGCCGCTAACGTCTTTCATGGAGCCTGGTGAGAAGATATTAACTGCAAGACCAACAGCAGCTTGCGCGGCTGCCAATTTAAGGCCAGTCGCGTCGCCAGAATTTGCAAAAAGAGCACCATTAATTGCGCCCTCTTTAAGGCCACTATTGGCAACATATTGTTTATTTAACCTAGCGATCAGTTGTTCGCGATCTTCAAAATTTAACATCTGCGCGACTAGGTAGCTCAGGAGATCATTGCGTTCAGCATTATTCGTTTTAACCCTTACAGGGTCAGAAAACCAATCCCTGTCAAAATCTGTTTTAGGTGTGGTAGCGCAGCCCGACATCAACAGGGCGATTAAAACAACGACTTTCTTCATTCTGAATTTTCCTTAAGTTTAAAAGCGACATGAATCCCATTCACAAAAAAGCCCTCGGGCTACTTGCAAATAGGTATACGGCGCTGATTGTAATCGCGTGCCTTTGTGATGCAAGTGCATATCAACAAATCCGTGGAGCACTTCAATCTCTATTTGAAAATGGGATTACTCGTCACTGAGAATTACGCTGCTAAATTTAAATGGTGGCCATATTGCGAATCGTTCAAGGCTGCTCTAAATTAACCCAATCGCCCGCCACAAACAATATCTCAGTTATAAACTAAATCATGAACGAACTCGATCAACAACGACACGCCAAAATTGCCCATAGAGACAAAGTGTTGCAGGTATTTGAAAACGATAAGCAACTCATTACACCGGGTCACGACAACATTGTTGATATGTACCGTGTGACATTACGGGTATGGCGAAAACTTAGGGCTATTGATGACGCCAAAATTGATAATGCAAAAAATCAGGTGGCCAAGGAGGATGCATTCAATGATGCGTTTATCAAGGAGGCGACCAAAAATCGGATTGAGCCGATTGACCTGAAGATGGCGCATATTGATTCGCTGTTACGCTTTTTGCGTTATTGCAGCTATCCAATTTATCCTGCCCACCCGGATCTTATCGGTCTAGATTTTGCGGCAAAACAGCGGCGAGAGAATCTGAGAGCTCTCCGTGCACACGCAAATACTGAGATCTATGAAGCCCTTAGGGCCTATTACCCTCAAAATAACGTAACGCTCTATCTTGGCGAGGATGAATATGGGGTTTTGACATTTTTTGATACCCCAGAAGAGGCAGACAAGGCCCGCGAGAAATTTAATAAACGAAATCTAAGGCTACAAGATGATGAAAACTCAGAAGTGGTGATTGCTCCCATGCCAGATACTAGCGAATAAAAAATGAGTAGCGCCCGTGGCAAACGCACTGATTAGCTATCAACAGGCTTTGTCCACGAACCAATAACAAAAGCTTCCACTCCATCCCACTTGTCCATTTCAATTAGCGCAGAACGTAGGTACCTATAATAGCGATAGCGTGTACC
>SXGR01276023.1_pt1 | contig 11368 bp, 4 predicted proteins | sample 3174711 | NCBI WGS metagenome assembly SXGR01 (sample SAMN11356860, study PRJNA531348) | freshwater metagenome | isolation source: freshwater sample F1-60 | place: China: Fuxian Lake, Yuxi | collected 2017-12-25
CGATGCTTGGTCCGGGGCGGCGCTCGGTGCCGCCCTCGTTCTGGAGGGCGCGCTGGTACGCGGCGAGGGTGGCGAGTTCCGCCGGCGTGGCCGTGAGATGGTCGCCGAGGAACGCCTCGTCGGTGAGGAGCTTGAGGAGCTCCTCCTTGTACTGCGTCATCCTCTTCACCGCGGCCTCGAACACGGTGTGAACCTGGTCGAGTCGCCTGTATTCGGCGCCCCGGGCGAGATCGCGCGCGGCGAGGGCCTGGCTCCGCATCGCGACGAGCTGCCGCAGGATCGGGCCCGGCGCGGCCTTCAGCCTGTCGAGCCAGTCCTTCGCCTTGTACGGGGCGAGCTTCTCCGTGAGCCACACCTCGAGCGCCCGCTTCTGACGGGCGACGAAGGCGTCGATGGCGCGCAGGATCCCCGCCTGCTTCTTGAGCGTCGACGCGACCTCGTGTCCCTTGTGCGGCTTCGTCTCCATCTTGACGTCGCCGCGGTACGCGCGGACGACCTTGCTCAGCGCCCAGCCGTGGAAGGTGTCGAGCGTGGCGGCCTCGAGCTTCAGCGGCGTGAGCGCAGACTTCACGAAGAGGCTCAGCGCCTTGTTGAACATGACGATGAGCACCTTCGCCGGATCGACAGGCGCCTCGGCGCTGTCCTCGTCGGCGTAGGTGAGCCACGCGACTCGATGGAGGGCGATCGACGTCTTGCCGGAGCCCGCACGGCCCTGGACGATGAGCGGGTTCTTCCGGCTGGCGGTGATGAGCCGGTACTGCTCCGGCGTGAGGAGCGCGAGCACCTCGGGGAGCCCGGCCTGGGGCCGCCGGCGGGACGCGCCCTCGACCTCGAAGCCGGTGGGGCCGGCGACGACGGCGACCTTCCGGGAGGGGATGCGGATGTCCACGCGATCCACGCCGCGCGCCCGGGACGCGACCGCGGTCGTCGACGCGAGGACCCCCTCCATGGCGATGAAGCCACGGGGCGCGCGATCGTCGAGCTCGAACTCCTCGCCGACAGCGTGGTCGTAGTAGAGGCGAGCGAGCGGGTGACGCCAGTCGATGATGCGGTGGTCGGGGAAGCGGTCCTTGCCGATGCGGTAGGCGCGCGCCTTGTCCGCGACCTGCACCTCGATCGTTCCGAACCAGGGCTCGTCGCGGTCGAGCGCGGCGCAGGTCGTACGGAAGTCGGCGTCGAGACGGGGCGCGATCGCACCGGGGTCCATGAGGTATCCTCCCGACCGTCCAGCCTACACGAGCGCGTTCGGGAGATCAGCGATCAGTTCGCCCGCGACGACCCGGTTTCTGCCATCATCGACCGCGTGGGGATCCACCGCTCCAACCGCCTCGAGGATCTCGCCGACGCCCTCGCGCGGACCGTCGAGGCGCCGCTCTCTTCGCCCTTCGCGAAGGAGGTCATCCTCGTGCCGTCTCGCGCCCTCGGGACGTGGCTGGAGACGGAGCTTGCGAGGCGCCATGGCGTGTGGGCGAACCCCGAGCTGCGGACGCCGCGGGTCTGGTTCGACGGGCTCGCGACGATCGGCGACGAGGGGGACGAGGAAGATCCCTTCGATCCGGACGCGCTCGCGTGGAGCATCGCGGCCTTGCTCCCGACGCTCGTCGCGGACGCCGCGTTCGAGGAGGTCCGGCGGTACCTCGAAGGCGACGCCGACGGCACCAAGCGGCTCGCGCTGGCGGCTCGCGTGGCTCGTCTGTTCGACAGGTACCTCCTCCACCGTCCCGATCTCGTCCGGGCCTGGGAGCGCGGGGAGGCGGACCACTGGCAGGCACGGCTCTTCCGCGCGCTCGTCGCACGTCATGGCGGCGGGCACATCGCCGCGCGGATCGCTCGCCTCGTCGACGATCTGCGCGCCGGGCGACCGACGGATTTGCCGGCGCGCATCTCGATCTTCTGCGTGGGCCCGCTCGCGCCGCTGCTCGGGGAAGCTCTCGATGCCCTTGCGAAGAAGATCACCGTGGAGATCTTCGAGCTCGCGGCGGACGGCCCCATCGCTCCCGCGGGGACGCTCCTCGGAGAGCTCCAGCGAGCGCCCGTCGACCCGCCTCCCCGTGCCGAGCTTCGGCCGGACGACCGATCCGTGTCCCTCCACGCGTGCCACAGCCCGACGCGCGAGTGCGAGGTGCTGAAGGACCAGATGCTGGCCGCGCTGCAGCAGGATCCCTCGCTCGAACCGCGTGACATGCTCGTCCTGTGCCCCGATCTCGAGACCTACGGTCCCGCGATCGATGCCGTCTTCGGCGGGGACCCTCGAGGGGACCGCCACCTTCCGCACCGGATCGCCGATCGTCCAGCCGGCGCGCAGCTCCCTGTCTGCGAGGCGCTCCTCTCGCTGCTCGACGCGGCCACATCGCGGATGACAGCGCCCGCCGTGCTCGATCTCCTGTTCCGCGCGCCGATCCACGAGCGGTTCGATCTCGGGGAGCTCGACGTCGAGACCATCCGCGGATGGATCGAGGAGTCGGGGATCCGCTGGGCCGCCGACGCGAATCACCGCGAGGAGGAAGGCCAGCCGAAGGACGGACAGAACACCTGGCGCTTCGGCGTCGATCGCCTCCTCCTCGGGTTCGCCGCGGGCGAGGCGGGCGACCGTACCTACGCCGACGTGCTGCCCTTCGACGACGTCGAGGGATCGCGTGGTGCCACGCTCGCAGCGCTGGCCGCCTTCTCGGATGGCCTCGCCGGACTGCGAAGAGAACTCGCGGGGCGCGCCACGATCGCGGTGTGGCGTGAGCGGATCCTCGCGGCCCTCGAGCGGTTCGTCGCCGTCACGCGCACGACGGGGTACCAGCACCAGATCGTGCGGACCGCCCTCGATGCGATCGCCGCGCGCACCGAGGCGGCCGACTTCGACGAGGAGGTTCCCCTCGCCGTCGTGCGCGACGCGCTCGGCGCCGCGATCGCCGCCGACGGAGGTGGCTTCGATCTCGCCGACGGTCCTGTCACGTTCGCCTCGCTGCGGCCGGGACGGACGGTGCCCGCGCGGTTCGTCGCGCTCCTCGGCATGAACGACGGCGCTTTCCCCCGCGCCCCGTCGGCCCTGGGCTTCGACCTCCTCGCGAAAGAGCCTCGTCCCGGAGATCCCTCGGCGCGCGACGAGGATCGCCGCGTGTTCCGCGAGGCGCTCCTCGCGGCACGCGACCGCCTCGTGGTCACCTTCATCGGGCGGAGCATCAAGAACGACGCGGAGAGGACGCCGTCGGTCCTCGTGAGCGAGATGCTCGACCACATCGACGCAGTCTTCTCGCGAAAGGGAGAACCTCTGCCGCGTGACGCCGTGACGGTCCGGCACGCGCTCCACGCGTTCAGCGCGCGCTACTTCAAGGGCGAGGACGAGCGCGTCTTCAGCCACGATCCGTCGCTCTGCGAGGCGGCCCTTGCCATGATGGCACCCCGCATCGTCGCTCCCGGATTCGTCGAGAAGGCGCTGCCTCCGCCGCCCGGGGAAGAGGCCGCGCGCCCCGTCACCGTCGACGAGCTCTCCACGTTCTTCAAGCACCCCGTCGAGGCCTTCGTGAAGTCGGGAGTCGGCGTGTACCTCTCGGCGGACGTGGTTCCGCTGAAGGATCGCGAGCCACTCGAGCTCGACGCGCTGGAGGCGTGGGCGATCGGTACCGAGATCGTCGAGCGCGTCCGCCACGGCGAGGACGTGACCCTCGCACCCGTCTCCATCCGTGCGTCAGGTCAGCTCCCGCTCGGGACGCCGGGGATCGTCTGGTACGACGAGGAGCGGCCCCTGCCGACCGAGATGGGGCGCCGGGTCGCCGAGCTCCTCGGCCCGACCGCGCCTGCGCCGCTCGAGATCGACCTCACGCTGGAAGGGGGAGCACGCGTGATCGGCTGGCTCCGGTCCGTGGGTCCGAGGGGACAGGTGCTCTACCGGTACTCGAAGACCAAGGGGAAGAACGATCTCGACGCGTGGATCCGGCACCTCTGCATGCTCGCCGCCGGAGGACGCGGGCCCACCTACCTCTTCTCCAAGGGGGACGACGGTCTCGTCGAGCGGACCTTCGTCGAGGTCGCGAAACCGCTCGTGATCCTGGCCGATCTCGTGTCGCTCCTCCGGCTCGGGCGGCGTGTGCCGCTGCCGCTCTTCCCCGATGCAGCGAACGCCTACGTGGCGAAGCTGCGCAACGGCGGCACGGAGGCGCAGGCGCTCGGGGCGGCAAGGAGCGCGTACAGGAAGGATTTCGGCGACGCCGAGAACGCTTACGTCAAGAAGGTCTACGGCGAGGCGGATCCGCTCGATCCCGCGTTTTGTCTCCTTGCCGAGGACCAGTCCGGAGAGGAGCCGCCACGGTTCGCCGAGGTCGCCAGGCGCGTGTTCGACCCGCTCCTCGACCACCTGAAGGAGACGCCGTGAAGCCGCTCCACGCCACCGAGGCGCCGCTCGTCGGCACGTCGCTCGTGGAGGCGAGCGCGGGCACCGGGAAGACCCACACGATCACGACGCTCTACCTCCGGCTGGTGCTGGAGCGAGGCCTGTCGGTGCGCGAGATCGTGGTCGTGACCTTCACGGAAGCCGCCACCTCGGAGCTCCGCGGGAGGATCCGGCGACGCCTCCGCGAGGCGCAGATCGCCATGGAGGATCCCGCGCGCGCGGTCGATGACGATCTGCGCGCGATCGTCCGTGGAGCGGCCGACCCGGCGGAGGCGAAGCGCAGGATCCGCGTGGCCATCTCGGAGCTCGACATGGCGAGGATCTCGACGATCCACGCGTTCTCCCTCCGGGCGCTCACCGAGCGCGCCTTCGAGAGCGGCGCGCGCTTCGATGTCGCCCTCGCGACCGACACGTCGGAGCTCGCGCGGGAGATCTCGGAGGACTACTGGTCGCGCACGATGGTCCCCCTGCCGCGGGATCTCTTCCTGCTCGTGCGAGGCGACCTCGAGCTCGGCACGATCCGCAGGCTCGTCGACACGTTCGCGCGCAGGCCGGCCGATCTCCCGGTGCTCCCGGAGGTCGCCGTGCCGGATCTCGACGCCCTGCGCCGCGAGCTTCACGCCGCGTGGGCGCGCGCGAAGGCCACGTGGGCCGTCCGGCGCGCCGCCGTGCGGAAGATCCTCGTCGCGACCAAGGCCGTCACGAAGAGGCAGTCGGACGGGTACAACGAGGAGAACCTCGGCGTCTGGTTCGAACAGCTCGACGACCTCTTCGCGGGCGAGAGCGCCTCGTTCACGCTCCCTCCGGCGGTCGAGCGATTCTCCACGAGCGGGCTGGCGTCGTCGGTCATCCGGAAGAATCAACCCCCGACGAATCCCTTTTTCGACGACGCGGAGGCGCTGCTCGACGTGGCCAGGAGGGCGGCGAAGGGGCTCGCGCTCGGCCTCAAATGCGAGCTCGTCCGTCACGTGCGCACCGAGATGGCGCGTCGAAAGGCCGCGCTCGGGATCCAGGGCTTCGAGGATCTCCTCTTCGGGCTCGACGCCGCGCTCAGGAGAGACGGCGGCGCTCGGCTCGCCAGCGCGCTCCGCGAGGAGCTGAAGGCGGCCCTCATCGACGAGTTCCAGGACACCGATCCGGTGCAGTTCCGGATCTTCCAGCGGATCTTCCACGGCGAGGCCACGCTGATCCTCGTCGGCGATCCGAAGCAGTCCATCTACGCGTTCCGTGGCGCGGACGTGTTCTCGTACTTCCAGGCGGGCACGGACGCGGGCGAGGCGCGGTACACGCTGGACACGAATCACCGCTCCGATCCGTCCCTCGTCCGGGCCGTCAACACGATCTTCGATCGCGTGCCGAAGCCGTTCGTGTTCGACGACATCGCGTTCCACGGCGTCCTCGCGCACGCGAAGAAGGACCGCATCACCCTCGCCGAGGGAGCGGCCCTCGAGATCCTCTTCTTGCCGCGGCGTCCGGGCGAGAAGCCTCACGGCAAAGGCGTCCTCGCCGAGACCCTGCCCGACCTCGTCGCCGCCGAGATCGTCCGCTTTCTCGCGTCCGGCGCCCGCATCGAAGGCCGCACGGTACGTCCGGGCGACGTGGCCGTCCTCACGCGGACCAACGAGCAGGCGAGCCTGGTCCAGATCGCGCTCCGCCGGCTGGGGATCCCGACGGCGCTCGAGAGCCAGTCGAGCGTCTTCCAGTCGGCCGAGGCGACCGAGCTCGAACAGGTGCTGCGCGCCGTCCTGGAGCCGACGCGCGCCACGCTCCTCCGGGCCGCGCTCGCGACGTCGATCGTCGGGCGGTCCGCCGGGGAGATCGCGGGGCTCGAGGCGGACGAGCGAGGCTGGCAGGCCTGGTCCGAGCGATTCCGCAGGATCCAGGAGATCTGGGCGCGACACGGGTTCATGCCGGCGTGCCACGAGATCATGGACGACTTCGGCGTCCAGCCTCGCCTCCTGGCCTACGTGGACGGCGAGCGACGGGTGACGAACCTCGTCCACCTCGGCGACGTGCTCCACGCGGCGGCGCTCCGGGAGCGTCTCGGCCCGAGCGGGCTCGTGCGCTGGCTGGGCGCGATGCGCGCCGCGCCCGACGACGAGCCGGGCCTGCTGTCGGGGGAGGCCGGCGAGCTTCGCCTCGAGAGCGACGCGCTCGCGGTGAAGCTCCTCACGATCCACAAGAGCAAGGGCCTGGAGTATCCGATCGTGTACTGCCCGCAGCTCTGGGACTCGAGCCCGCGAGAGGAGAAGATCTGCCTCGCGTTCCACGATCCGGCGGACGGTCACAGGTTGAAGATGCACCTCGCGCCGAAGGACGCTCCCGCGGCGACCGAGGCGGCCACGCGCGAGTCGAAGGCCGAGCTCCAGCGGCTCCTCTACGTCGCGCTGACCCGCGCCCGGCACCGCTGCTCGATCGTGTGGGGCTCGATCAACCAGACGGAGGATTCGGCGCTGGCGTACACGCTGCATCCGCGCCGCGAGGACGTCACGGATGTCGAGGACAAGGTTCTCCGCGCAGATCTCGCGGCCCTGCGGACAGCCTCGGCGGAGACCGTCTCGATCCGCGATCTCGTACCCGGAGAGACGCCCGCGTACGCGCCTGCCGAGCTCGCGGGCGAGGCGCTCGCCGCGAGGCCCTACGATCGCCGCGTCGACACCCGCTGGAGGATCGGCAGCTTCTCGGGGATGACGTCGGGCCCCACGGCGAGCGCTCCCGAGGCCGAGGGCCGGGATCGGGACGAGGTCGACGAGCCCGAGGTCGCCGGGGCCCCGTCGAGCGGTGGACCCGTGGAGGAGGGAGGCGCGCCGGTCGTGCTGCGCGACTTCCCGCGGGGCACGAGGGCCGGACTGCTCCTCCACGCCATCCTGGAGGACCACGATTTCATGGATCGGGACAGGGACGCGCTCGCCGCGCTCGTCCGCGGGAAGCTCGCTGCCTTCGGTTACGATCCCGGCGGGCTCGAGGCACCGCTCCTGCAGGGGATCGACGCCGTGCTGGACACGCCCCTCGGCATCGGGATGCGGCTCCGCGATCTCCCGCGGTCCCGTCGCGTCGACGAGCTCGAGTTCCTCCTTCCGGTCGCGCAGGAGAGGGAGGCCCACGCGTCCCCGCGCGCGCTGGCCCGGGCGTTCGAGGAGCACGGATCGGATCGCGTGCCCGACGCGTGGGTCGCGCGCCTGAAGGCCCTCCGTTCCGGGGCGCTGCGCGGGTACCTTCGCGGCTTCGTGGATCTCGTGTTCGAGCACGAGGGGAAGTACTTCGTCGTCGACTACAAGTCGAACCACCTGGGGGACACGGCCGCGTCCTACGCCCCGGCGAGGCTCGTGGCGCCCATGGCGCACGCCCACTACTTCCTCCAGTATCACCTCTACACGGTCGCCGTGCATCGCTGGCTCGCCCGCCGCATGAGGGGATACGACTACGAACGATCGTTCGGCGGCGTGCTCTACCTGTTCGCGCGCGGCATGGCGCCGGGGCACCCCGAGGGCTCGGGGATCTTCTTCGATCGCCCTCGCCGCGCGCTCGTGGAGGCCCTCTCGGGGGTGCTCGCTCATGGATGATCTCCTCGAAGCCCTCCGGGCCGCGCACGAGCTGGCTCCGATCGATCTCGAGCTCGCCCGCGGGCTCGCGCGTCTGGGATCCGAGGGTCGACCGGAGGCCCTCCTCGGCGTCGCGCTCGCGAGCCGCGCCATCCGTCAGGGTCACGTGTGCCTCGACCTTGGGCGCTTCGCGCCACCGGCGATCGAGGGGATGGAGTGGCCCGAGCGCGGCCCGTGGGTGGAGGCGCTCCGGAGATCATCCCTGGTCGGGGGTCCCGGCGATTTCAAGCCGCTCGTGCTGGAGGGAGAGCGGCTCTACCTCGGGCGCTACCACCGCCACGAGACCTCGCTCGCGGACAACGTCGCGCGGCGCGTGGCGCACCTCGACGAGACGCTCGACGGCGCGGCGCTGCGAAAGAGCCTCGATCGGCTTTTCCCGCGCGTGGGTCTAGGCGAGGGCGAGATCGATCACCAGCGTCGCGCCGCGCTCGTGGCCGTGGCGCGACGCTTCTGCATCATCTCCGGCGGGCCCGGGACGGGGAAGACCTCGACCGTCGTGAAGATCCTCGCGCTCCTCGCCGAGCAGGCGCTCCTGGCGGGCCGGACGAAGCTGCACGCGATCCTGGTGGCCCCCACCGGCAAGGCCGCGGCGAGGCTCCGCGAGACCATCCTGCTGAACAAGGCGAAGCTGGACGTCGAGACGCGCATCCGGGAGATGATCCCCGACGAGACGTCGACGATCCATCGCGCGATGAGGCCGCTCCCGGGCAGCACCACCCGCTTCCGGCACGACGTGGAGAACCCGCTGCCAGCGGATCTCGTGCTCGTCGACGAGGCGTCGATGGTGGATCTGCCCCTGATGTCGCGGCTCGTCGGCGCGTTGCCCGCGCACGCGCGCCTCATCCTGCTCGGAGATCGGAACCAGCTCGCCTCGGTGGAGGCCGGCGCGATCCTCGGGGACATGTGCGGTCCGCAGCGTGCCCCTGCGTTCTCGCGCGCCTTCGCGGCCCATGTGGGGAAGCTGACCGGGGACGCGCTCGAGGTCGACGGCGCGTCGACGGAGGCGAGCATCGCGGACTGCGTGGTGGAACTGCGGCGGAACTACAGGTACCCGGAGAGGAGTGGGATCGCCGTGCTGGCGCAGGCGATCAACGACGGAGACGCCCACGCCACCCTGGCCGCGCTCGCCGGGGGAGGCGACGCGGTGGCGAGGTTCGCGAGCCCGCCGAAGGGCGCGCTGGGAGCGGCGCTGGGAGCGAGGGTGGCGGCCGGCTATGGGCCGTACCTGGAGGCTAGCGAGCCGCACGCGTGCTTCGCGGCGCTAGGGAAGTTTCGCGTGCTCGCGGCGCACCGCCGGGGTCCACACGGCGTCGAGAAGCTGAACCCGCTGATCGCGGCCGCGCTCGAGGACGACGGGCTCGTCGCGACGAAGGGGAGCGGGTGGTACGTCGGGCGGCCCGTGCTCGTGACGGAGAACGAGTACCAAGTGGGGCTGTTCAACGGGGACGTGGGGGTGGTGCTGCGGGATCCGGAGGAGGAGGAGGGGATCCGGGTGTTCTTCGAGGGGCCGGGAGGGGGGCTGCGGAAGCTCGCCCCGTCGCGGTTGCCGCCACACGAGACGGTGTTCGCGATGACGGTGCACAAGGCGCAGGGGAGCGAGTTCGACGAGGTCGCCGTGGTGCTCCCGGAGGAGGTGTCGCCGGTGCTGACGCGGGAGCTGTTGTACACGGCGGTGACGCGGCCGAAGGTGAGGGTGGCGGTGTTCGGGGGGGAGACGGTCATTGCGGCGGCGGTGGGGACGCCGGTGGAGAGAGCCTCGGGGTTGAGGGAGAGGCTGTGGGGTTCGGTGCGGTCGTCCCGATGACGAGGCCAATGCTCATCCGCTAGCGTCTACGCCGGCCCCCGCGAGTTTGTCCCGCCGAAGCCCACCCCGACCGTCTGTCACTTCGCTAACTTCGCCGACTTCGCCGACCTGTGAGTGAGAACGTCATCCACCGAGTGAGCCCGTAGATACGTCGCCGATGGCTCTTCAAGCCGAAGCGCGCCAAAGTGCGCCTCACCGCACTTCACCTTGGCCCGCTCCTTGTCTCGCAGGTCGTCCAGGAAGGCGCTGCTCTTGGTCTCGACCACGAAGTAGACGCGCTCTCCTCCCTCCTGTTCGACAAGCACCGCCCAGTCGGGGTTGTATCCCCCGAGCGGCGTCGGCACAGTGAACCAACCTGGCAGCTTCGCGTAGACTTTGATGGCGCTGTTCTTCTCGAGCTGGTCTGCGAAGGTCCACTCCGTGTCGGAGTCATACACCACCTGCTCGTAGACCGACTTCTGCACCTCGATCAGGTTCTTCAAGTAGCCGGTAAGCTCCTCGTTCTCGAACAGTTCCTGAGCGTAAAAGTGCTCGTCGCCTAGTCGCTGGTACTTGATGCCGTCCACCAGGGCCAAGCGCTTGCACCGGTTGATGGCCTCGGCGGCGAGCTCGATGAACTGGTGTGGGTTCCGCTTGAACTCGTCAAGGCGGCCACTGTCACTCAGTACCCTCTGGATCGAGCGACGCGTGAGCTGCGTCCTATCCTGGAGGTCTGTGAGCAGATCGGGTAGCTCGATGTCGCCCTCGTCCAGCAAAACGGTGGACGCGCCCTCGCGCTCGGTGGCCTCCACCCCGGCCTTGCCAATGGCGATGCCTGCCTTGCGCCACTGCAAGCGAGTCTTGGCTACGGCCGGGGCCTCCCGCAACGCCTGAGTGCAACTGCCGATCAGCTTCGCGTTGTCGAAAGCCACGCGGTAGGTGGTCTTGTGCTTGATGCGATCCCACAGCGCCTGAAACTCGGCACCGTGTAGAACAGCCTGCCGCGTGCGTATCTGTCGTCGCTCGTCTGCGTTCTTGATCTCGAGCCGCCCGGCAAGCTTCTTCAGGACAGCAGAGATCTGATCAATCTGTGCCGCGAAGGCCGGGGGAACTTGCAGCGTGCCCTCCTTCAGCGCCATCCTGAGCGAGTCCTGAACCCTGCCCTTCGCGTCGATGTGCCCAGCCTCCCTGAGGCCTTCCCAGAGTGCCTTCGACTGCTCGAAGCCGAGCGGATTGACCGTCCCGTCTGAAGCCGTCACGGCGATGGCCGCGAAGTTGTGGTGCTCGACGATACCGAAGAGGATGCCGGTGTCCCTCTCGATCTCCTTCTGGAGGTTCTCGGCGAACTGCTCGTAGCTTTCCATCGCGATCACGGTCAGCGTGTTCACCTCGAACCCGCGCACGCGCTCGCCGTTCTGGCTCACGCAGAGGCGTAGCCCGCGCCCGATGGTCTGGCGCCGTTCGCGCTCGCTCTGGATGTCGCGTAGCGTGCAGATCTGAAAGACGTTGGGGTTGTCCCAGCCTTCCTTCAGCGCGGAATGGGAGAGGGTGCGGCTCCCTTCGAGCGGCCGCGATCAAGCAGCGGCGACCGCGGCGGCCGCG
>SXGR01484482.1_pt1 | contig 11368 bp, 7 predicted proteins | sample 3174711 | NCBI WGS metagenome assembly SXGR01 (sample SAMN11356860, study PRJNA531348) | freshwater metagenome | isolation source: freshwater sample F1-60 | place: China: Fuxian Lake, Yuxi | collected 2017-12-25
CGGTTTGCATCGGCAGGAGAACCGGCGGGCGACGGTGGTGGTCGACACCTCCGCCCTGTCGCCGGCGCTCCGCGATGCCGACGTCTTCTATCCCGTGCTCGGCACCTGGCTCGGCGCCGAGGTCGGATCGGAGATCGCCGCGATCACCGGGCTGCCGTCGGGGCAGAGCGAGGACCGCTTGAAGGCGCTGGGCGCCGCTGCCGCGTCCGCGGGTGCCGTCGGCCTCTTTCACGTGGTCGGATCGACCCCGGAAGCGCCGACGCTCGCGGCGGCGACTCAAGGTGGATCGGTTAGGACCGTCCGCCTGACCGGGGAGATGATCCGCGCCGCCCGCGATCGCCTCTCGACCGCCGGCGGCGGCGCCGTCGACTGCATCGCCCTCGGCAGCCCGCATTTCAGCGAGGCGGAGTTCGCCGAGCTCCGCCGCCTCGCCGCCGGCCGGCGCTTCAAGGTGCCGGTCTATGTCTGCACGCGCCGCGACCTGGTGGAGCGTACCGACCTCTCGGCGCTGAAAGCCGCCGGCGCCGTCATCGTCGCCGACACCTGCGTGGTGGTGACCCCGATCCTGCCTGCGGGCGGCGGCGTGCTGATGACCAATTCCGGCAAGTTCGCCCATTACGGCCCGGCGAACCTCGGATACGACGTGGTCTATGGCAGCCTCGAGGACTGCGTCGCCTCGGCCGTCGAGGGTCGCGTGTGCCGCGAGGAGCGGGTCTGGCAATGACCGCACTCGAGGGCGAAGCCCTGATCTCGGCGAGCGGCGACGGCGCGATCCTCAGGATCGATCATCCCATCAGCTTCTGGGGCGGCGTCGATCCGAAGACCGCCCGCATCACCGATCCGCGCCATCCGCGCCATGGCGCGTGCCTGACCGGACATGTCGTCGCCATCGCCGAGCTGCGGGGATCCAGCTCTTCTTCCGCCGTGCTGCTGGAGCTGATCCACGCGAAGATCGCGCCCGCGGCGATCCTGCTGCAAGAGACCGATGCCATCCTGGCCCTTGGCGCCTTGGTCGCGCGCGAGATGGGGTATGGAGATCTGGCGATGGTCAGGCTGTCGCCGGACGACTTCGCTCTTCTCTCCGAAGGCCGCCATGCCCGTGTGGAAGGGGCGCGCGTCACCCTCGGCCGATCGTCCGGAGTTTCAGATGACCGATGAGTTCGCCGACCCGCAGGTCCGTCCGCGCTACACGGGCATCCCGACCTTCATGCGCGCACCCTACGCCGAGGACTGGCGCGGGCTCGACATCGGCCTCGTCGGCATTCCCTTCGACGGCGGCGTCACCAACCGCACCGGCGCCCGCCACGGCCCGCGCGAGGTGCGGAACATGTCGAGCTTCATGCGCAAGATGAACCAGTCGACCAAGGTGTCGCCGTTCGAGATCTGCAAGGTCGCCGATCTCGGCGACGCCTGGGTGCAGAGCCCCTACAATCTCGTCACCAGCCTGGACGAGATCGGCGCCTTCTACACGCGCCTGCACCACGCCGGCCTGGCGCCGGTCTCCTGCGGCGGCGATCATTCGGTGACGCTGCCGGTGTTCCGCGGCATCGCCCGGCATCGTCCGGTCGGCATGGTGCATTTCGATGCGCATTGTGACACCGGCGACGACTACCTCGGCTCCAAGTTCCACCACGGCGCGCCGTTCCGCCGTGCCGTCGAGGAAGGCCTGCTCGATCCCAAGCGCACCATCCAGATCGGCATCCGCGGCTCGCTGAACGATCCCGATCTCTGGAAGTTCAGCCACGAGTCCGGCATGCGCGTCATCTACATGGAGGAGTTCTACGAGCTCGGGCCGAAGGGCGTGATCGCCGAAGCCAGGCGCATTGTCGGCGACGGGCCGACCTATGTCAGCTTCGACGTCGACGGCCTCGACCCGGTCTACGCGCCCGGAACCGGCACGCCGGAAGTCGGCGGATTCTCGACCCTGGAAGCCCTGATGATGATCCGCGGCTTGCAGGGCCTGAACCTCGTCGGCGGCGACGTCGTCGAGGTGGCGCCGCCCTTCGACCAGACCGGCAACACGGCGCTGGTCGGCGCCACCCTCATGTTCGAGATCCTCTGCATCGTCGCCGACGCCGTGGCGAAGCGGCGCAAGGCCGCCTGAGGCCAACCTCCCGTCGCGCAACGACCGTCCGGCACGTCTTTCCGATCGGACAGAATAGCTGTTAGCGTAAAAAGAAAATCCGCGGCCTTTCCAGGGGAGGCTACCCATGATCTCGCGCACCTCACGCGTCGCGTTCGTCGCGGCCGCTTCACTGACCCTTGCCGCCGGCACCGCCCACGCGCAGAAGCGCGGCGGCGAGCTGGTCTACCTCCAGCAGTCGACGCCGCGCTCGCTGGACGCCATCACCTCGACCGAGCAGGCGGTCCGCAACGTCATCATGCATCTCTACGAGATGCTGGTGACCCGCGACGAGGGCTCGAACCCGATCCCCGACCTGGCATCGAAGGTCGAGGAGAGCGCCGACGGCCTCACCTACACCTTCACCCTCCGCCAGGGCATCAAGTTCCACAACGGCAAGGAGATGACCAGCGAGGACGCCAAGGCCAGCCTCGAGCGCTACGGCCGCATCGGCTTCGACCGCGCCGACTTCGCCAAGGTGAAGGCCGTCGCCGCACCCGGCAAATACACGCTGACGATCACGCTGACCGACCGTGTGCCGAGCTTCATCGAGCAGCTGAGCTCGCCCCGCGCGCCGATGGTGATCATTCCGTCGGAAGAAGCCGCCAAGGAAGGCAACACGACCAATCCGATCGGTACCGGCCCCTTCCAGCTCGTCGAGTTCGTCCCCGACAGCCACATCAAGATGAAGCGCTTCGACGGCTACACGGCGAACGAGGGAACCGGCGAGCGCGACGGCTTCTCCGGCCGCAAGGTGGTCCATGTCGACGGCGTCAACTTCCGCATCGTGCCGGAGGCGAACGCGCGCATCGCCGCGCTCGAGACCAAGGCGGCGCATTTCTCGGAGCAGATCCCCAGCCTGACGGCCAAGCGCCTGAAGGGCAGCAAGGACATCCAGGTGGTGACGCTGATGCCCTGGAGCATGGCCTTCACCATCCTAAACTCAGGCCCGGCGGCGGCCCGACCGAGAAGCTCGGCGTGCGGCGCGCGATCCAGGCGGCGGTCGATGCCGACGAGGTGATGGCGATCTCGACCGACGGCGTCTACCGCCTCGACCATGCCTTCAACTATCCGGAGAGCCAGTACTTCTCGGCCGAGGTCGGCAGGAGCGTCTACAACCAGGCGAACCCCGCCAAGGCGAAGCAGCTCCTGGCCGAAGCCGGCTACAAGGGCGAGGAGATCGTCGTCATCACCAGCTCGCAGATCGCCCTCGTCAAGGCGCAGGCGGAGGTCATCGCCGAGCAGCTCAAGGCCGCCGGCATGAAGGTGCGCGTCGACGTCTTCGACTCTCCCGGCTACATCGCCAAGTCGCAGCAGCCGGAAGGCTGGAGCGTCTATGTCGGCGAGTTCGGCCTCGCCCCCTCGATCGGCCCCTATGGGCTTCCCAACTTCTGGACGGGACCGAAGAACCTGCAGAAGTTCCGGGATCCCCTGCTCGACACCGCCTTCGACGAGCTGAAGAGCAAGCCGACCCTGGCCGAGCGCAAGGCGGCCGCCGACCGTTTCTATGCGCGGGTCACCGACCAGGCCTATGCGGTCAAGCTCGGCGACAACGGCCTGCTCCAGGCGGTCCGGAGCGAGGTCAAGAACTTCAAGCCCTACCGGGTGCCGCGCGCCTGGGGCGTCTGGCTCGAGTAGCAAGCAACCCGACGGAGCGAAGCTGAAAGATGACGCGTCCCAATATCGTCTTGATCATGCCCGACCAGCAGCGGGCGGATTCGCTCGGCTGCTACGGCAACGTCTTCACCAAGACGCCCGAGGTCGACCGCCTGGCGCGCGAAGGCGTGCGCTTCACCCGCGCCTTCACCACCTGGCCGGTGTGCACGCCGGCCAGGGGCACGATGTGGTCGGGGACGTATCCCCACAAGCACAAGCTGATCGAGAACGTCTACGGCGTCGATGACGCCTTCGCGACCATGGCCGGCGTCCGCACCACGCTCTTCGACGTGCTGAAGGGCGCCGGCTACACCACCGCCCATTTCGGCAAATGGCATCTCGGCGAGAAGCAGCCGAGATACTTCGACGTCTGGGAGGCGACATTCAACTCGCGGGTCCATCACTGGATCGGCGGGCTCGACTCCGGCGTCTGGCGGCCGGGGATGCAGACCGACAGGTGCATCGAGTTCCTGAACGCGCGAAAGCCCGGCGACGCGCCCTTCGTCATGGTTCAGGGCTACTATCCGCCGCACGACCCCTACACGGCGCCGAAGGAGTTCTACGCCCCCTATCGCGACAAGGGCGTGCCGTTTGCCGGCTACTACGCCGGGGTCAGCGCCATCGACTACGAGACCGGCCGCATCCTGGATGCGCTCGACCGCAACGGCCAGCGCCACAACACGCTCGTGGTCTTCTTCGCCGACCACGGCGACACCTTCTTCTACCGCGACGACGGCGAACACAAGTTCGTTTGCTTCGACGACTCGATCCGCATCCCGTTCATCATGAGTTGGCCGGCGAAGTTCCCGGCGGGCACCGTCAACGACCGCATGGTGGGGTTGCAGGACCTCATGCCGACGGTGCTGGATGCCGCCGGCGTCGCCGCCCCCGGCGGCATGCACGGCCGGAGCGCCGCCCCGCTCGCCCGCGGCGAGACGCCGTCCTGGCGCGACTCCTACTACGTGCAGAACCGCACGCATAAGAAGCGGATCACCCAGCGGGCCTATCGTACCGACGGCTGGAAGCTGATCGGCAGCGTCGAGGGCGGCCAGCACGCGCTGTTCGACCTGAACCGCGATCCCGAGGAGGAGTGGGATCTGTTCGTAACGCCGCGGGAAGACATCATGAACCGCTACGCCGACGAGCCGAGCTACGCGGCGACGGCGCGCGAGCTCGCCCACGGCATGCGGTCGACGGCGCAGTCGATCGACGATCCGGAAGGCATCGCGATCGCCGACCGCGTGCTGGCGGCGTTGGCGGAGCGATAGATCCACCTCATACCCCCTCCCCCGCGTACGACGCGGGAGAGGGGGCACGACGCGACTCCGTCTGGATGAAGCGACTTCAAGAACCAGCGCACCAAGTGCGCCAGGCGAGGCGGAAGGCCTCGCCGCGGGCCTGGCCGTAGGCCTTGCCGTCGGCGAGCCTGGAGGCTTGGGCTTTGGCGCGGAGCGTCCTTCGAATTTCAGCGAGTGCGTCCGGGTCAGCCGCCAACGCAGCGCAGCGGGCGACGTAGTCGTCCTCGCTCGCGGCGATGCCCCGGTGGAATCCGACCGACGAAAGCAGGGCCAGTCCGTAGCGACCGGCCATGCGGTCGCCGGCGACCGTCACCACCGGCACGCCCATCCACAACGCCTCGCAGGTGGTGGTGACGCCGCCCTAGGGAACGGGATCGAGCGCGACGTCGATCTCGTTGAGGAACTCCAGGTGACCGACGAAGCCCGCCGTCCAGGGACGAAGATCGACGCGGGCGGCGGCGACGCCTTCGCGCTCGAAGGCGCGGGCGAAGTACGCGCGGACGCGGGCTTCGGAGAAGCCCCTGCCCTTCACCACCAGGCGCACCTCGGGCACCGCCCGCAGCACCCGCGCCCATAAGGCGATCGTCGCCGGCGTGATCTTCACCAGCGCGTTGGTCGAGCCGAAGGTGACGCGGCCGTTTGAGCGCGCCGGCAGCGGGCCGATCGCCGGCAGGTCGAGCAGCGGGTCGTAGCAATAGGCCAGCGGCAGGCGCAGCACCCGCTCGGTGAAATGCGCCTCGTGCTCGGGCGGGATCAGCAGCGGATCGCCGATGATCCAGCCGGCCGCGGTCGAGCCCGAGGTGCCGAGCGCCAGATCCATGATCTGCACCGGCGCCGGCCGGATCGCGACGACGGGAAAGCGCGGGCCGCCGAGATGGCCGACGAGATCGACCAGAACGTCGATGCGGTCGCGGCGGATGAGCTGGGCGAGCGTGGCATCGTCCACGCCGTCGGTTCTGCGCCAGGCATCGCTGACCCGGCGGTAGCGCTCGGTGTAGCCGTCTTCCTGGGCGGCCGGCAGGTCGGAATAGACGGTGACCTCCAGGCCGTGGGCACGGCGATCCAGCCCCTCGAATCCCGGCAGGGCCACGAAGGCGTGGGTGTTGCCGCGGAGGTTCGGCCCGCCGAGGAAGCCGACGCGGATGACGCGATCGGGATCTCGGTCATTGGCGAACCTGGGGGCGGAGACCGCGGGCAGCCGCTCGGCGCACCACGCCTCGCGGATCTTCCTCATGCCGACACCATCGAGGGCGGGATCGAAGACCAGCGCCGACAGAATCGCCCGGTTGGCCTCGGGACTGTCCGGACGCTGCGCCAGGATCCGGCGGTTGAACGCGGTCGCGCGGTCGAGGAGGCCGAGAAAATTGGCGAGGACCGAGAGCGGCACCAACGCATCGAGGAAATCCGGGCGGAGCGCCAATGCCCGCTCGTAGCCGGCGACCGCCGCCTCGACCCGGCCCAGGTTCTGCAGCGCCGAGCCGAGATTGAACCAGGCATCGGAGCGAGGCGGTTCGAGCGCCAGCGCGCGGCGGTAGCTGCGGGCGGCAGCCGGCAGCCGCCCCGCCCGCTGCTCGACCGTGCCGAGATTGTTGTGCGGGTCGGCGAGATCCGGCACGAGAGCGGCGGCTCGGCCCCAGGCCGCCGCCGCATCGCTGCTCCCCGCCCGCCAGCTCATCGCGCCGAGATTGACCCAGGCCCCCGCCAGCCCGGGTTCGAGCGCCATCGCCCGGCGATAGGCATCCGCGCGCCCCTGGCGTTGCCCGGCATCGGCCCAGGTCAGCGCCCGCTCTCCCGCCAGCGACGCATCGGCACCGAGCCGGCCCGCGGTCGCATAGCAACGATCCGCCGCCTCGACATCGCCGCTCCGAGCCAGCACGCGAGCGAGCCGCACATGCGACTCCGCCCGGCCCGGACGAAGCATGACCGCCTGCGTCCAGGCAGCGGCCGCCTCCGCCCAGCGCTCGAGGCCGGCTTCGGCCATGCCCAGGGCCTCCCAGGCCGCGGGGGCTCGCGGCGCCAGAATCGTCGCCCGCCGTATCGGAGCGATCGCCAGGGCGAGCTCGCCCCGCGCCGCCAGGGTAAGGCCGAGCTTCAGCCACTCCGCCGCCGCGTCCGGCGTCTCCGCCAGCGCCCGGCACAACGGCCGGGGGTCGAGGTCGGCGGTCATGCGGACCAGGCCCGCCACATGCGCCGATAGGCACCCTCGATCGCGCGAGCGAAGGCCGGGCCGTCGCAGAGCCGCGAGGCCACCATGCGCTGTCGCAAGGTCGCCCGCAGCGCCGCGAGCCTCGGCAGATCCTCGGCGATGCCGGCCGCCGACTCGACATAACGGTCGACATCGGCCGCGGCCAGCTCCGGCAGCCCGACGGCCTCGAGGAAGACGCCGCCATAGCGGCCGAGCACGCGCTCGCCCATCAGGCTGACGACGGGCACGCCCATCCACAGCGCCTCGCAGGTGCTGATGACACCGCCATATGGGAAGGGATCGAGCGCGATGTCGATCTCGCGGAAGACCGCGAGATGATCTTCCTGGGTCGCCGTCCAACCCCGGAGGTCGATACGGTCGGGGTGGATGTTACGGTCGTCGAAGAAGCCGAGAAGCCGGTCGGCGACCGCCCGGTCCTGATAGGCCTTGGCCTTCAGGATCAGGCGCGAATGCGGCACGTGGCCGAGAATGTTCGCCCAGACGGCAAGGCACCGGCGCGACAGCTTCGCCGGCTGGTTCAGGCTGCCGAAGGTGACGTGATCGGCCGAGGTCGCCGGCAGCGCCGATACGTCCGGCGTCGGCGACAGCGGGTCGTAGACGAAGGCGAGGTCGATGCGCTCCAGCCGCTCGGAAAACTGCGCCTCGATGCCGGGCGGCGTCAGCCGCGCATCGCCGATCGCCCAGCCGATGGCGTCGAGCCCGAAGCTGCCCATCAGCAGCAGGTTCACCTGCACCGGCGCCGGCCGGTACGCCAATGCCAGCAGCCGCGAGCCGGTCGGATAGCCCAGGATGTCGACGGCGATGTCGATGCGATCCTCCCGCATCCTCAGCGCCAGCGCCTCGTCGGAGAGCCCGTGCGTGACATGGAAGACGGACGATGCGCGGAAGCGCCGGGTGATGTCGTCCTCCGCCTCGGACGCGAGATCCGAGTAGCAGACGACCTCGATGCGCTCGCGGTCATGCGCCTCGACCAGCGGCAGGATCGAGACCGCGGCGGTATGCAGGCGAAGCCCGTCGGCGCCGACATAGCCGACGCGAAGGCGGCGATCGGGGGCCCGCGGACGCACGATCGCCGGAAGCGTCAGCGAGAGCGCTCGTGCGTAGAGCGCATCGAAGCGCCGGCAGAGAGCGAGCTCGTCCCCAGCCGTCACCGTGTCCAGCAGTCGGACCAGGTTGATCAGATTGGCCAGGATCTCCGGCCGTTCGGGCTGGAGCGCATGGGCTCGCCGCATCGGCGCTTCCGCCGTCTCCACCTCGCCGAGCCCGTGGTGCAGGCCGGCGAGGTTGAGCCAGGCGGCGCCCAGGGCCGGCGCCAACGCCAGCGCCTGGCGATAGCTCGATCGTCCCTCGTCGAACCGCCGCTGCTCGCGCCGGACATTGGCGAGATTGTAGCGGGCGTCGACGTCGTGCCGGCGGAGCGCCAGCGCCGACCGCAGGCTGCGCGCGGCGCCCTCGAGATCGCCGACCGCCTGCAGCGCCACGCCGAGGTTGTTGTGGGCCTCCGGCATCATCGGTGCCGCACGGACCGCCTGGCGATAGGCGACGAGCGCGTCCGCCGAGCGCCCGAGGGCGCGGAGCGCGCTGCCGAGGTTGAGATGGAATTCGGCGCGGCGCTGTCCGAGCGCCTCGGCGCGGCCGACCGCGGTCGCGATCAGCTCCGCCGCGCGGCCGGGGTCGCCGCGACGCAAGGCCAGCACGCCGAGCAGATGCAGCACGTCCGGATGATCGGGATGGGACGACCGCGCCGCCGTCAGCGCCGCCTCGGCTGCGTCCAGCCGGCCTTCGCCCAGCGCCCGATGGCCGGCGCGCAGAAGCATGTCGTCCCCGGTCACGGCGCTTCGCACCAGCGTCGCCAGACCTGCCGCATCGCCGCCTCAAAGGCGCGGGCGTAAGCCGGCGCGTCGCAGAGCGGCGAGCGGCGAAGCTGCGTGCGGAGCCGACGGCGCAACTCCGTCCGCCGCTCGACATCGGCCGCAAGCGTCGACGCGATCGCGACATAGGCGTCGTCGTCGCCGGCGGCGAGTTCGACGAGATCCACCCGGCTCAGCACGTCCAGTCCGACGCGGCCGACGAAGCGATTGCCGATCTTCGTGACCACCGGCACGCCCATCCACAGCGACTCGAAGGTGGTGGTCGAGCCATTGAAGGGGAACGGATCGAGCGACACGTCGACGCGATCGAACATCGCCAGATGATCGGCGCGGGACAACTGCTCGCCATCGAGGATCAGGCGATCGGCGCCGATGCCATGGCCGGCGAACAGACGGCGGAAACGGTCGCCGACGAGCGGGTCGCCGAAGCGGTTGCCGCTGCGCAGAAACAGGCGCGACCCCGGGACCGCCGCAAGGACCCGGGCCCACAACGCCACCACCGCCGGCGTCAGCTTGGCCGGATTGTTGAAGGAACCGAAGGTCACGCCGCCGGTCGCCGCCGAGGGCGGCGGTCCCGGCTCCGGCGCCGCCGCGGGCGGCATGTGCAGATAGAAGCAGGGCAGCCGCAGCAGGGACTCGGTGAACGGCTCCGCCGTGTCCGCGGGATGCAGGATCGCATCCGTCAGCCAGTGATCGACGGTCGGAAGGCCGGTCGAGCCGATGGCATGGAATGCCACGACCACCGGCGCCGGCTTGTCCGCCAGCACTGCGGCCGAGTTAGAGGCGGTGTGCGGGGCGAGCGCGATCAGCACGTCGACACGATCTTCGCGGATGATCCGGCTGACCGCCCCGTCGCCCTCGGCGGAGACGTCGCGGAAGCGATCGGCCATCGATGAGAACGCCCGCGTCGTCTCGTCGGGCAACGGCAGGGTCGAGTAGATGCAGACCTCCGCCTGGGTCCGGTCGCGATGGCGGATCAGCCCGTCGACGTTCCAGCCGACCGGGTGGGTGCGGAGATCGCCGGAGAGATAGCCGAGACGCAGGCGCCGCGCCGGATCGCGGTCATTGGCGAACGGCCCCGCCTGGGTCGGCACCCGTCCCGCCCAGGCGCGCTGTTCCGCCGCCAGCGCCTCGAGGCCGACGTCGCCGTCATAGGCGAGGGCGAAGAGGAGGTTGCTGCCGGCGGCGTGGAAGCCCGGGCGGATCCGGACCGCGCGCCGGAGCGGCGGCGCGGCCGCCTGCGCATCGCCGAGGGCGACCAGGGCATTCGCCAGCATGTCCTGGGATTCCGCATCGGCCGGCGCGAGGGCGAGCGCCCGCCGGGAGGCGGCCAGCGCGCCGCCGATCCGCCCCGTCCAGGTCGCCGCCCCCGACAGGTTCCGCCAGGCATCGAGGTGCTGCGGCGCGATCGCCAGCGCCCGGCCGAAGCGGGCCATGCCTTGCGACAGGAAGCTGCCGCGCACGGCGAGCGCACCGAGATTGTTGTGGGCCTCGGGCGAGCCGGGAACGAGGACCAGCGCCCGGCGCATCTCGCGGGCGGTCGTCGGAGCGCGCCGGTCGGCGAGGATGCCGCCGAGGTTGAGCCGGGGTTCCGCCGCCAGGGGATCGAGACAGAGCGCGCGTGCGAACCAGAGCGCCGCCTCCGCGCCGCGGCCGGTGAGACGGTGCGCGACGCCGAGCGTGTTGAGGAAGACCGGGCGCTGCATCTCGGCCGCGACCGCCCGGCGCGCCAGCGCGACCGCCGGCGCGGTCGCGGGCGAACGGCAGGCGATGGCCGCCAGCAGGTGGAACAGCTCGGGATGATTCGGCGCCAGGCGCAGCAGGCTGCGGCACAGCGACTCCGCCTCGACCAGCCGCTCCTCGCGGAAAAGGCGCAAGGCACGGGCGAAGGTGGTGTCGAGAATGTCGCTGCCGGCTCGGCTGGTCACGGGTTCGGATATAACATCCGCCCGTGTCCGCGCCGAGCCCAACGTCCCCGCCGTCCACATGGCGGCTCGTCGCCCGAGGCCTCGCCGCCCGCGGCGATCTTGCCGGCGCCGGCGGCGCGTGGCGGAAGACGCTCGCCGATTCGCCCGCCGACGCGGTCGCCTGGTCCGGGCTCGGAACCGTCCTGATCCGCCTCGCGCCGCCGGCCCAGGCTCTCGGCGCGCATGCCCGCGCCGCCGGTCTTCGACCGGGAAGCGCCGATGCCCAGTTCAACCTCGCCGCCGCCGGC
>SXGR01202846.1_pt1 | contig 11367 bp, 10 predicted proteins | sample 3174711 | NCBI WGS metagenome assembly SXGR01 (sample SAMN11356860, study PRJNA531348) | freshwater metagenome | isolation source: freshwater sample F1-60 | place: China: Fuxian Lake, Yuxi | collected 2017-12-25
AGCCGGTACGATCTTTCGTGGAAATAGCCGGACTCGTGGTGCCGGGTTGGCTCGTTGAAATCGAAATTCGCGCCGCCAGAATGCCAAAGTAATTTGTAAAAGCTGAAAGACTTCGGAATCTCAGTTCATGTTCGTACGCATTCCCAATGTGTTGAACAAGGAAAATCTGCAATTTGTCGATGAGCTTGTTGCGCACGGCAAATTTGCAGATGGCGCTGCAACTACTGGCGCTCCTACCAAATCAGTCAAGCACAACCTGCAGCTGGACCTCGCCGCGCATCCCAGGCGTGACGAGTTCCTGCGCATGATAAATCAGGCTTTAAACGCCAATTCGGTGGTGCGAGGAGTGGCAATGCCGAAGCGCATGACCATGCCACTGATCAGCAAATACGAAACCGGCATGGCTTACGGCTGGCACATCGATAACCCGTTAATGTTTGCTATGGGCAATACCGTGCGCACTGATATCGCTGGCACTCTGTTCATCAGCGACCGGAATAGTTACGAGGGCGGCGAATTGATGGTGCGCACCGCCTCAGGCGACATCAAGGTGAAGCTGGACCGGGGCGACTGTTTCCTCTATCCGGCAACGCAGCGACATCAGGTGTTGCCGATCACCCGTGGGGTGCGCATCGCGGTCGTATTCTGGATTCAAAGCATGATTGCCGATCCGGCACAGCGCGAGTTGTTGCACGATCTTGAGCTCGCCTATGAACTGGTTCTGAAAGAAAATCCCCAATCTGAAGCCTTGCAGATGATCCAGCGTGCCCAAACCAATCTGGTGCGACGCTGGAGCGAAGTGTAGGCAGTCTCGCAGCGAGATAGTGCAACGCTGCCGTTACTCAAGATTCAGAGGGAATCAGATAGCTCGAGAGCCGGTGCAACCCTCAGTTGATTCGCCGTTTAAGGGGTCGGAGGCTGAGGTATCCACGTTTCGACTCCCCACGTATTCAAGAAATAACCCGTACCGGGCATTTTTCGCATCTCTGGAATTTTCTTCAATCTGCATGCGCAGCGCAGAGTAGTTGATGATTGTGAAGACATCATTGGTGATCTTGATTTGGCCAAGGTTCGTCATTCCAGTGAGGAACAGAAGCGCATCCATGTCGATTTTCCTTCGTGGGTTGTGGAGTCGTTGGATCGCGCAGCCGCACATCAGGCGCAGGGGAAACTCATCGCGGCAACGTTGAATCGCCTGCTAACTCAGGACGACTCCCTGGCAAAGAACGTTGCCGCTTCGCGTAAAAAATCCGGTTCCTTGGTAACGCGTGCCAGTTCGCGTTTAAGACGCGCCATTTCCTCGTCTCTGGACCTGCCCGCACTACCAAAGGTCTTTTGACCCCGGGCGTCTACTTCGCGTCGCCAGCGTGTCAACAGATTCGAGGCACCCCCCAACTCCCGGTCAACCTGCGCAACCAACACCTGGTTGACGGACTTGTTCAACTGCCCCTTGTTTGAACTCGACGCTGTACTTGCTTCCCTTCGGCATAAACACTCCGTTTGCCCATTATCGGGCTTCTTTGAAGTGACCGTAAAATCGGAGTAGAACCCCTATTGGTACTGCATCCCAAGCGGAGAATATCCCTGCAAGGTTCGCCTGCGATGCCCTGGAGCAGTAACCACCTTGAACTTCCGCAAGCCTATTCTTGAAGGCTGCTTCCGTTCTGCGCGCTTTACTGCGCGAAAACCGCACTCATTGCATTTGATCCAGATGATGTTATGCGTGCGTGTATTTATTTCATCGGCGGCAGAATCGCGCGGGAGATTTTTTTCGGATGCGGGTTAACTACTTGATGCTACCTGATAATTTTCCGATAACGCGCCGCTGATGCCTGCATTCCTGTGCGCAAATCAGGGTGCGACAATTTGTCGCGCGGCACTTTGCCACATGGTGCGACACCTGATTTTTCCTAGAATACACAGCAATTCTACTGCTGGAATGAATCATCATGCGATCCCCAAAAATCCTTGCTGTCAGTGCCCTGGCATTCAGCGTTGCGCTCATAGAGACACCGGCGCTTCTTGCCGCGGATCAAGCCATCGAAGAGATCGTGGTATGGGGGAGTGAGCGGGCGCGCAACTTCGCCAATACCAGCCCTACGAGCGTCCTGAACCAGGATGACATCAAAAGCATCAATGTGGCCACAACAGAGGACGTCGTGAAGTTCGAGCCGAGCGTGGTAATTCGACGCCGCTTTATCGGTGACTCCAACGGCGTGATGGGCATGCGTGGCTCAAACATGTTTCAAACCTCTCGTTCTATGGTGTTTGCCGATGGCGTGCCCCTGCACTATCTATTGCAGTCGCGCTGGAATGGTGCGCCGCGCTGGACCATGGTTTCTGCCAGCGAGATCGCCCAAGTAGAAGTGTTGTATGGCCCGTTTTCTGCCGAGTACAGTGGCAACGCCATGGGCGGAGTAGTCGATATTGAAACCGCCATTCCGCAGCAGCGCGAATTTCATTTCGACAGTTCGTATTTTTCGCAGGCATTTGACGCCTACGGTTTTGATGAGTCGGTAACGGGCTATAAATCATTCATGTCTTTTGGAGACAAGATCGGTGACACCAGCTACTACTTTTCCGTAAATCGCCTGGAGAATGAGTCGCAACCACAGACATTCTATTTTGGTGGTGGCAGCAATAGCGCACGACCGGTCAGCGTCACTGGAGCCCTTGCAGGCAATGATGATCGCGGCGCAGAACAGCTCTACTTCGGGGACACCGGTATTGTCGATACAACCACCAACAACTACAAGTTCAAGCTCGGCCATGACTTTGGCAATTGGTCGACCTTGCTGAATGTGGCTTATGAAGATCGCGCCGGCAGCAGCGATTCTGCGAACACCTATTTGCAGGACAGCGCGGGGAATGCGGTGTATAGCGGTCAGTTCATCCAGAACGGCAGAAAATTTTCAGTGCCTGCGAGCCGCCTGTCCGCCAGCTGGCTCGAGCGTCGGAGCCTGTCCACTGGCCTGCGCTTGCGCGGACCGCTCACTGAGTCGGTCGAGTTGGAAGCAAACCTGAATCATTTTGCAGTGACCCGCGATGAGACGATCGCGTCCGCTACTCATCTGGATGATCCGGCGCAGTCACTGAATGGACAGATAATCGATTTCGGTGATACTGGTTGGGATGCTGCCGAGGTGAAACTGTATTATGACGATCTCGGCGTGCAGGGCCTGAGTCTGGTAACCGGTGCCCGCCATGAAGCGTTTGAGCTGAACATGGACGTCATCAACACCAGCAACTACATCGCAGGCACTGGTAACAGCTTTGCCGCGCGCAGTGGCGGCGAGACGGAAATTAACGCGGTATTCACCCAATTGAACTGGGATATCAGCTCGCAGTGGGATATGGCCCTGGGTCTGCGCTACGAAGACTTCAGCAGCAGCAATGGCTATTACAATCTGGATAATCCTGCCACGCCGGAATTTGACCTGCGACAGGTGCCGGGTCGCGACGACAGCGCATTGTCGCCAAAATTTTCGGTGGGTTATTTGCCGAATTCGCAATGGAGCTTTCGCTACTCACTGGGTCAGGCCTACCGGTTTCCTATCGTAGAGGAATTGTTCAGCCAATACGCCGCATACAATGCCATCAGCGTCTCCAATCCAGGACTGGAACCGGAAGACGGCCTGCATCACAACCTGATGTTCCAACGTGAATTGAGTGGCGGATACCTGCGCGTCAATTTGTTTACCGAATCCGTGGCAGACGTGATTGAGTCGCAGGCAACAATTCTCGACGGTGGCACAACGCTGCGCACCTTCCTGCCGGTAGATGAAATCCAAACTGATGGCATCGAATTTATCGCCAATGGCAATGATATGTTCGTGGACAATCTGGATATCCGCTTCAATGTTGTCTACACCGATTCCGAAATAGTCAAAAATGCACCAGATCCATCGATCGAAGGTAATGTTTATCCCCGCATGCCTGAATGGCGCGGCAACTTGCTCGCCACTTACCGCCTGAGTTCCAGTTGGGACATTGGTGCCAATATCCAATATGCCAGCGACAGTTTTGGCAGAACGGATAATACCGACCGCGAAGACGAAGTGTACGGCGCGCAGGACGGTTATCAGCGTATCGGCCTGAAGTCCAGTTATCGTCTGGCCAACGGAATTGCCCTGGGGCTTGGTATCGACAACTTGACCGATGAGGTTTCCTATGTCGCCCACCCCTGGCCAGGCCGCACGTATTATGCGAATTTTTCCTATGATTTCTGATAGGCACACAGGTTTATTCAAGTTGTTGTTTTGCACCCTTACGCTTCTACTGGGCACTGCGAGTGGAGCCGCTTCTGCCCGCGATTGCGATCAAAACAGTGAAGGAGAGGCAATCATCACTGTGCACTGCGGCGCCGCGCCGAGTGCGAGCTTTGATGAGAGTGGCAGGCTCTGGGTAGCCTTTGTCCATAACCAACATGTCTACGTCAGCCACTCAGATGATCGCGGCACCAGTTTCTCTGCCTCAGTGCAGGTGAATGCAGTCGCCGAAGACACAGAATACAACGGCGAGAATCGCCCAAAAATTCTCACCCGCGATGGTCGTACCATCCTCTTGTCCTGGACCACCAAGACTTCGGCGAAATTCACTGGTGAGATCCGCTTCACCCGTTCCGTCGATGGCGGGCGCAGTTTCGAGGCGCCGCGCACGATCAACGACGACAAGCTGTTTACCGGACATCGCTTCGAAAGCCTGTTTCTCACCGAATCAGGTCACCTCTATCTGGCCTGGATCGACAAGCGCGATCTTGAGGCCAGCTTGCTTGAGGACAAGGGCTATGTCGGTGCGGCAATCTATTACGCGGTTTCAGATGATCTGGGCGTGACGTTTTCCACGAATCACCGGGTAGCGAACAACAGCTGTGAGTGTTGCCGAATCGCGATAGCTCCAAATGGCGAAGACCGCGTCACCATATTGTGGCGTCAGGTATTTGGAGAAGACGTGCGCGATCATGCCATCGCCACACTGGGCAAGGATGGCCTGATTGAAGACATGCAGCGAGCAACGTATGACGAGTGGCATATCAATGCCTGCCCGCATCATGGTCCTTCTATGGTGGGAGAACCTGGCAGCGATGACTACCATCTGGCCTGGTTCAGCAACGGCGAGATCAATCAGGGCATCCATTACGGACGCTACTCGCCAACGACGAAAGAAACGACGCAGGTGTTGCGCATAGACGGCACGCCCGGTGCCGGTCATCCCCAGCTTGCCAGTGTCAATGGCAAGCTGCATCTGGTGTGGAAGGGTTTCGATGGCAAGCAGACCAATTTGCAGATGATGATCTCTGCCGATGGTGGCAAACAGTGGAGTGAAGCGCAAACCTTGTTAGTGACAGAACAGGCGTCTGATCATCCACTGCTCGTGGCAACAGATGCTGCAGTTTATCTGAGCTGGCATACCGAAGAATTCGGCTATCGTTTTGAGGAGATTTCAGGTGACAGATAATTCGCCCATGACGAGTGGGAAATTCTTGCGCAGCTTGCGTCGCAAACCAATCCACAACAAGGTCCGCAACAAAACCTGCAACACGATTCGCAACAAAGCCCGTATTGCCATCACAGTCATGCTATTGCTAACCGGTGCTCCCGTGCTGGCCGACAACATCCAGCCCTTTGACACAAGCACTTTCGCCAGCATCAAGGCAGACTATGCCGGGAAGCCGTTCCTGGTGAGTCTGTGGTCAATCGACTGCCCACCTTGTCTGGTGGAGTTGGATCTGCTCGGCAAGCTGGTTGCCGCGAATCCTCATTTTCCGTTGGTGCTGATTTCTACCGATCCCATCGACAAGCTGGAAGAGTCGCGCTTTCTCCTGGAAGACTATGGCTTGAGTGACACCAAATCCTGGATATTCGCCGATGCCTTCGTCGAGCGCCTGCGCTATACCATCGACCCTCAGTGGTACGGCGAATTACCGCGCAGCTATTTCTATGCGGATTCACACCAATTCACCGCCCACAGCGGCACGTTGAATGAGGAAATGCTCAATGAGTTTGCAGAGAGTCTGAAATAGTCCGCGTGGCATTGAATCTGCCGCGCGCGACTTTTGCCCAGGCCATTAGCATTTAAGGGGTTAGATTTAAGAGCATTTAAGGGGTCGGAGGGATTACTTTTTGATCAATTGCCTTGAGGGTTGCCCCCTAGCCATATACCCCAATTTGCGGTTCAGCTGAATTTCAATCGCTGATTTGAAATCATCCGTACCCAGCGGCATTGAATAATGGGCTGCTGTGCGTATTGAACGGATGTCCTCCCGGGCTACCGGGTCTGCAAAGAGCTCCCGATAGTGACAACATCGTTGGGCGGCAGTGGATCCCAACTCCATATAATTGCTGTGTGGCGTAACCCCGGGATCCTCGGCACAGCAAGCGTTGACGTGATAGCTTGACCATCGATAGTCCGCCGGTTGTCCAACCATCTCTGCCCGTACCGGGTTCAATTCGATATAGCGATAGCAAGTCAGCAGATACCGGTCGGTTTCCACGATGCTGGCCTTGTGGCGGCCTTCCCAAAGGGTCCCGGTGCGTCCGTACTTCCTGTTCATTAACTGGGCATAACGACTGCCCAGAACTTGCATCAGCTTCGAGATGCCGGGGAGGTCGCTCTGTGTTATGAGCAAGTGGACATGGTTGGTCATCAGGCAGTAGGCGTGCAGGGAGTTCCCGTACGTGTGGGCAGTTTCTCCCAGCAGTTGCAGGTAGGTCAGATAGTCCTCATCCTCAAAAAAGCACGGCTTGCGATTATTGCCGCGTTGCACGACATGATAAGTGTATCCGGACAAGTACATCCGCTTTCGTCGCGGCATGGCTAAGTCCCTTTGCTGACATCCCTGACTGACCCTTTCAACTGTAGTATGGTAAAACCACAGTGGCAAACCTGATCAAAAAGTAATTCCTCCGACCCCTTAAATGAAAAAGTAATTCCTCCGACCCCTTAAATGCGGTACGGTAAAACCACAGTGGCAAACCTGATCAAAAAATAATTCCTCCGACCCCTTAAATGCATAAATGACCCCTTAAATGACGACACCCTGACTGCAATGCAGCCAGGGTGATCAATCAGGTGTGCGAGTGAACTACTGCAATCAGGCTCGCGCGCGACGTCGCCAACCGAGTCCAACCAGGCCTGCACCGAGCAATAGCAGCGTGGCAGGTTCTGGTACTCCCGCAGGTATGATCGAATTGTCGTAGCCTACCTGGAAATAAGATGACTGTTCGAACCTGTCCGATGTCCATGAAAGACTGGTGAATGAACCGGCGAACTGGATGGAGCCGAAACCTTCCTGACCAATCAGTGTATTACCCGACTGTGTCAATTGATAAGGGATTGCACCGGCGAAGGGATCGTAATACGAACTCATCAGCGTGAATGGTGCATTGAAGGTAAAGCTCTGCACGAACAACGCCGGATCCCAGTCACCACCTCGACCGAGACTGAAGAACCACATAATCGGATTCAGCACTGCGCTGGAAAACGTAATCGTGTTGGTGTCACCGGGAGTACCCCAGGTGCCAACGGCATCCGACACGTCCAGGCTGGGGGTGAATGGTGTTTGCCCTAAAAAGAAATCATTATCGTAAACAGTGTCGTGGTTCTGTTGTATGTCACGGACATCGCCTGAAAATGATACAGAGATGCCCCCGAGGGTCCCGCTGGCAGAGCCGTTAGTGCCCCAAACATAGCTACTGCTCCAGTCTGTGATGATGGGGGCAGCCACTGCACCGTTCGACAAGAACGCCATTACTGCTGTTGACACCGCGAGTGCGAGAGAATGCTTTAACATTTGATACCTCTGTGGTTTGCGATTTTAAAGTGTTATGAATACAGAGCCCAAGTGGACTAGTGCAATTGTTACTGCACAGATCGTGCCAGAATAAAATCTATCGATATATCAATCTGTTACGATCTTCAATGAGGCGCCCGAGATTTTCGAGTCAATCCGTTTTACAGCCCCACGGCAGAGTTGTGACCGAGTTCACAGGGCAATGTAAAGAATGCTGACGATTGTTATGCACAGGCGCTAAACGGTGTGCAGCTCCATGGGTCCATTCAGTGAATGTGCGGTGGTTACTGGCATGCTGCTATTGGTTCTGCATCCCCAGCGGAGATAATTCCTGCAAAATTCGTCCTGGACTCCCGAAAGCCGTAACCACCTTGAGTTCCTGAAAAGCATTCACTTGAAGACCGCGTCCGATCTGCTCGCTGCACTGCGCGTGCTACTGCGCGCAAAACGCGCTCATTGCATTTGATCCCGATCATGTTATGCCTGCACTGACCCGAAAGTAATTCCTCCGAACTCTTAAAGATCCTCCGACCCTTTAAACGCTGGCCCCCTTAAAGAGCCCACGTGCTGGATCCGGGCGATTTTGGCCATGCCATCGAAGCAGCGAAAGTTGTTGGCGTCCACCTTCTGCGCCATGAAGAATTGGCCCCGGCATATACCGTGTGTATATTTTGGGTACGGTTGGTTATGAAATTGAAAACTGGTATGAATAGGGAATACCACCATGGTCGGCAAACAGCGCCGATCGGTATAAACTAACTGTTAGGAAACCCCGATGCGAGATCCGGTCAACAAACAAAGATATGGAGAAAAAATTGAAATTTGTCACCTTGAACAACTTTGTACTTGCCAACATGAAACCGCTGGAAATGACCGGTGTGGTAATGCGTATCTTCAGCTTTAGCCTGGTGAGCTGGATGGGTCCGGCCAGCCCCTTCATGTTTGTCTGGATTTTCAACACCATTGACGCAGTATTACTCACCTGGTGCGCGCGATTACGCCGGGACACCGCCTACACCACGCTTAACGCCTTTTGGATACTGGTTGGTCTGGTCGGAATTGTCCGGGCCGCCGGCCCGGTCACCTGACTGCAGGGCGGTTCCAGCTGCGTGCTTTCAAGCAGCGGCACCGCAACGTCAGCATGGGGAGAGTATCCAGCTGATTTGGCGATTGGGCAGAACCTCTCCTTGTCTGTTTCTTTTGGCAGCAGGGTTTGCGGCGGGCTTGCAGTATTCCGCGATCCAATTGGGCGAACGCCGCGGGCCCTGCCGAAGCAGTTCTTCTGTTGGTCAATGCTGCCCCGTGGCATACACTGTCCGCCTTTGAATTGTTTTCGACGAGGTGGACAGGCATGCAGCGCAACATACTCCCGCTCCTGGTTCTGGTTGGCACGTGCTTTCTATCACACACGGTTTTTCCTCAATCAACCGCCACGCCATCGCTTGATGTCCTCGAGGCCAGCATCTCCGAATTACAGGATGCGCTGGAATCTGGCGCGATTACTTCTGTGGATCTGGTGGACCAATACCTGGCCCGCATCGCGGCATACGATCAACAAGGCCCGGCGCTCAACAGCATCGTGCGCGTGAATCCCCAGGCACGCGAGCTGGCTGCCGCCTTGGATGCGGAGCGGCGACGCCAGGGACCGCGCAGCCAGCTGCATGGCATTCCCATTCTGGTGAAAGACAATTACAACACCGCCGATATGCCCACCACCGGCTCATCAGTGGCTCTTGCCGGTTTCGTTCCCAATGCCAATGCCACCCAGATCGACAAATTGCTGGCCGCCGGCGCCATCATCCTGGCAAAGACCAATCTGCACGAATATGCCTACGGGATTACCAGTATTTCCTCCTTGCTTGGACAGACACGCAATCCTTACGATCCGCGCCGGGTGCCGGGCGGCTCCAGCGGTGGTACTGCGGCGGCAGTTGCGGCGAGCTTTGGGGCGATAGGGCTCGGTTCGGATACCTGCGGCTCGATTCGCATCCCGGCGGCATTCAATAACCTGATCGGCCTGCGCCCGAGCAAAGGCCTGTCCAGTATCTACGGCGTGATGCCGCTGTCGCACACACAGGATGTTGCAGGACCGCTGGCACGCAGTGCCGAAGACCTGGCCATACTGCTGGATGTGGTGGTGGGTTACGACGCCAATGATCCCGCAACCGAATTGATGCAAAACAATCCTGCTCAGAATTTTCAGCAAAATTTGCAATCCGCAAACCTCGCACAACTGCGCATCGGCAAGCTCACCAGCTATTACACTGCTGCCGATCCTGCCATTCGCCAATTACTGGATACGGCGCTGTCCTGGCTGGAAGAACAGGGCGTGACAATCACCGACGTGGAGATTCCTGATCTTGGTGATCTGATCGGCAGGTCCGGATTGATCGGTCACGAGTTCAGGGTTGATCTGGACCAGTACCTCGCCACCTTTGGCAACGCCAGCATCGGGTCGCTGAATGACATTGTCGATCAGGGCCTGTATCACGCTGCGGTGCAGGGTGTGCTGGTGCGCAGTCGCGCCTCGGAACGCAATGAGGATGCCTATACTGTTGCCATAGCCGCGCGTGAGGAGTTGCGCAGTGCTATCGAACAGGTGATGCAAGTGCAGGATCTGGACTTCATCGTCTATCCACCCATCGCCGAACTGCAGGTGTTTACCGGCGAGAACCAGCCCGGCAATAACTGCAGCGTCAGCGCCAACTCCGGCCTGCCTGCGCTGTCACTGCCGGTGGGGTTCACACCTGGCGGCCTGCCGGTCGGCATGGAACTGCTTGGAGGCATGCTCACCGATGCGCAATTGCTTGCCCTTGGCTATGCCTTCGAGCAGGCGAATCCGGTGCGCGCAGCTCCATCCACCACGCCGCCGTTGGAAAATGGTGCAGCACCGGCAGCACAGATTGCGACAATGAATTTCTCTGCAGCCGGCATCTCGGTGCAGGGCACGATCACCGTCGATGTCACCACCAACGAGCTGCAGTACGCGGTCAGTGCGAACATCGACAATGGCGCAGAGCTTTATGCCGCCACGTTGATTATCGATGATGAGAGTGCCTTCGGCCTGACTGATCCCATCGTGCTCAATCTGCTCGGCCCACAGCGCAGCAATGGCAGCGGAACTCACTACATGAGTCCGGGTCTGCGTGAGGCTTTGCGTCAGGGGCGGGTGTATCTGAAGGTATTCGGCAGTTCCCTGCCGCGCGAAGGTGCAACGCTGCAGTTGCAATGATGCGGGGCTGTGTGATCCGCAAGGCTGCAGCTGTTTCGCCATTGTTGCAATAACGCTGCGCTGGGACTCGGATAAGAGACAAATTCTGGTTGGAGATATTTCGTGATATATCAAGGAACAATAAGATCTTGGATCTTTTTGACATGCCGCATTTTGTGTACGCCTATTTCAATCAGCGCTGCGATGACTTCTTGCAGCGGTGCCTGCGACGTTCCCCCATCCTCAGTAGCACTCGGCTTTAGAGTCCGGGGTTAACCGTATCTGATTTCATTGCCAGCTGTCTTGCATAAGCGGCTGGCGTCAATCCTCCCAACGCTTTTTTGGGTCGCTCTTCGTTGTACTC
>SXGR01599647.1_pt1 | contig 11366 bp, 10 predicted proteins | sample 3174711 | NCBI WGS metagenome assembly SXGR01 (sample SAMN11356860, study PRJNA531348) | freshwater metagenome | isolation source: freshwater sample F1-60 | place: China: Fuxian Lake, Yuxi | collected 2017-12-25
AATAGGCAGGCACCGTGATGACGGCCTCGGTGATGGTTTCACCCAATCGCATCTCTGCGTCTGCCTTGAGCTTGGCGAGGATGATGGCGGAGACTTCCGCCGGGCTGTACACGGCTGCATTCTGGCCTGAACCAATTTGGATGGCGGCATCGCCATTCTTGCCTTCCACCACTTTGTAGGGCATGCGCTTGGCTTCCTCACGCACCTCCGTGAACTTGCGGCCAATGAAGCGCTTGGCGGAATAGACGGTGCTCTCGGGATTGGTCACCGCCTGCCGCTTGGCGGCGTCGCCCACCAACCGCTCACCCGACTTGGTAAAGGCGACCACCGAAGGCGTGGTTCGTTTGCCTTCCGAATTCTCCAACACGACAGGTTGCCCCCCCTCCATGATGGCCATGCAGGAGTTGGTCGTGCCCAAATCGACTCCAAGTATCTTGCTCATACGTTCTCCTATTGGTTCGCACCGTCAGAGAATCTCGGTATCCCCAAAGCAGCAGCCATGCCATGCCGATTATTTTGTCCATTATCAATTGCAGAACAGTATGTTAAGAAACATTATCAGCCTGACATTCGCGTCCAATTATGCGACACGATGGCCCAATAGTGTGCCGTACTAATGGCTCAAGTGACACTTGCGAGCTCATCAAGTGGAGGGATGTGATAGGCGCCGGCTTGCGGTTTTTGGCCCTTCAAATACACTGCCCACATAAATGGACTGGCAGCAGGCGAGCGTGATGATCATCGTCGCTCTGACGATGGGATTATTTGCATGGAAAGGCCTTCGGCACTCCAAGGCTGATTTCCACAAGCAGACAGGTTGCGGCTGCGGCGGCGCCCCCAAGACGCCCTTCGTCATCACCGGCAAGAAGGGTGAATTACCTGTCGTGGTGACCAAAAATTCATGATGAGCCTTGTGAGTTTTGATTTCCAAATCCGTGCCGTATTGGGCGCGTGCCTCATTTCAGCGGGTGCCGGGCTTGCAGCGGAAGCTTCGCTCGCCGAGCAGCAACTTCAGGGGCGGGTATTCGTGCAGAAGCTTCTTCAGTTGGGACCGCGCCAGCCCTACGTGGGCGATGCAACATTGCGCCGCGTCGGGCCCAAAGGCGCGGAGCCTGTCCTGCGTGCAAATTTCCAGATTCTCCGTTTGGGTGACGCAGGCCCGTGGGTGAATTTTTACAAGATTGAATGGGGCGCCGTGCCGACCAATGCCGTCACCAGCTTTGCCGTGTTTCGACAGGCCGGCAAGCCGGCTGAGTATGCCTCCGGGGTGACCTTGGAGAATCTGGCTGCAGCACCCCGATTTCAGGGTGCTCGAACCATGCAATCCTTCGGCGGATCCGACTTTTGGCTGGCAGACTTTGGATTTGAATTCCTGGCATGGGAGGAGCAGCGAAAGCTGAAGGAGGAAATGTGCCGCAGCCAGATGTGCGTCGTGCTGGAGAGCCAGACCACCAAGCCCGCTCCGGGAGGATATACGCGCGTGGAATCGTGGATCGACAAGGAAACGAACGGGCTCATCCAAGCCTACGCCTACGACGCGAAAGGCGATATCATGAAGGTGTTTAAGCCCAAATCCTTTCGCAAGGTTGGTGGAGAGTGGCAGCTTCAGGAAATGGAGATTCGCAATGTCCAGGCGCGCACACAGACGGTGATCACCTTCAATCTCACCGCCAAGCCCCAATAGCCCCACGATGCGCTTTCTGCTGATCCCGGTGTTCCTCGGCGCCATCGGGTTCATTGTTCACCAACTGGTCCGGCACCGGCAGTCGATCGCGCCGGGCATGATGATGAGGCTCGTGGTGTCGGTTCTTCTGCTGCTGATGATGACCTGGGGCGCCACGTTGAAGTCGGGCGCGACCACTGCCGTCATGTTGCCGGCTGTCGTGCTGGGATTCATGTGGGGGTCCACTCTCGCCTCGGTGGCCGTGGACAAAGCTTCTGGACTGATGGTTGCCGCGAACGGCGATCCCCCCGATTATTCAGAGGTCGAGGCTAGGCGCAGGCGCGGTGACGCCACCGGCGCCTTGGCGGCCATTGCCTCCCAACTCCAAAAGTCTCCTGACGACTTTGAAGGCCAACTCCTCACGGCACAGATTCAAGCGGAAAACTTGCGCGACCTTGTAGCCGCGACTGCCACTGTGGAGCAATTGCTCACGCAGCCCAAACACAGTCCCTCCCAGATCTCCCGGGCGCTCAACGCGCTTTCAGAATGGCAGCTGAGCCTCGGTCGGGATCGCGAGGCGGCGAAGGCCACGCTGCAACGGTTAGTGGATCGTTTTCCAGGCACTGCCATGGCTTTGCGCACTGCCCAGCGCGTGGCGCGCATGTCCAACAGCTTTGAGGCCGACCAGCCCGGATCCGTGGGCCAGCTTGTTTCGGATTGCATGAAACATCTGGAGGCTCACCCGCTGGACAATCACACACGCGAAGTGCTGGCGGAAGTCTATCTTCGGCGCTACGACCGGCCGGACCTCGCGTTCATTGAGCTCAACACCCTAGTTGGCACGCCTCACCAATCCCGCGAGGACATTGCGCGCTGGCTGCACCAGGCAGCCGACTGGCACCTGGAACTGGGCAATACCCAGTCGGCGCGCGTGGCATTAGAGGAAATCGAAACGCGCCTTCCCGGCCATGTCCTAGCCGAAAGGGCGCGTGAGCGGATCTTCCTTTTAAAGGATCGCCTTTCGGCCTGATCCGCCTACTTGTTCTCCTGTTCCACCAAGTTCTTGAAAGTGTCCTCGGCCAAGCTCGCCGCCAAGCGAATGTCCGGGTTGCGTCCTGCCACGAGGTAGGAGGATTCGGTGCGAACCTGGTAGGTGACGCGGCTGATGCCTTCCGCCTCTGCATCCTGCTCCACCTTCACCCACACGTGGCGGGTGTTGATGCGCGCGCTGAGCACATTGCGCGTGGCGTCCTCGCTGGTCAGCGTGCCGGCGTCCTTGAGCGTCTTGCGCACCGCGGGCAGCACGATGTTCAAGGGACGGTCGTAGCGTCGCACCAGCTTGTCGCCGGTGAACACGTTGGGGGTGAAGCGAGACTCACCGCTCTGCGTGGCATAACACCCTGCGAAGCCCAGTGCGCAAAGCAGTCCGACCTGTAGAATCGATTGTTCCAACCTCATGGCATGGCTAGTATTCATGGTTTCATGAGCCGTGTCGATGGCAAGCTATTGACATTGCGCCCTGGATCGCGTGGATAAGACCCTTCACCATCTCCCTGGGTTCATGGCTTCACGGGAATGTTATCCCCCGATGGCGTCACCCAGTCGCGCGATTGGAGCTTGGGGCGGAAGGCGTCCGCCAGTGCCAGCGCCTCGTCCCGCTGTCCGGGTTCGAGCTTGAGCGCAATTTCCTCGCAGTACTTGGCGGCCTTCTCGTGGCCGCCCTTCGCCGACAGGGCGATCCATTTGTAGGCCTGCACATAATCCTGCTGCACACCCGCGCCGTGGTAGTAGAACAACCCAAGGCTGATCTGCCCCACCGACAACCCCTGCACGGCGGCCTGACGGTACCACTCGGCCGATTTTAGGAAATCCTGGCGCACACCGTGGCCCCCCTCGTACATCCATCCCAGCACGGCCTGGGCGTAGGCATTGCCTTTCATCGCGGCCTTCTCGTACCACTCGGCGGCGGCGATGAGATCGGCCTTCACCCCGCGACCATCGCGGTGCATCGCGCCCAGATTGTGCATGGCCAGCGTGTAGCCACGTTCCGCCGCCCTGTGATACCAGTGGAGCGCCTTTTCATAATCGCGCGAGGTGCCCAACCCCTTTTCGAACAGGTAGCCCAGGCTGTTCATGGCATGGACGCTGCCCAGTGTGGCCGCGCGCTCATAGAATCCGCCCGCTTCGCGGTCGCTCTGTTTTACACCCAGCCCCCGTTCGTGCATCACTCCCAGGTTGTGCAGGGCATGAGGATTGTCCTGTTCGGCGGCGCGCCGGAACCAGCGGACGGCCATCGCCGGATCGGCCTCGGTGCCGCGGCCATCGCGCAACAGGTTGCCCAGATTGTTCTGGGCGTAGGCGTTTCCGGGCAGTTCCTTGCCGGTCAGCAGATCCGATTTGGATTCGGCGGCCTGCTGATACCACTTGAACGCCTGCACATAATCCTGCGGCACGCCGCGCCCGTGTTCGTGCATCCAGCCCAGGTTGGTCCGTGCGTGGTCGTTGCCTTGCGCCGCGGCGCGGGTGAACCACTTGACGGCCTCCGCATCGTCCTGCCGCGTGCCCCGGCCGTCGCGGTAGAGGCACCCCAGGTTGTTCTGCCCCATCGAGTGGTTTTCGTTCGAAGCCAGGCGGTACCATTGCACAGCCTGATCTAGGTCCGGCTTGACGCCCGTGCCGGTTTCGTAGCGCCAGGCCAGATGCGCCATCGAGGCGGCGTTGCCGGCCGATGCGCTCTTGTGGAGGTCGGCGAGGCGAAAGTGGGGGTCTTGCGTTCCCGCCCCAGCTCTCTCTGGGCCCGTGCGAAGGCTTCCGCAAGCCAAAGCCCACGCGGCGGCGCAGACGATGACAATGCAGCAGCAGCTTGGGCCTGAATTCATTTCTCCCTTCCTTGTGGGCGGAGTGTGGCGCCGTGTATGCCAAAGGCAAGCCGCAGCTATTCACCACGGCGTCTTTAGCCGCGTCTGCCACGGAATTTGACCCTTGCGGGCGCTTCATGCCATGCTCTTGGCGCATGGGAAATTCGTTCGGCGAGCGTTTCCGCGTTTCCACCTGGGGCGAGTCGCATGGCGGCGGTGTGGGGGTGGTGGTGGACGGGTGTCCCCCACGATTGGCGCTCACAGAGGCAGACATTCAGCCGGATCTGGACCGCCGACGGCCGGGCCAGTCGCGCATCGTCACGCAGCGTCAGGAGCCGGACCGGGTGCGAATCCTCTCCGGAACCTTTGAGGGTCTGACCCTGGGCACCCCCATCGCCATGCTGGTGGACAACACCGATGCCCGAAGCGAAGCGTACACGGAGATGGCCTCCAAGTTTCGCCCCTCCCACGCCGACTACACCTATCAGGCAAAGTTTGGCATTCGCGCGTGGCCCGGCGGCGGACGCACCAGCGCGCGCGAAACCATCGGGCGCGTGGCCGCCGGCGCCGTCGCCCGCAAATGGCTGCGCGAAGAGTTCGGCGTGGAAATCGTCGCGTGCGTCTCGCAGGTCAAGGAAATCAAGGCGGTCGTGGCATTGGAGAAGCTGACCCTGAGCCAGGTGGAATCCAACATGGTGCGCTGCCCGGATGGCGCCGCCGCGAAGCGGATGATCGCGCTCATCGAGTGCGTTCGAAAGGCAGGCGACAGCGTGGGCGGCGTGGTGAGCTGCGTGGCGCGCGGTGTGCCGCCGGGCTGGGGTGAGCCGGTGTTTGACCGGTTGGAGGCCGATCTTGGAAAGGCCATGCTGAGTTTGCCCGCCAGCAAGGGTTTTGAAATCGGCTCGGGGTTTGAGGGCGTGTTGCTGACCGGTCGGGAGCACAACGACGCCTTTCGCATGCGCGCGGGCCGGGTGCGCACCCCCACCAACCGCTCGGGCGGCGTGCAGGGTGGCATTTCCAATGGCGAGCCGCTCTATTTTCGCGTCGCCTTCAAGCCGACGGCGACCATCCTCATCCCACAGCAAACCGTGACGGCAGAGGGCCGAAACACAATTCTCAAGGCGCGCGGGCGGCACGACCCCTGCGTGTTGCCGCGAGCCGTGCCCATGGTGGAGGCGATGGCGGCGCTGGTGCTGGCAGATCACGCGCTGCGCCACCGCGCTCAGTGTGGCCGCTAAAAGGGCGCGCGCATACTTTCGAACCACCAGCGCCAGAGTGCGTGCCCGCCAAAGACCCAAAGGGCGGCTGCCACGGCGATGAACGGGCCGTAGGGCATGCGCCCGGTGTATTCGCCGCGCTGGATGGCCATCAGCGTCACGCCCACCAACGCGCCCAGGAGCGCACTGGCCATGAGCGAAAACACCGTCGCCTGCCAGCCCAGGAACGCGCCGATGGCCGCCATGAACTTCACGTCTCCCAGCCCCATGGCCTCGCGAGGGACGATCACCTCTCGCGTCTCGACCTCCAGGTGCGGCACCTCCTCCGGCCGGAACGACTCCGATCCTATCGTGAGGCGAGTCATCGTCAGGCGCACATCTACGTCCGTATAACACCTATCTAGCAATTCCACGCGAGAGGCGTGCAGCGTGACGGCGTCAGACTCGCGATAGAAGATGTCCTCGTAGGGCATTTCGCCGTCGGCAAAACGCAGCGCCGACTCGGCAAACAAAAGCCGCTCGCCCGGTTCCAGCGTGTAGGTTTGCCTGCCGAAGAGCCATTTGCCCACGCGCACCACCGCGTAGACCATGGCGCCGCCCACCACGCACCCCAATGCGCTGCGTGCCAGGGCCGATGCGGGCGCAAGCGGCATCACGGAGTCGAGCGAGAGCAGTCGCGATGAGACGAGCGAGGCGGCCAGTCCTGCCGCCATGCCGCCGTAGGTGATGCGGTCGGGGATGATGTAGTGGTCCAGATCAATGAACGTGGCGGTGATCAATCCCGCCAGAAACACGCACAACACGGCTGCCGCCAGAAACGCTGCGGGGGTGAGTTGCGCTGCCGACCCCATGCGCAGCCAGGCGGCTGCAAAGAGAAGCCCCGTGAGCAGCTCCACCATGGGATACCGCCAGGGGATGGGAGCGCGGCAATTTGCGCAGCGCCCCTTAAGCCACAGCCACGCCAAGAGAGGAATGTTCAGGCGCCAGGGAATGGGGCTCTGGCACTTCGGGCAATGCGAGGGCGGGCGCAGCAAACTTTGATCGAGCGGCATCCGGTGGATGCATACGTTGAGAAAGCTGCCCACGATGCAGCCGAACACAAAGAAGGTCACCGGCACGAAGGCGTCGGTTGCGCGCAGCCAGAAGTCACCGGGCATACACCGCCTCCTTGAGCGCCGCGCGCATGGGGCCGATGGGCGCGGGCCGCCCCGCCCAGATTTCCAACGCGGCCGCACCCTGGCGCAGGAGCATTCCCAGACCATTGGCCGTGCGACAACCCGCAGCCGCGGCCGCCTTTAACAGTTGTGTCTGCACGGGCCTGTAAATCATGTCGTACACGGCGCCCGCGCGGCGCAGGGAAAAGCAGCGCTCATCCCACGGGGGATCATCGCCGGGTCCCAGTCCCAGCGACGTGGCGTTGACCATCAGATCCACCGGCGCGTCCGGATAGCCGATGGAAGTCGCCGTGTCGGGATAGCGCGAGCGCAGCTCAAGCGCCAGCGACTGGGCCTTCGCCACCGTGCGGTTCACCAGGTGCAGCGCGGCGACGCCTTCGGCGGCCAGCCTCAATGCCGCCACCCGGCCTGCGCCCCCCACTCCCAGCAGCAGCACTCTCGCGCCACGGAGTTGCAACTGCAGATCTTCGCGCAAGGACGCAGCAAGGGCGTCGGCGTCGGTGTTAAATCCATGGGCGCGCGTCGGCAGGGCGGCTGAGTCGGGCAGCATGCCCAGCGGCCGCCAGGCACCGGAGGCGTCGAGTCCCTCAAAGCGCACGGTGTTGACCGCGCCCCATTGCCGTGCGCTCTCATCAAGCGCATCCATCATCTCCATGGCCAGCACCTTGTGCGGCACGGTGAGGTTGACGCCGATGTAGCGCATGGCGCGGGCGCCGGCGAGTGCCTGGCGCAATTCATCGGGGCGCACCTCGAAGGCCAGATAACGCCAGTCCAAGCCCAGCGCGGCGATGCCCGCGTTCTGCATGGCGGGCGAGGCCGAGTGGCGCACCGGCTGCCCCAACACGGCGCACACGCGTGTCGCGGCGCTGACAGGCTGGGGGTGCGGCGGCACGCGCGAAACCTAAAGACGGTGCGCCGAAGTTCCAAGCGCCAAGTTGTGGCGCCAAGGTGCTAGGCACTCACTCGTCCTGCACGCCGGGGGGCAGGGGATGTTCCAACGCGTCGCCCATGGCACGCAGCAGGCTCATCTCGTCCTCGTGCACGAGGCCATCGTGGCTCACGGCGGTCGCGCAGGCTTCCATAAGCCGCTGCTTGTGCTGCATGGGTGCGGCGGCAAGCGCATCGAGCGCGGCATCGAGATGGGCCAGGTTGCATTCGGCGATGGGCCGCAGCACCCGCTGCGCCTCGGGCAGGTTCATCACGGCGGCACCGGCGGCGAAGGCTGCGGCTTGGTCGCCGGATCGTGTCTGCCCCAGATGCGAAAGGGCCGAGAGCAGCAACGCACACTGGGGCACAAGTGCGCCCTCATCGGGCGCCACCGCCTTTGAGGGCTTTCCAAGGAACCGGGGATCGAGGTGGCGGCAGAGGGATTTCTTGAGGGCGAACTCGAAGAGGTCAATCATGGCATCGGCCTCGATGAGCCCATCGACGCATTGCCGAAACTGCCGGTACTGGTTCAGTGACATCCGGCCCAGCGCCGCCGTGGCGAGAGTGGCCAGCGGCAGATGCAAGCGGGAGGGCAGGGCGTCGACCTGGGGGTGCAGCCGCGCAACTTCAAACCTCACGGCCTCCGGTGCGAACTCTTGCAGCGCCCGAAGCTGGGCCTCGCGCACCGACTGGCGGGCGTCAAGCAGCAGCGCAAACACGATGGCCGATGCGCCAAGCGGTTCCTCAACCGCCTGCAGCAGCGGCGCGGGCAATTCGGAGAGCAGGCGCGATGCGTGCCGGAGTTGCAAGGGTTTCGGCGCGGTTGGACGCGCCGAAAATTGCCGCAAGGCTGCAACGGGGGCCAGTGCCGCGCTGGCCGCGTGTTCGGCTGGGGCAGACTGGGTGGCGGCGGCGATCTCGGGATTAAACTGCGGATCCAGAAGGCGGATGCGTTCCTCCAGCGGCGGGTGGGTGGCGAAGAGGCTGTCCAGCGCCGAGGCGAAGAACATGTGCGAAAACGCCGACGCGTGCGAGTTGCCAATGGTTGAGCCGGTGGGGTAGCCGCCAATTTTCTTGAGGGCACCGGCAATGCCGGCGGGGTTGCGCGTGAACTGCACGGCGGAGGCGTCGGCCAGATATTCGCGCTGCCGCGAGATCGCAGCCTGAATGGCCCGCGAAAAAATCTGTCCCACCCAGCCGATGATGAGCAGGCCCAGGCCCAGCAGAAGGAACATCGCCGTGCTCTGGCCTCCTTCCCTGCTGCGAGAGTGGCTGCTGCGTCCGCCAATTTCAGCCAGCACGCGGCCCACCAGCGCCAGCCCCATGATGCCGTAGAGCCAGCCGGTGAGCTGGATGGTGCGCCGCCTGTCGCCGTTGAGGATGTGGCTGAATTCATGGGCCACCACGCCCTGCAATTCGTCGCGCGTGAGCTGGTCCAGGCAGCCGCGCGACACGGCCACGGCGTAGTCGTCGGTCGTGTGGCCGGCAGCAAAGGCATTGATGCCTTCCTCCTCCTCCAACACAAAGACGGCAGGCATGGGCACCCCTGAGGCGATTGCCATCTCCTCGACCACGTTGAGATAGCGCCGTTCGGCGGGATCGTGGGTGCCCCGCTCCAGCGGGCGCCCGCCACAGAGCTCGGCCACGGCACTGCCGCCGGCTGAGAGGCTGGAGTTTCCCACCGCGACACCGATGAGGATCACCAGCATCGTCCCGCCCAGGGAGAGCAACATGAGGCCGGGATTGAAGAGGCCCTCTCCATGAGTGAGGGCGACGGCGAGAACCACATGCACAGCGGCAACGATGCCGGCCACCGCCATGCCGTAGAGCAGCAACAGGCGACCCGTGTTGGTGCGGGCCTGCTGCTGTCGCTCGAAAAAGTCCATGGCGGGCACCCGGGCCGCGGTCATGGGCTATGCGAAGGAAACCTTGGGGGCCTCGCGCTCGGTGAGATTGGTGATCTCGAAGAGCGCCGCCTCCGCGAAGCCCAGAAGGTTGGCGATGAGCACGGCGGGGAACTGCTCGCGCTGGGTGTTATACGTCATCACCGAGTCGTTGTAGCTCTGCCGCGAGAAGGCCACCTTGTTCTCGGTCGAAGTCAGTTCTTCGGTGAGGTTCATCATCACCTGGCTGGCCTTGAGATCCGGATACTGTTCACTCACGACGAGCAGCCGCGAGAGGGCGCCTGAGAGGCCGCTTTCGGCGGCCGAGAGCGACTGCATGGCCTTGGCATCGGCGGGATCGGCCGCGGCGGCGCGCGCGGCCGCGATGGCGATGTTGCGCGCCTCCGTCACCTTCACCAGGGTGTTGTGCTCGTGGCCCAGATAACCCTTGGCCGTCTCCACCAGATTGGGAATCAAATCGTACCGGCGCGTGAGCTGCACGTCGATCTGCGCAAAGGCGTTTTTGAAGGCATTCCTGAGTTGTACGAGCTTGTTGTACACCGCCACGCCGTAGAGCGCGACGATGGCAATCCCGGCCAACAAAGCGATGGCGATAATGGCCAGAACGCCGCCGGCGGAGGCAAGGGTGGTGATCATAGTGCTTGGGATGGGTTGACGGGCCGTGACACTGCCGCAAGGCCGGCGGAACCGCAATGCAATTTCCGCCAGAAAGAGAGCCCCGTTTCGGCTGCGGGATTGACGAGAGGGGGCTCACTCCTAAGATGCCTCCGTTTTAACGCATGAGCAGCCCCGCCTCCTCCCACGCCCACTCCGAGTTTGTTCCCTCTGCCGCGACTTCCGCCCAAGCCCACGTGAGGTCGATGGAGGAGTACCGCGCGCTGGCGGCGCGCGCCGCGGCTGATCCCGACGCGTATTGGGCGGAACAAGCCGCGCGCCTCTCATGGTTCCAGAAATGGGATCAAGTCAGCGCGTGGGACTTTCGCACCGCGGATATCCAGTGGTACCTCGGCGGCAAACTCAACGCCTGTTACAACTGCGTGGATCGGCACGTGGAGGCCGGACACGGCGCGGTGAAGGCACTGATCTGGGAGGGCAACGATCCCGCTGAGACGCGCGCTTTGACCTATGCCGAATTGCACGAGGCCGTGCAGCGCGCGGCCAACGCGCTCAAGGCGCTGGGGGTTGTCAGGGGTGACAGGGTCTGCATCTACCTGCAGATGATCCCGGAGCTGGCGGTGGCGGTGCTGGCGTGTGCAAGGATCGGCGCCGTCCACTCCGTGGTGTTTGGCGCATTCTCGGCCGACAGCCTGGCCACGCGCATCAACGATTGCGGCTGCAAGGTGATCATCACCCAAGACACCGGCGTGCGTGGCACCAAGCTCGACATCCCGATGAAAGCCAACGCCGACCGGGCTGCGGCGCTCTCGCCTTCGGTCGAGAAAATGCTGGTGGTTCGGCGCACGGGCAGCGCCGTTGCGATGGATCCGGTGCGTGATGTGTGGTGGCACGACGCTCTGGCGCAAGCGCCGGCGCAATGCCCGCCCGAGGCGATGGACGCGGAGGACCCTCTCTTCATCCTTTACACGAGCGGCTCCACCGGCAAGCCCAAGGGCGTGCTGCAC
>SXGR01279043.1_pt1 | contig 11365 bp, 12 predicted proteins | sample 3174711 | NCBI WGS metagenome assembly SXGR01 (sample SAMN11356860, study PRJNA531348) | freshwater metagenome | isolation source: freshwater sample F1-60 | place: China: Fuxian Lake, Yuxi | collected 2017-12-25
CGACGAGAGAGGCGCTCATGCCTGGTAGGGCCTTCTCCAAGTCTGACTTGGACTTGGTGAAGAAGTGGATGAAGTCTAGGTTCGCGGAGAGTTTGGAGAGGCGGGTTGCGCCAGGCGGCAAAGGGCCGAGGGTCTTGTCGTACCCACTGGGGGCGTTGAGGATGCACAGCTTGTGGCCCGCCTTGATGCCTAGCTTGTCGACAAGGGAACGTGCGGAGTATCCAGCCATGGTTTGCGGAGACCTCTCCCTCATATCCCTCCCCTTTAAGAGAGGGACGACTTCTCATTCAACGACAATCGTCGGTTGCGGGTCTTACACCGGAATCGCGCGGGTAACAGCGTTGCCTTCTGCGAAGGGGAAGCAGGCCATAGCGTGAAGCCCACCCAAGCCGCCACCGACGAGGATGATGAACTGGTCGGGGCGCTCAGCCAACGGCACCTCGCCGTTCACGATGCGCTTGCGGTCTTCCATCCAGGGGAAGAGGACAGGCGGGAAATAGCTGATGGGGATGTGCCTCGTCACCTCTAGCAGATACTCCTTGGCATCCTGGATGGACCAGCCATCGCGGGAGACGATATAGGCGAAGTCGGGGCAGAGGACGAGGATGATTTCCCCGGAGCCTGGATAGCCCAGCACCTTATTGCTGGCGGGGATGCAGAGGGAATGGCCCAGGACTTTCAGCAAGTCCTTTGCCGATTTGCAGTTCACGTCCTGGATATTCGTCGGCCCTTGGGAGCCGTAGACGGTGACGCAGCTCTCCTCCAGCTTGAAGCCGCGCTGGACGTGGAAGGGAGGCCAGGGGCTTTTCTCCTCCCACTCGCCGATGCATGCGGTGATGCGCCCCGGCTGGCCCATGGTGGACTTGCTGACGATGCCTTCGATCGAGCCGCCGACGTTGCGCATGACAAGGCGCACGGCACGGCCGATGGTGGCATTGGCGCGGAAGTTGCCGCCGCCAAAGAGGGAGTAGCCGCAGTTGACCCCAAGCTGGGTGCGGACCGGGCCGTTCAAGATAAGCATCGGCGCGACGCTGCTGGTGGTGGTGTTCACGGCATAGAGGTTGAACTTCGGGTCGGAGCAGGCCTCGATCGCCGTGACGATGGTGGGCATGTACTCCGGCTTCGCGCCCGCCATGCCGGCGTTGAGGGCGATCTTCTCGATCGTGGCCGGCGCGTTGTTGGGCGGTATGGGCGCGACGACCTCCTGCGCCCCGCGATTGGAGCCCGCGACCATGCGCTCCACGCGTTCGCGTGTGGGCGGGACAACGGGCAGGCCGTCTATCCATCCCTGGTCAGAGGCGTAATCGTAGAAGGCGTCGATGTCGTCCGTGTTCAGCGTATGCGTCTTGGAGGTGGTGTTGGACATGGGATTGTGAAGGAGTCTTACGGCTTCTTCTCGGTCAGGGCGCCAGCCACTTCGTTGTACTTCTCCTTCGCCAGTTTCAGGATCTCCTCTTTCGGGAGTGGTTCAAAGGGGTGGGGCAGAACGACCATGGGGATGTTGGGCCGGTTGCGGGCGCGCAAGAGGCTCTGGGCCAGCTTCACAAACTCGCTGGTGACGATGAGGACAGCTGGCTTCCCCTGGTCTGCGATGGTGATCGTGTCGTGGACACTCCACGCGGTGCAGGACCCTCAGGCAGCCAAGCCGACGACGACAGCATCGACGCTTGAGGCAAACTCCTTGAGCTTGCGAGTGTCCTCGGTGTTGCTGGCCGTGGTGCGGCTCGTCGGGTGGTAGTGCTTCACGTCCTGCACTTCGAAGTTCGCCCGGACCTGCTTATCGACCTCTTCGCACCAGATATCGAAGTTCTTCCAGTCGACGCGGAATCCGATCTTCTTACCGTGCAATGTGCCAAGCGTGTGAAGCTCTATGCCCTTGACCTCAGGCATCACTCCTGTGGGGTCAAGGATGACCAATTGGGCCATAGGCACCTCCGCTGTTTGGGCGGCATTGTAGCACGGGGAGCGCCGCCGGAAGGCTGTGGCTCTTACCCGAGGCCGTAGACTTTTGCCGCCGTCTCTCTTGTGAGCTTGCGCACGGTGGCCGGGTCCAGCTTGTGCTGCATCTCGGCGACGGCCTTGCGAGAGTTGGGAAAGGTGCTATCGACGTGGGGATAGTCGGAGGCCCACATGACGTTGTCGGCGCCGATGTCACTGAGAAGCTTGATGCCGATATCATCTTCCTGGAAGGTGGCGTAGACCTGGCGCTTAAAGATTTCGCGCGGGTGGGTCTTCAACTCCCAGTTCTTCACGATGCTGCCATACTTCACGAACTCCATATCGAGGCGATAGAGGACGTACGGGATCCAGCCGAGGCCCGATTCGCCAAGGACGAACTTGAGCTTGGGGTGACGCTGCAACGCGCCGGAGAAGACCATGGAGACGAGGACTTCATCAAGCTGCATAGGCGAGACGGCGGCAAAGGCGGCCACGGTCCATTCGCCTGGGACGGCCTTGATGGAGTGGCAGCCGCCGCCGAGGTGGACGTTGAGGGCGATGCCCGTCTCCTCCGCCGCCTGCCAAAGGGGTTCCCACGCAGGGTCGATGATAGAACGCTGGGCATGGAAGAAGCTGGCAACGACGCCTGTATGGCCCAGCTTCGCGACGCGGCGCACCTCATCGGCGGCGGCCTGGGGCGTTTGCATGGGCAGATAGGCCAGGAGGCAAAGGCGCTTGGGGCTGGAGGCGTTGAACTCGGCGGCGAAGTCGTTGTAGGCGAGCCAGCATGCCCCCGTCAGCTCTGGGTCTTTGATGCGGATGCCAGTGACAGGGCCGTAGATGACTGAGCCGTAGATGCCATCGGCGTCCATGTCCTGGAGACGAAGGCGCGGCGTGGAGGGACGCCAGGGGCCTTCAGGAAGGCCGGCGCGCTGGACGGCGTTGGGGTGCGGAGGATTAGGAATAAAGCCGCTCATCCCCATCGTCTCGCCATCGGCCTGCCAGAGTTCGCCCTGGGGCGTTTTCACAACCTTGGGGGCGCGCGCCTTCCATTTAGATGACAGGCGCTCCTCAAAGAGCTTGGGAGGGATAGCCCAGATATCGAGATGGTCATCGGCTGAGACGATGTTGTAGTCGATCATTCATTGCTCCCTGGAATTACCAGCCTTCTTTTTTCGCCAATTCCGCTGCGGCCTTCGCCATCTGCTTCGGCGGGACGTCTCTCACGTGGGTTCCGATATGCCAAGCATGGCCGAATGGGTCGATGATGCTTCCCACACGGTCGCCGTAGAACTTGTCTTCCATCGCCTCTTTAACCGTCGCGCCGCCAGCGACTGCCCTCTTGAATGTCGCATCGGAATTCGGCACGTATAACATAATCGTCACCGGTGTCCCACCGATCGTCTCCGGTCCCTTGTAGCCCATCTCGACGTGTTCATCGGCGAGCATGATGTGCGAATCGCCAATCTTGATTTCGGCGTGTCCGATTAGGCCGTTGGGACCAGGCATCCGCATAAGCTCAGTCGCGCCGAAGGCCTTCTTGTAAAAGGCCAACGCGGCCGCGGCGCCGCGGATGATGAGATAGGGTGTTACCGCGTGATAGCCCTTGGGAATCGGGGCAACCTTTTTGGTGACCTTCTTTTTTGCTGGCATGTTTGCCCTCCGGTCTGGTGTGATGGGGTGATTATAATGGCACATAACGAGTAAATCGACGACACGTACCCGTATCTGACGCGGTTCGCCTGCACGTAAGAGCGTGTTAGCATCCGGCCATTGGAGGAGGTCCACATGGGTAAGAACGGGTTCACGATATTCGACTGCGACGGGCATCTCGCCGAGCCTCGGGACCTATGGGACCGCTACATAGACCCGAAGTTTCGCGACCGGGCGAACGCCACCCTCTCCATCTACGACTTCCCCAGCGGCAGCTCGGGCTTCATGCTGGAGGGGCGGTGCGTGCAAAAGGGCGTGGAGGCGGTGACGTTTGCAGGGAAGGACCCGGCCTCATTCAAGGGACGCTACTGGGAGCAGGGCGAGCCCGCCGCCTTTGACCCAAAGAAGCGCGTCAAGGCGATGGACTCGGAAGGCATCAGCATGGCGGTGGTCTACCCCAGCTTTGGCGGCGTTCTTGGCGGCGTGAGCGATGCCACCCTGGCCTACGAGATGGCAAAGGCCTACAACAACTGGGCGACGGACTTCTGTAAGCAGGCGAATGCCAAGCGCGTCTATGGCGTAGCGATCGTGCCGCTCCAAGATGTGGGGCTGGCGATCACGGAAGTGCGGCGGGCAGTGAAGGAACTTGGGTTCAGGGCTGTGATGGTGCGCCCGAACCTCTATCGCGGCCTCTCCCTGGAGCATCCGCACTTCGACCCCTTTTGGCGCGAGTGCGAGGCGCTGGACGTGGCCGTGGGCTACCACCCGTTCCCGTTCCCTGATGTGGAGGGTGTGAATACGATGCTGGGCGACCTGGCGACGCTCCCTGGCACCAAGAGCATGATGGGCGATATGCTGGCGTTGCCCCTGGACAACATGATCACAATGGCGCGGCTGATGTTCGGCGGCGTCTTTGACAGATTCCCAAAGATGCGGTCGGCGTTCCTGGAATCGAATGGCAGCTGGGCGGCCATGCTCATCGACCGGATGGACAAGCGCTTCAACCGGGGACAGACCTACCAGAAGCAGATCAAGACGCCCCCATCCGAGATACTGGAGCGGCAGTGCTACATCGCGCTCGACGGCGATGAGAAGGCGCTGCCGTACGTGGGCAAGCTCATCGGCGAGAACGTCATTATCTGGGCTTCCGACTTCCCCCACTTCGACGGGCATTTCCCCGGCGCAGCGGCGGAGGCCGTGGAGGGATCAGAGAAGCTGGGGCGGCGCGCACAGCAGAAGTTCCTTGGGGAGAATGCATCCCGGTTGTACAAGATAGCGATGCCGGTGAAAAAATAGACGACGCGTCTTAGAGTATTTAAAAGGCCCTTCCGCTTGAAGCGGAAGGGCCTTTTGCTGAACCGTTCTTGAGGGGATCTGTCTTGACTTGAAGAAGGGAATGCCCTCTTCTGCCCCGTGCTTACTTCTTAAAATTCCAAACTTGTGCATTCATGGGCGGAGGAGGAGCTGAAGGATTCATCCCGTGCACCTCCACCAGAATCTTCTCCAGAAACCATTTATCGATAGGATCCTTTGAGGTCATGAAATGCTGAAAGACCTTTTTGATATCCTTTGCCTCCCAATAAACGACGGCATACTCACCCATCGGTGTTGATTGAAGCCACACCTGCTCCTTGACCAATCCAGCCTTTTTTCGAGATGCGGCCGTTTCCTTCTTCCTCGGACCCAACATCTCGGCGATGTACTGCTTCCAAACCGCCGTCTTTCCAGCTTTCACCGGCTGAATGAATCCATAGCTCTCCATACCTGCACTCCCCTTTCAATGTTCTAAAATCGCCAGGCGATGCCTGGTCTTCAACCCAACGAAGATACGAGCCTCCCGTTAGCGGGATATTGCGGCCATGCGCGTTAAAGCGATGGCCTCTCACAACCGCTTAGCCCTCCGCCTACCTGGACTTGAAGAAGGGAATGACCTCTTCGCCCCAGAGGCGTAAGGCTTCCATGACCATCGTGTGGGGCATGCCGCCAACCTGGAACTGACACATGAGGCGGTTGACACCGGCGGCTTCGAACTCCTTCACCGTGTCGATGCAGTCCTTGGGATCGCCGCAGATGACCATCTTTTCGCCATAGACATAGTCCCAGTTGGGGTTCGTCCACCACGTAGGAAGGTTGGCGTGGCGTGACTTCTCCTCATCGGTCTTCGGCGTGAAGAACTCGATGAGCTTGCTGAAGTACCACATCTCATAGGACTTCATCTGGTCGATCGCCTGCTTGGTCGTCTTGGCGCAGTGGACGGGGACGAGGGTATTGATCTGCAGAGGGCCAAGGGTCTTCTCATGCCCTGCCTTCTTCCAAGACTGAATCGCCGTCGGCAGTTGCGCCGCCATCTGGTCAAGGGGCGTCACGGCGGTTTGAGGCATGATGTGCATCCCAAGGCGGGGATACATCTCGTAGGAGTCCGGGCTGCCGCAGGCGGCGAACATCCGGGGCCCGGGCTTCTGGATCGGCTTGGGCACAACCGTGATAGGGACCGGAATCTTATAGAACTTGCCATTATATGTGAAGTTATTCTTGGTCCAGCAGGTCTTGATGATGTCGATGCACTCGAAAAAGAGGTCGCGGTTGAGGTCCTTGGTTGCGCCTTGGGCGTGGGGCTTATCGAAGGTGAGAAACTCCGGGGTGAAGGCGCCGCGCCCGACGCCAAAGTCGTAGCGGCCATCGGTCAGGCAGTCGATGGCGGCGATCTTTTCGGCGGTGCGAACCGGGTGATCGATGGGCAGCAACTGAACTCCTGTGCCCAGGCGAATAGTCTTGGTGCGCTGGGAGGCGGCGGCAAAGAGTATCTCCGGGCATGAGGAGTGGGAGTAGCCGGGGTTGAAGTGGTGCTCGACGGAGTAGGCGGAGTCGAAGCCCATCTTCTCGGCGAACTCGATCTGGGTGAGGGCGTTGTGCCACATGTCCCGTTCGTTGTAGCCAGCTTCAGGGACTTCCAGCTCAAAGAAGATGCCGAAATTCATCGTCATAGTGTCCTCCTAACATAGGACAATGAGAGTGAGCCGCGGCAAACCTGCGACTGGGCGCCATTCAAACATAGGGGGATAGACCAGTCAAGGGTGAGATGGTACCCACGGTAAGGAGCAAAGAGAAGTGAACAGCAGGACAGGCAAGCGCGCCCGTGGGACATCCCGCCGCACGCGGCATGCGTATCCATAAGCAAGCCGGCACATCAGTTGCCTTGCCGAGGCTAGTGGTTGCGGATATAATCAACGGGTTTTTGGCGAACCGGATATCCCTTAGACCAGCCGGACGCCATATCTACTTAAAGAAAAGCAATGGTACGACGCCTTGATCGAAGTTGAGCATCTCACAAAGTATTACGGCGACTTTATCGCCATAGAGGACGTTTCGTTCACCGTCCAAAAGGGCGAAATCGTCGGTTTCCTCGGCCCCAACGGAGCCGGGAAGACGACGACGATGCGGGTGATGACGGGGTTCCTGCCGCCAAGCGAAGGGACCGTCCGCATCGCAGGGTTCGATATCCTGAAGAACTCCCTGGAAGCGCGCCGCAATGTGGGCTATCTGCCTGAAACGGTGCCGCTCTACACCGATATGTCGGTGCGCGACTACCTCCTCTTCATGGGCCGTATCCGCGGGATGAGCAAGGCGAAGATAAAAGAGCGCACCGATTATGTCATCGAACGACTGCGAATGCAGGAGTACACCAACACCTTCATCGGGCATCTCTCCAAGGGATACCGCCAGCGCGTGGGCATAGGGCAGGCGATCCTGCACGACCCCCAGGTGCTTGTCCTGGACGAGCCGACCATCGGCATCGACCCGGTGCAGGTGGTGGAGACGCGGGACCTCATCAAAGGCTTTGGCAAAGAACACACGATCCTCATCAGCTCCCACATCCTCCCTGAAGTGAGCATGATGTGCGAGCGGGTTGTGGTCATCCACGAAGGACGCGTCATCGCAGTGGACAAGCCACAGAACCTCTCGGTGCGCCTGCGCGGCACGGAACAGGTCAAGCTGGAAGTGCGCGGGCCCGCGAGGGACGTGGCGGCGCGGCTGCGCCAAGTCCAAGGCGTGCGCGAGCTGACGCGGCAGGAGACGGGCCAGAACACGGCGGTCTACACCCTGGAGTGCGAGCCCGGCTCCAACCTGCGAGAGACGCTGGCGGCTGAGGTGGTGAAGCAGAGCTGGGGCCTCCTGGCGCTGCAAGCCTCCGCCATGAGCTTAGAAGATATCTTCCTGAAGCTCACCGCCAAGCCGGAGGCTCCAAAGAATTGAAGAACACCTGGCTCATCGCCCGCAAAGAACTGGGCACCTATTTCTCCTCGCCCATCGCCTACGTGATCATGACGGCCTTCCTGGTTTTCACGGGGCTGCTCTTCATCGACAGCATCAACGGGGCCTTTCGCGAGGCCACGATGCGCCCCTTCTTTGCCGGCGAGACCCTGGGCGGCGTGCTGGGCGATACCATCAACGGCGCATTCGTCCTCTTGCTCCTTGGCCCCGTCCTGACGATGCGCCTCCTGGCGGAAGAGGCAAAGCTTGGCACGATCGAGCTCCTGCTAACCTCACCGGTGCGGGACTTCGAGGTCGTCCTTGGGAAATTCCTCGCTGCATTCGTTATCGTTCTCATCCTCCTGGCCCTGACGCTCTACTACCCCATCATGCTTGGCATCTTTGCCGAGCCTGACACCGGCCCAATCGTTTCCGGCTATCTGGGCATGGCGCTCCTTGGGGCGCTGTTCCTGAGCGTCGGCATGTTCGCCTCATGCCTCAGCAGCAGCCAGATCGCCTCGGCAGTCATCGGCATGATCATCCTGCTGATGTTCTGGTTCATCAATGAGGCGGCGGACTTCTTCAGCGGCCTGCCGGCCGATGTGGTGGAGTTCGTCTCGCCGCGCACCCACTTCACGGACTTCGCGCGGGGGCTTGTGAATACAGAGGCCATCATCTACTTCGTAGCGCTGACTGCCATCTTCCTCTTCCTGACGATCCGCGTCCTTGAAGCAAGGAGATGGCGCTAATGGCAAAGCAGAAGAAGTCCCCCATGCTTGGCCGGCTCACCGGCGCCCTCGGCAGCCCTGCCGGAGTCTTCTTCACGGTGGGCGTCGCGCTTCTTGTGATCTCGGGCCTTGTCTATCTTGCCTTCGACGATTTCAAGACATCGGCGCTGGTCTTCCTGGCAATCGGCCTCCTCTCTCTCCTTCTGGCTGCAGCCACGGGCTTCGAGCGCATCCGCAACGCAGCCCGGACCCGCCAGGGGTTTTATGGCGTCAATACAACGGTCATGGTCCTGGTCTTCCTGGCGATCGGCGCAGTGGTCATCTACGCGGGTGCTCGGCAAAACGCCCAGTTCGACATGACCTCGACGAAGCAGTTCTCTCTTTCGCAGCAGACCAAGAAGATCTTGAGCGACCTGGACACCAACGTGCAGGCCATCGCCTTCTTTGTGCCAAACGACCCGAACCAGCTCATCATCCGGGCCACGGCGCTCGACCTTCTTGAGCAATACGCAAACCAGACTGGAAAGTTCTCCTATCGCGTGGAAGACCCTGAGCTGAAGCCGGAAGAGGCTCGTCGCTTCGGCATCAACGCCGATTCGCAGCCCGGCACCATCGTCTTCGCATCCGAGGGCAATCTCCAGCCGGTCGCCACGCTTCTTTTTGATTCCCGGTCGAGCCGCTTCCTGCCTAACCCAGTTCTCGAGCAGGATTTCACCTCGGCGGTCCTTGCAGTCACGCACAAACAGCGCAAGGTCGTCTACTTCCTGACACGGCACGGAGAGCGCGACATCGCGAATATCTCCGATGGCAGCGGCTTCGGCCTGGCGCGCGCAGGCATCGAGGGCGATAACTACGAGGTGCGCATCCTCGACCTCGGCAGCCGGCAGCAGGTGCCGCAAGACGCCGCCGTACTCATCATCGCCAATCCCAAGAACGACCTGCTTGACGAAGAGGTCAAGCCCCTGGACGACTTCCTGCGCGGCGGCGGCAAGGCTCTCTTCCTTTTTGACCCGGAGACGCCCGCCAAGTTCAGAGAAATCATCAAGACCTGGGGTGTGGAACTGGGCAACGGCACCGTCGTTGACCTGGCAAGCTCCGTGGCGAACGACCCGCGGTCGCCGCTGATCAGCCGGAGCAACCACCGGTATCAGATACCTAACGGACAGGTGAGCGAAATCACCCGCACCCTTGATGATGTGACGTTTTACCAGCGCGCCACGGCCGTCATCCCGGTGGACCCGAAGCCAGCGGCAGATCTGAATACGCCGAATGTCTTCTACGATTCAAAAAAGCTCCAAGTCCTTCCCCTGGCGGTCACCACAGTGCTCTTGAGCTGGCTGGAAGGCGACCCCGAACAGAACCAGCGCCAGTCAGGCGAGCTGCAAGGCCCCCTGGCCATCGGCGTAAGCCTCGACGCGGTAGCGCCCTTCGCGGACGCGCTGCCGCCAGAGGGACAGCGCAAGCGCACGCAGATCGTGGTCTTTGGCGACTCCGACTTCGCCAGCAACCGCTTCTTCACGTCGTTCGCCAATGGCGATATGCTGCTGAACTCGGTGAACTGGCTGGCCGATGACATCAACCTCATCTCCGTCCGTCCGAAGTTGCAAGAGCCCCGGCTGCTCATCGTGACTCAGGCAAAATGGAATTTCATCCGCTGGTCGAGCTTGCTCATCCTGCCCGTCATCGTCGCCGCTGCAGGCGGCATCGTCTGGTGGCGCAGGCGGTAGGCTGACGCCCAAGAACCCTGGGCGGCGCAGAGACGTACCATAAAGACAGAGCCACCCATGAACATCCGCACCACTATCATCCTCATCGTCCTGCTGGCGGTTGTCAGCGCAGTGAGCGCCGTCTACATCGGCACGCGCGATAGGGGAGTGCCGAAGCAAGTGGGCGCGCCGCCACGAGACTTCTTCTACCAGGTAGACGACGATGCGATCATCCGCGTCTCCGTCGTTTCGCAAGGGAAGACGGAGAAGTTTGTGAACGACAAGGGAACGTGGCGCTTCGATGGCGGGGCGAACGACCCGGTCTTCCTGGAGCGCTGGGGCGGCGTCACGCTGCTCCTGAGCGGCCCGCAGTTCAAACGGCGGGTGATTCAAGAGGCGCAGTCGGAGGACCTTCAGCGCTATGGACTGGCAACGCCTCCCCTTGTGATTACGGCAGGGCTTTTGGAGATAGGCGAAATAGAAGTGCGCGTCGGCGATAAGACGGCCGACGGCACAAGCAACTATATGCAGTACCGCCGCAGGCCGGTGAGCGGCGCCCCAACGAACGACCCCGGCATCTACCTTGTGGACTCGACCTGGGGCGATGTCTTTACCCGGCTGGTGAACGAGCCGCCCCGTGCGCCTACGCCAACACCCGAGCCACCGCCGACTCCCGGCCCGGGCACACCGACCGCGGCGCCCGTCACAGCCACCCCAGCGCCCCGCTAGGGCACCAGGACGGCGCGTCCAAACATCTTGCGAGAGAGCATCATCTGGTGGACGTTTGCCGCCGCCGCAAGAGGGAACACTTGGACGACGGGCTTGATCGCGCCCTGTTCAATCAGGCGAAGGGCCTGGTCCAGGTCCTTGAAGTTGCAGCCGCTTGCGCCCATGAGCTTGGCATCCTTGAACAAGAGATTCGCCGGGCTTAGGGTTATCTCTCCCGCGCCAACCTGTCCGATGAAGACGATGCGCCCAAACTGGGCTAGGGCCTGAAAAGCGGCAGAGAAGGCCGTGCTGCCGACGGTATCGATGACCACATCGACGCCATTCTCCCCGGTAAGAGCAAGGGCCTCCCACTGGAAGTCC